>Ga0209096_1000550_pt1 | contig 49827 bp, 60 predicted proteins | sample AD_UKC034_MetaG_FD_184407 | JGI IMG/M metagenome (GOLD analysis project Ga0209096, IMG submission 184407) | Active sludge microbial communities of municipal wastewater-treating anaerobic digesters from USA - AD_UKC034_MetaG (SPAdes) (version 2) | ecosystem: Engineered > Bioreactor > Anaerobic >...
ACGCGATCAAGTCCTCGTCCAGCACCGTCCTCGCCGCTACCCGGCGCGGCTGCAAGGTCAGCATCCCGAATGCGACATCGGAATCCGTGATGGCGCTGGAAAGCGGAGAATCCCCAACCCAGTACGCCGTCGTGCTTTGTGTCTGACGCGGGATCCGCAGCGTGAGCGGCGCGTTCGGGATCACCTGAGCGCCAGCCGCCCGGAATACGGTGCGCGCGCTCAGTTGCCCGATTAGCTCGGCTGACAGTTCCTCTGGAACGAGGAAGCCACCAGCCGTATCGGGGATAAGCCCCAGCGCCTTGTAGACGCTAGAATTGCTGGACTCTTTGATCCAGTCGCGCTCAAGCTCACGGCCATCCCAGTTCCCGGTGACAATCCCCAAGACCGCCTTCGAGATCTGGAATTGCTTGAGATCATCCGACCCTTTTGGTTTCGTATGAATAGTCGGGAACCGCGTTTCCTTGCCGACAGCATCCTGCGCATCTACCGCAGCGACTTTTGTCGGTTCCTTCATCTCAATCCCAGGCGTAACCGGTGCCGGAACGCCCTTTTCCTCAGCCTCTTGCTCGGCCTTTAGCTTAGCCAGTGCCGCAGCAATCAGCTCCTCTGTCTGTTCTTTCGTGATCGGCTCTGCCATATTCTCACCTCCGTACGACGACTGTTGCAGCTAGTGCCGCGGCCTGACTCCGCAAAGCCTCGACCTCCGCTACCGCTTCGTCGCGTTCCGTGCGTAGCTGCTGGACGTACCCTTCTACGAATTCTAGCAACCGCTCCGGAGAGATCACACCGGCTGCGAATGCAACCTTCGCATCCTCCAGCGTACGCAGTTCCACGTCGGCCTCCTTCTTTGGGACCGACTCGCTTACCGCATCCTTGGCCTCAACTGTCTCAACTACTGTCTCTTCCTCAACCTTAGGATCAAGTTCTATACCCGTGACCTGCTTTGGACGCTCGCGCGCCTCGCCCGCCATCCACAGCGACTTCATCACCGGGGATCCAGAAGAGAACACCATCTCACCGTAACTGTCAAGGACGTCCCGCGCCGAGTTTGTGCGCATGGCATCGGAGTTCGCCGGAATCACCACCGGACTGAATTCGATCATCTCCCAGCGGTCGTAGATCCACCCTGACTCGTTCTCCCGGACTGCGCGCGGCAGGAACCCGATGCTCGTAGCGTTCAGCACATACGCGTCCCACAGCCGTTGGTAGACAGCGGCCTCGGTATCTGGTTGGTCCGTGAGCCACTGCCACTGCGCCCAGATCTTGTCCCCGTATACCCTCAGCTCTTCCGCGAAGCCAATCGGGAACGTCTTTATGTGCATCGGAAGGACGACAGGGTTGGCCAGGTAGCTGTCAAGCTGAGCGCCGTTCGCGTTGACAATGTCGCCGTCTCTGTCCGGAGCGCTTGACGTAATGATAGCGCTCGCTACCGGACGCCCCTCGGCGAGGAACTTGCCCTGTACAATGAACCGGCGCCGTGGCCGCCCCTCAGGTACGGTCCGCTCGCACGGTACGAACTTGTAGACCGCCTCAATAGACTCTTTGTCCAGTAGTCGCTGTATCTCGGCCCTTGGCAAGACCTGGCGGTCGCGTTCGCCCTTGATGCGTACCTCTGTTACGATCAGATGCTCGTTCTCCATCTCGCCCCCCTCCGCCCTTCCGAATCGGCGGCGTTGACAGTTCCACTAGCTTCGCACCGCACCGGGGGCACTGGTCTGCCCAGTGCTTGAGAATCATTCGGCACTCGGTGCACTGCATCAACATTCACTACGGTGCCAGGTACCAGTAGATGTAGACCGTTACCGATCCGGCATCCCCGGCTGTCCCGCTCGCCGGGATGGACCCAATAACAGTTACGTCTGTAGCACCTACCGTCCCGATGCCAGCGTACGGCATAGCAGCAGAAGACCCCATCCTGAACACTCCAGGCGCGGTCTTCACGTCCAGTGCGTTGACCCACTTTGTGGTCGCCCCGGTTATTCCGACCGACAGCTGGTGGGTCCCATCACCGTTACACGCCGTAGTAACAACGACAACCACGTCCGTGACAATTGCGTTTGCCGGAAGAACGAACAGGTTCTTGTCAGTCGTATCTGTGTACTCCACGGTGTTCGATGACACCATCAGTGCGCCGGAGTTTGTCGCCCCCGTGTGATAGATGGCCCCGTCTACCTCCAGGTCTCCCGTGATTGTCGTGTCGCCCGTGAAGCCGAATGCAGCCGCTGTCCAGTCAACGTTCCCGGTAGTGCCGCCTGCGTGCGTGATCGTCAGATCGCCCGTTGTGTCGTCAACAGCGAAGTCGGTATAGATGCTCGATGAGTAGCCGATCCGCACGTTCGGAGCGTAGATCCCATGAACCGTTCCGTTGGCTGTCAGGTTGCCAGTGATTGTGGTTGCTCCTGTGAACCCAAACGAGTTCGCTGTCCAGCTAACCGTCGGCGTGCTTCCAGTATGAGAGATCGTAGTGGCGCCCGTCGTGGCCACCACAGCGACCTTCATGTACTCGGTCGCATTCGCTCCGAACCGGATGTCGGTGGATTCCAGGCTCACAAACCCAGCCGAAATCCCACGGACCGACGTGCTCCCGTCTAGAGAAATTGTCGCACCGTCGGCCATCAGGTTGCCTGTAGCTCCAGCAACCGTGAATACAGCCGCACCTGGGTTCGCTCCATTATTGATCGTAAGCCCGCCAGCGGTTCCCGTTGCGCCGTTGACCCCGGACGTGATCGCGCCCGATGCCAGAAGCGTTCCGGTAACCGCCGTGTCGCCTACGAACCCAAATCCGCCAGCTGCAGTCCAGCTCACAGCCTTTGCCGTTCCCGTGTGTGTGATCGCCACGTTGCCTGTGGTATCCGATACGGCAATTTCCATGTAGATCGAAGAATCAACGCCGAACCGTATCGCCGGAGCCTCCAAGCTCGTGAACCCAGCGCTGATTCCGCGCACCGACGTGCTGCCGTCCAGGACAACCGTTGCACCATCAACCGCAAGGTCTCCCGTGACCTCCAGGTCGCCGGTGATTCCAAGCGCCCCGCCCAGGGTCATGTCACCGGCTACGGTCAGATCATTGCCGACCGCGACGTTGCCGCGCGTGGCGAAGTTGCCATCAATTGTAAACCCGCCAAGGACCGTGCCTTGCGGTGTCATCCAATAGACCCAATAGTCGCTCAACGTCAGCGTTGTCTGACCCATCGCCAGCGCGCTGAACAGAACGACCGCCATTAGTACAATAGCCTTCTTCATGGATCACCTCCCAGCGGTGTTCAGAAAGTGCTGAACGTACCGCTTGCCTTCCTGTTCAAACCATCCTCGCAGGGCGCCCTCTAGATCCCTGCCCCCAGATTCCTCGGCCTTGGTAAGGAACCCATCCCATTCCGTCAATATCTCAACCTCCATCTCCGTAGAGATGCCATTAGAAACAGGAGATTCAGCACAGCGACAATTCACAATCTCTGCAGGGCCGGCTGCGGGATCTCCTGGATAAGCCAGCACGGCGTTGGTGAGAGGATTCACAAACGGCTCGTCCAGCGGCTTGACCGTGCCGTGCAGCATCTTGTGTCCCTCACGACTATCCCCGTATAGCGCATGTAGCCACTTCCTCTTTTCGATTCCTGTTTGCTCGTATAGCTTGTGCTGGCCGGTGGCGATAGCGGTCAATGTCTCCGTGCGCGCGATCCTCTCTGCGCGCACCCGGCTCATCCAGTCGAACTGCTCGCGGAGCCTGTCAGCGATGGCCTGTGGCCCCTGGCCGTCGCGCATCCCCTCGCGGATGACATCCAGGACTTCAGCTTGCGTTTCGTCTATGAGCCACCGGCGCAGCTGCGCGCCGCGCCACTTTGTGTACTCCTCAATCGTGGGTTGGAACGAATACCGCTGCATCCAGTCCGAGCCGATGTCAACCCCGAGCTTGGTAAGTATCTCCGCCCCGTGCTCCGCCCCCTGTTCGACAAGCTTCGGCAGGTGCGCCCGCGCTACAGTCTCCAGAATGACGCCGCCAGGATCTGCCGGAGCCACGAATGCGTACGGGTCTCCGGCCAGCGGCCTTTCCTGCGCTGCTTTGGTTTCTTCCTCAGTCTCTTCCTTGGCCACGCTCTTTGTCCGCACCTCACCGACAGGAACGAACCCAGCGGGTACGAACACGCGGTCAAGGTCCTCGCCCTCTCCCACCGGCTTGCCCCACCAGTCGCGGATCTCGTTCGGCGTCCACCCCTGCGCGAGGAGGCTCACCCCGATCTGCGCCATCTCGGCCACGTCCTCTTGCAGCGCCTCAATCTCGGACAGGTCAAAGAACAGCTGAATGTCCTCATCAGGAACAAGCTCGGCATTGAGCGTTTGTTCGATCTTCCCGAGCCTGGGGATGACGGCATTCTCCCAGAACAGCCGCCGCATGGTCTGCGCGGTCGCCCGGTTTGTTTCCTGATACAAGCCGACAATGAGCGGTGGGACTCCGTACGCCGCAAGGATCTCCGCTCTAGACCACGCGCGCAGGTTCAGGAACTGCATGTCCCGATGGGTCGGCGTGTACCGCTCCGGCCTCAATCCAGAACCGAACACGTGCGTTCGGTGCGCATTCCCGACCCCACGATGCTTCGCCTCCCAGCGCGCCTCCACTTCCTGCGCCTGACTGGTTGTTAGCGCCTGATCAGTCACCAGTACCATCCCCGGCGTGGCATCGTTCTCAAAGAAGAGCCTGTTCCAGTCAATCGCCTTCACGTCTGCCAGGATCGCCTGGCGGAGAACCTCGGTCGGAGATAGTCCGTAGTACGGCGTCTCAGGATTGAAGTACCTGAAGGCTATGAGATCGCGCTTGTCGAACACGATGGCCTTCGCGCTCTTGCGGTAGACCCAGCCGCGTATCAGCTCGGTTTCCCCTGGGATAGCCCACACGTAACGCGGGTCAACCATCGGCCACAGCGCCGCCACCTCGGTCCTGTTCTTGTTCGCCCAGATACGCTCCCAATACGCCTCGCCCTCCAGGTCCAGGTAGGTCACCGTCGCCTGGATGAGGTCGTTCTGTGTCAGGCTACCGTCACCCATCGGGTTGGCTAGCAACGCCAGGACCGGGTGGTCCTCAACGATCTCCGCGGTCCCCTTTGAGATCATATGCGGGATGACCTGATCCCACTTGAGCCCGTGCAGCGCCTTGTATTGCGCCTGCGACATGCGGCGCTCAACGCGCATGGCACGCAACGGCACGTCAGCCGCGGCCATGGCTATCGCCCGCACTGCAGAATACGTCCAACTGTGCACACGGTAGGCGGACGTTAGATCGGTCCAGCGGGTTAGGTGTGGCGCCTCCGCGCCAGTGATAGATAGCTCAGCCGGGATGACCCGCCCCGACTGGGTCGCTCGCGTTACTTTTCCAAGACCCTTGTCCAGCGCTGCTAGAATTCCCACGCTCGCCTCCAAACGAAAAGCCCTCGCCGTTTGGCGAGGGCCCTATTCGGGTGCCTCATGCCACGCAGTATAGCGCGACTAGTACACTATGTCAAGACCAGTCGGATGTCCGCTTAGACCTCTTTTACTATGACCGGAGCCGAGCAGATAGGACAGACTGGACCCTTGCTCTGACCGGTTACCTTGCGCACCCGGTACGGGATGCGCGTCGGTCGCACCTGGCCGTGCGACGTGCAGAGGTTGAGATATTGACGGAAGTAGTACAGATACCGCTTGCGCTTCTTCGCTTGATCGTCCATATGCGTTACCTCCCACGAATTGGCCATTTCACAATAGGATGGAATCTAACCATCTATCGTAGTGCAGCCAGGTGGATTTGAACCACCGTGGGAGACGAAACCCCCGGACCTTTATAAGAGGCCTGGTTTTGACCGCTCACCCATGGCTGCGTAATATGACAATAAACTTCGTACGCAACAGCGCTTTTCGTCTTCAGTGACCTCATCAGCGCTCCTAATTATACGTCATTCCCCCTGAGCTGGCTTCTTTCCTTGGCATTCCAGCCAGTCGTCTAGCCTCTGCACTACCAGCCACGGCTGCCGGTCCCTGCGCACTACGAGCAGCCGCGCCCCCTTACCGTCAAGCCACCGGTAGAGACTCTCTGGAACGTGGTCGCCGCGCTTGACCTCCACGGTGCCGATCCCCTCGACAGTGACATCGCCGATTATGCCGCCCGACTCCAGCGGAGCGGTCCGTATGGCGCTGTAGCCGGCGTCGGAGAAGATGCGCACGACCTCGCGCTCGCCGTCCGCGCCCTTGCGCCGCGACCTAGCGGCCACGGTTACCGTCCATATAGCGTCGGCGTCAGAACGAATTGCTGCTTCCCGTCCTTCAGCATGTGCGCCTCCAGCTGCACCTGGCGAACAACGCCGTCCTTGATGTGGAACGTCACGCGTGCGTCCAACCCCAGGTTGCACACCTCGTCCAACTGCCGGTGCGCAATAGCGCGTGCATTGTCAGCGTGGCAGCGTGCATTTATCCGTGCATTCCGTGCATTCCCTACTTCTCTATCTGCCACGATGCCGGCATCACTCGCCATTGCCCCGTCCCGTCCTTCGCCCACGCCGCCGATTCCCTGATCAGTGTCAGTGTCCCTGACATCTCCCGCACCGGCAATGCCCCAGATGGCACCAGGGTCAGAACGATCTTCGCCCGTCGGCTGTGCGGCTCCATAGCGTTTTCAGGCTCAAGCCCGACTATCCTGTACTTGAGGAACGCCGGCACCGGAGGAAGACCGCGGAACGGTCGGCACCGATCCGCGATCCACTCCTCCCACCCGTTGTAGCGCATCCCGTGAAGTACCATACCCAAGGAGTCGAGGAAGCGTTCGACTACCTCCAGCGGCTCCATGACTTGCTGATCGTCTGTGGCCTCTGGAGCTTCTGGAGCCTCTATGACCTTGCGGGGCCTCCCGCGTTTCCGTGTAGGTTCACTTGGTTCCGGCATTGTCACTCCGGTCACACTTCTTAGTGCGCTGCGGTGCTAGGAAGTGCAGCGCGAGGAGCGAGAACGCAGCTACCCACCAGCCAGGAGCGCCTTCTACAGCTGAGGAATACGCCGCTACACCAGAGAATATCGCCAGTGCAAGTCTCAGCATTACCAACCTCCTACGAGCGCCTTGCCAAGCGCCCAGGATACGAGCGCCAGCACCGTCACTACGGACACGACAGTTGCACCCATGCCGACGCGCCAGACCAAACGTGCGCGCTTGGGGAGCAGCCGCGCCTCGTCCTGTGGCGTTGTCCAGTATACCCACATAGACCATCCCAGGAGGCCAACCGTCACCAAGACGGCGAGCCCTAGGAACGGGTAGACGAGATTCATCATTTGCGCCCCCGCTTGCCGCCGCGCCTGCCCCCGCGTTTGCCGCCGCCTCCGCAAGGTTCCTTGACAAGATCGTCTGACATGGTCACCTCCTAATACAGCCCGATACGGGCCCAGATCGGAGTATCATCGCGCACGATTTCTGAGTACGTCAAGGCGTGCGCGAAGTGATCCGGACCGCTTTCCACCCACACCGCGTGTTCGTTCTGACCGCTCTGCACGATCTGACGTGTGATAGCCTTCACGTGCCGGTAGAAGTCCTCCGGTAGGTTTGTGGGGATGCTCTCCTCGGCGTTGAGCAGCCGCGCCACGGCGTTGTCTATCGCCTCCGTACGGTTTACCGAAAGGATTGTGACACCGTCTTCTACCGTCTCCCTGTCACCAAGCGATGCAGGTCCCAGGTAACGCACAAGGACAACCCGGCCTGGGAATGCCCTGGCGAGTTCCTTGGCCTTTGTAACCTCCGGCGCGGCGTCTATCGCACACCTCTGCACGTTGTAGGCGCCCATCAGCCGCGCCACGCCTACCCAGTCGGTTGTCCCGGCCCATATGATGCCGCCCTCCATCCGCCGGATCACAACGTGGAGCACGGCCCCAACGTCAACGCCCATCACAGTCGGTCGCACTGAACCAGCTAGCATCTCCCCTGACCGCGGTAGCGCCGCCAGAACCTCGTCCGTGATCCTCGCACCCTCTGGAGCATACGGTAGCCCCAGCGTCATGTTGTAGAACACCTGCATCCTGGTAGCGTTCCCGCGCGCCTCGTTGTACTGCGCCACGATCTCCGCCGGAGTTACGGTAGGCGAAACAAGCTGCGACATGCGGAACGATCGGTAAGGTGCATCGGGAACACTGGCTACCCATGCCCCGTTGGCCTTGTCAAGTGGCCGCTTGCATTCCGGACAGACCAGCGTTGGGACGCCGTCAACGTCAGCAATGCTATCCGGCCAGCGCGGTTCAGCCCGCTCCCCGCACGGACACCATAGCTGCCACGTCTCTTGTGTCCCTCCCATGTAGGCCGTGTGAATCCCAGTCTCCGGGAATTGCGGGTTCGATAGGTCTATGACGTACTTGTACCGGCTGGCCCCCAAACGCGACAGAGCTTGTTCGGCGGCCTCTTCCGGCATGACCTGTAACTCGTCCCGCACGATCATGCCCACACCGATCTCGCGCAGCTTCTCCAGCGAATGCGCCCCGCGCAGGTAGAGCGGCTGCCCGAACCCGACCTTGAGCCCAACGTTCGTAATGTCGGAGAACGCCGACCGCAACGTACCGGAAAGCCGGATCGCCTTGTCAATCCGCGCCTGCGCCATGTCGGATAGAACGCGGTCGCTGGGGAGCATGTACAACACCCCCTCCCGCCGCTGATCCATGAACCATAAAGCCGAGTTGATCGCCAGCTCTGTCCATCCGGTTTGCGCGCACTTCATGGTTACGATCCTTCCACCAACGGGTAGGTGTCCTATCGCACGATACACCTCCCGGAGATAAGGCATTCTGTACGGCGGTCGCGTGATTGAGTAGTAACCTCCATCCGGCATGACACGATGCGCCCGCGCCCAGAATAACGGATCGGTCGCGCCGTAGCCGATCAGAACGTCACGCAACATCTCAGTCGCTGTCAGCATCCACCTTCACCTGGTCCCATAGGCGGTGTACAAGTTCCTCGTCCTCTTCGCTCATCGGAACCGCCGGCAATTTGACGTCGTGCCGCTCCGTTGGACGTCCCTCCACAAGCTCCAGTGCCTTCACTACGGCTGCCAAGGCTTGGGGTCCTTGCGCAAGGAACCTCATCATGTCCTTGGCCGCCATGTCCTCCCATCGCGCCATAACCTCCGCGACTTCCTTCTCGCTCATGCCGCGTGACGTCACAAGCCGCTTGATCGTCTCCCGCAAGGCCTGGGTCAGCCCGTCCCGCACAAACCGCAGGATCTCCGCCGACCTGTCTCTCGCATCTACGCTCCCTGCCACTGCCGCCGTAGCTGACGCGTGTGCTGCGCGCGCGGACGCTTCTGCAATCTGCTGGGAATACGCATCCCTCAGACTTACCCAGCCGTCACGCGAGGACAGCGCTTTCAGTGTGCGGCTGCCGACACCGTACTTCTTGGCCAACGCATCCAGTGATGGCCGATCGGGGCCCGTGATGTATTCTGTGCGGATAGCTTCCAGGAGCGCCGGACTGATCTTCATGACACCCCATTATAGCGGAACACGATGTCTCCGCGCTCGTCCACTCCATCAGGAACGAGGACGCCGCCATACCCGCGCGTCAATCCAGTACCAGATTGTGTATCGTTCCACTTGTTACGGAACCATCCAACGGTGGAAAGACCCATCGTCTGCGCTCGCGCCCGCGTAGTACCTATGTTATATCCTGTGGCTGCGCTAAATGGAAGTCCGTCAAACAATTCGTGCAGCCCTGATTCTATCTGCTGGAACGTCACTTGTCCATTCTGCTTGGCCATGTAGATCGCGCCACCGAAGTGAGATGTTTGGGAATGCCATTCTGGCGGCACTCCACAGCAGTTGGGGTAATCGTTGAAGTCGCGCCCAGCAGCATCGGATACGTGGAACCGCATCCCGAGCTTGTGCGCATGTGATGCCATCCGTTCAAAGATTGGACGCTTCAGCTCTGGGGCTAACCTCTTATATCCATGCTGCGGCGAACGGTCCAAATAGAATCTGTACAGGTCATAGCCGACCACGCGACTGATGGCCTCATACCTCTTGCGCGTGCGCTGATCCGCCCGCGCCTCAAGACACAGGAATTCTGTGGTAACGGAATTCGCACCGGCCTCGGCGGCACTGCTAATCAGATACGGCCAGTCCTCGCTCGCTCCGATGATGTAGGGACGTAACCGCAACGTCACGGTTATTCCAACCTTAGCCAGACGTCGGATGGCCTCAAGCCTCTCTTCTGGAGCCGGAACTCCGCCTTCTATTACACGGGCCTTGGAAGCATCCTGGCAAACGATGCTGACCTTGACATGCCAGTTATGAGTGTGCTTCGCCATCAGGGACATATATCGGTCATCCTGTGTCCACCATGTCCCCTTGGTGCTGATGGACAGTGGGTAGTCTATAGAATCGAAGAACTTCAGGAGAATGAGCGTGATGCCATGCTGCTTCTCATAATTGTCCAGCGGGTCCGCAAGCCCGCCCCACTGCATGACATAGCGATTGCGTATGTACGGACAGAACTGTGCCAAATTCTTCGGGAGGGCCCCATCTTGCCCCAGTAGCGCGTTCTGGAATAGACCGACCACGCGCTCGGGATCAACCGAGCGCACATAACGCTCTAGGTACCCGTGCTGACTGTGCGACTTCTGGAACCATGCGAAACAGTAGAGACATCCGTACGCGCACACGGAATAGGTGTCCAATGACATTGGCATGGAGCAGTCTAGAATCTCGGCAGTCCACCGCGGCGAGTTGTAGTCTGTTATCATGCGATGATCTCCATCTCGACATCGGATCCTTTGCGCCCGATTGGACGCGCCCCGCGCTTCAGCCACCATTGCTCAGCAGGAGATCCAGCCGCACAGCGGAATGTAAGCCGCCTCCGCCCCGCGTTCTGCATTGAAAATAGAAGGTGCCTGAGCATGGTTGTTCCAAGTCCTTGGCATCGCGCCCCAGGGACTACGGCGATCGCGGCCAGCCGAAAGCCATCTTTGTTCCATGTGCCTGCATAGAACCCTTGATCTCCCCAAGCGTATGCCAGGTAGGAACCGGGTCGAAACCTTGAAACGTACTCAAGCTTCCTGAGCCATGACAGAAACCGCGCCCCATCATTGCCACAGGCCCGGCAAATGGCAACAATTGATGGGTCAGTCGGGTCAGGCGCGAATCTCGGAGCGATCAAGTTCCACCCCACTTGCGCACATACTCGCGGTACTTGGCCAAGTGCTCCATCCCGTTGCCAATTCTCCCGGTCTTCAGGAAGACGTCCAGCTGGTCGTTCCGTATACCATCCCATCCGCTAACTTCTCCAAGCAATTCTGGCCGGAAACATTCCCGCCTGGCCTCCCACAGGACATTCCACGGAAAGCCGTTAGGAAACGTGCGCTGCATGTACATGATCTCTTCTTGCTGCCGATCTATGTAATACCCGAAGTAGCGTGTCCTCCAGAATAGCTTCTTCCACGCGCACAACGTTGTCTCTATGTTCCACAGATTGATCGGCAGATCCGGCCACTCGGATACAAGCTCTAGCTCCAGCCGCTGTACTGCGCGTTCGAGAACATCCCAGCCTCCAGCCGGGACGGGACGGCGCACCCAGTCGTCAAACCCGACAGCATAACATACTCCGTTCCGACATGATTCGGCTTCGCGCAGTTCCAGCCTATCGGGTGCCATCGGGAATCCTGTCAAGTAGTGCACGCCTTCTGTGAGCAGGAATAGCGAGAACCGCCCATAATAGTACAGTCCCTTGAGCCTCTTGAGCGCACGCCGGTAAGTTTCCTTGGGATCTCCTGGAACAATCAGCTCGCTCCACGCCTCGACTTGACTCTCTCCCATAATATGCCGGTAGGAGGCCATGCTGGGTACCACACAATCAAAATTCCTTACTCGTATGCGATCTGTCTGGAATAACAACCTCTTCTTGTTAGCGCGCCACCAAGCCTCCACGCGTTCCATATCAACGTTCTCGTAATCAGGGAACTCCGTGAACATGTACAGCGCTGTCGGCGCGCAGTAACACAGGGAGAACAAGTAGGCCAGCCAGAATCGCTGCTCATCGCTCATGCCGGTTTTATCTGCAACGTAGCAAAGAACGGGGTACTGCGGGTCGCAGTCTCCAGACTTCATCGCCGCGACGTGAAACAGCTTATACCCCTCCCACCTCTGAACGCGCGCATCTATCATGCCGTTTCCACCACCTCAGCATAGGCTGCGCGCGCGCTGTAGGCCAGGAAGTTGTTCCTGGACTTTGTAGCTGTGGCCTGAACGAAACGCCGCGTTATCATGGACCCGGATGCCCCCAGTCGCGCCATAGATACATCTATCGGACACCTGCACAGGATTAGACCGAACGGATACCGCCGCATGACAAGATGATCGAACATGCGCCGGTTGTTTATGCGGTCGCCTTCCATGACAAGCTCTGACCCGGCCAGCATGTCAACCGTAGAGATGATGCGCGGTAGAGCATTGTACGGAAGCTTGTCTGTGCCAAGCTCGCGCCGCTGGTCGTCATAGATGCCGATCAGATACGCTTCGCAGCACTTTGTAACGGGCACAGGATAGGCGTAGAGCACCTCGGTCGCGCCGCGCAACCACCGCTGGCGGACGTAGGTGGTCTTCCCGGAACCGCTCTGCCCGATTACAACGTGGATCATCCCATGTCTACCGCAATCTGTGTAGACCGGCCCGTGAATCGGCGCTCAATCCCCTGTTCGGCCAACCACTCCTCTGCCGCCTCCCTCGTGCTGAACGATAGCCAAACGATGTATCTCTGCTAGACGTTGCCGATGATGTCCTCGTCCGGCTCGGCTCCAGTCGGAGCACTAGGACCTTCCCAAGATGCGGATAGGATATGGAGTTGATCGGCAGAGAATCCTGTCAGATCCAAATCAAAGTCCATATCCTTCAGCTCTGTCACAAGCTCACCAAGCCGATCGAAGTCCCATTCTGCCAAGATCGCGCTCTGATTGTCCATCAGGGCGTATCCGGTAGCAGCGGCGTCGTCATCATCCACGAAGACCGCGGCTATCTCTGTCCAGCCCAGGTCCTTCGCCGCCTGCCACAGCCCGTTGCCCGCGATGATCCGGCTGTCATTCTTCCGAACGACAATCGGCTTCCGCTGGCCGTAGTACCTCAGAGAAGTGCGCAATGCCTCCAGGTTTCGTTCAGGATGCAACCGCGCATTGCGCGGATCCGGTTTCAGCGAATCAATCGGTACGGCCAACCCTTTCAGCGAATCAATGATCCTCACCTTGGCCTCCTGTGTCAGCTGCATTCTATCCGTTCGGTGAATGATAATCCATCTTCCAGGACCTCCTTCACAAAGATATTGATCATCTTCGGCAGGTCCTTATCCTCAAAGACGTGCGTGACGTTGGTAGAACCACCGCATTCAGACTGCGTTATCCTGCAGATCTCACGGAGTGCATTCTCTAGTCGGATGCGTTCCTTCCGCTCCGCCTCCAGCTGCGCCTCAATCTCCCCGATAATTCCAGTCAGGCCACTGACAACCGTCAAGCCCATCATCTTCCTCCTCTTCTGCACAGCGCTCGGCGTCCTATGAATCCCGCGCTTCTTGTTCGCCGGCAACGCGTTCAGCGCGTCGGCGATCTCGACATCTAGGTCGCGCAAGGACTCCCCCTTGTGCTCGTTGAACATGCTCCGTAACAGGTCAAGCTCCTCGGGTAGCCATACCCCCCAGCTAGACTTGTGGACCTCTGGCCGCACCTTCCCCTTCTCCCTGGCGCTGCGCGCCTCGACAATCATCTCAACGACCTCTGGGGTTTCGTAGTACCTGTACGCCAGCTCGCGGATCTGCTCCGGGGTTGGATCTTCTTCCAGGCTGTCCACCTCCTGGATCAGGGCATGTAGGCGTGGACTTGGACCGCGACCGTCATTGTCCTCTTTCGGAGCGGTCATTGCTCTGATCCGCAATTCCCTATCGTCCATCTGTCACCCCCTGTGGTGTCACGAATCCTCAGCTTTGACGTCCTCCCCGCCGGTTAGGAGGGAGCCTCTGATGATCTTCTCACCGTCTTGCCATTCTACATCATCCGCCGACCGCGCCTTGACTATCCGGACGGGCCCTGATGTTATCACGAATGTCCGGAGCCTCTTGTGCCACTGGCGCCGCTTGTCAATCTCGTCCCACAGCTGGCGTGTCGGCAGGGTTCCTGCTAGCCGCGCGAGCGAACCATCCAAATCCATCCGCCGAATAACATCCGCCACCTCAGGAGAAACCTCGGCAAGATGATCTAACAGCTCGCATTCCTGCGCCCACTTGTAGACGCGGATCAGTTGCCGCACTTCGGATGCGGTTAGACCAAGATGATCGCTGGCCAGGTCGAACAGGCTGGACGCGTCGCTGTCTGGGATGAGTTGCCACAGGTCATTAGATAGATACGTCGCGCACTCCGCCAGTTCCCAGTTCGCCCGGCGCATGGTGCGGACGGCGTCCGCCGCGCGCGCCAGGCATTCAATCGCCGCCCTGACCTGCGGGGCCCGATAGAACCATAGCTGCTCATGGTCTACAGGTCTGCCCTCCGGATCAATGACTTCCAGCTCGTTCCTCGCAGGGTCCCAGTGCACAATCTGCCACGGTATTCCTGGCCCGTGCAGCTTCCTGTGGCACTCGGTGCATACGGATATAAGGTTGTCCGGTTGATTCACCGCGCTCTCGGAGGAATCTCCGCCCGAGCCCTGGTGGTACACGTGAGCGACCTCGGTAGCCGGCGTTGGCCGCTTGTGGAATAACTGGCATAGTCGCTGGTCTCTCTCTAACACTGCCTGACGTACGCTGTCAGATAGCCCCATGCCGTGCCTCCTTCCAATCGTTCACAGTGTGCCTCATAATGAGAATGACCCGAGCGGTCCATTTTCTCCAGGATAATATTCAGGAATGCTTTTTGAAGCCAGAGCTTCAGAGATTGCTGTACGAACGGCATCGGGAACGCTTGGAATGATAGCGCGTCCGATCGCCGTTATATCGTAACATGGATCTGCGCATAACCCGAGATCGCCAAGAACGGATGTTCGTTCGACGAGACAGGCTCGCTGGAGAGCATTTAGATGGCGGTAGAGAACGGCACCGCTCTTGATTTCGAGGGTGATTCCGATCTCTGTGAATGGCAGGCCATCGCTCTTGCCCAAAAGCAGACGCAGGATCTCCTCCCTTATTGGATCAGCCAGAGCAACCATTACCCGCGCATACACCTTCTCTGCCAAAGTTTTACTCATTGGTCATTCCTCCTTGAAGACGCTCGGCGCGTACACGTTCAGTGTTTCGCGGATTCTATCGGCAACTTCGCGGATCTCCCATTGCGCGTCTGGAGCCGTCCGCAGTCGGATGATGTGACGCCACTCGCGGAAGTTGGCGGTCATCACGAGCCGTGTGGTCACTCCCTGTGGTAGGTAGTACCGTGCATCCTCCGCCGGGACGCCCTCCTTGATCAGCGCGTCGTACGCAGCGATGCACGCGCAAGCCGCCTCGTCCGCCTTGATCATGGCGCCGCACTTCTCCACAGACCTTGGGTGCACAAAGTCCCGGGCCGGGTAGCCACCGATACGATCCAGGCGCTGTGTCTCGACAGTGAAGCTCGCCAGCCGGTGCCGTGTCAGCTGCGCCAGGCAGCAACGGCTAATCCCCTCAATCAGGAACGCGGCCGAAGCGTGCTCCAGGACAGACTCGTGTCCGTCTCGGATCAAACGACCGATCAGAAGCCGGTCCTCGTCTGTAGTAGTAAGTTTGTGATCGCCGCGCCTGGAAACCCTGGCCGCCATGGCGATCAGTGCCTCTGCATTCTCTGTCATTGTCAGCAATGTAACCTTCATCTCTTCTCCTCTTTTCTGGCAAGTTGACCTACAAGCTTCTGTCCCTCCTCAACGAGCTTCTCCCGTAGAGCAATAAGTTCATCGTGACGCGCCATGTCAGTTTCGTCTCCTCCCACCTCCAGCCGCTTGTCCAAGACCAAGAGTTCGCCGTCTATCCGCCGGACCTGTTTCCGTAACTCCTCTATCCGCTCGGCACGCCAGTCGGTCTTACCCGCTCCGTTACTGGGTCGGCCTTTGGAATTCCACTCCTGCGCCGCCATCAGGTACTCGTCCCAGTGCTCCGAGGAGTACAACGTACTAGGCCGCAGGTACTGCCGCATCTTGTCATCGTTCATCCATTGAGCTACCTGGTAGTCGGTCACGAGCTTGAGCTGTTCAACGGTCGCTCCTTCCCTTAGGCGTCCTTTGATGTGCTTATGGTTGGCAGGGATCTGGCGGAATCGCTTCCCCGCGCGCTCATTGAGATACTGGAGCACCTCCTCGGCGCGCGTGTCGCGCGCCGAATGCTTACAAGAGGGTTTATCTACTTCTACCTCTACTTCTAATTCTACTTCTATAGGGGAGTTACTACGGAGTTGCTCCGGAGTTGCTTCGGAGTTACTCGGTAGTTGCTCCGTAGTAACTCCGGAGTTACTACGTAGTAACTCCGGAGTGACCTCAGAGTTGCTACCGGTCGGCACTTCTACCTCGCCATTGCAGTAACGTTCGATGGTTTCCCTGAACGTCTTGGATCGGACCGCCTCCACGTCGCGCCGGTAGATCTTCTGTGCCCAGCCGCGCTGTGAAGGACGGTTGTAGTGCAGCCAGTTGAGGATCAGGACCTCGCGCGTCTCTGGATCGTACAGGATCTTCTTGTACTTGATGAACCGTTCTATCAATTGGTTCACGGTATCTATGCTGTAACCCATCTCGGCGGCGGCCAGTTTCGGTGGTAGCTCGTAGCATCCGCACGCCGTCGTGTTCGGGTTCGTGAGTAGGTACAGATAGAACAGTTTGTCCTCCGGTGTCATGTCCAGCACCTCGGGATCGCGCCAGAACCTCGTGTAAACCTTCCGCCACTCCGCCATACGACCCTCCCTTGACAGGAACGGGTGGCACATGATACACTACACGTGCCGACCTGTGGCTCCTGCCGCACAAAGGACGGCCCGAGTTCCTCCTGCTCGGACCTACGCACTTGGCCCTCCACAACGGAGGGCCTTCTGATTATAGCGCCTGACACGGCTGCGCGATGCCTGCGTAGCCGTGGTTTCGTCCGCGATACGGTAGAACCATCGGTTGCCGTCCCTCATGGTCTCAACCCGCCGGCCAGTCCCGGCGAGCTGGTGCCGGATCTCGCTAATCCGCGTGCTGATCGCTGTAGTCTGAGTGGCCATGGCCAGCTCCCAGCCGCCGACCCAGCGACCTCCGAGCCCGATCAGATACAGATACACCCGTCCCGCTGCCGTATTCGAGTCTATACGTCCAGAATGCATGTTCCCCCTCCTTCTTTGGGATACCTACTTCGCCGAGGCGGCTACAGGTTCCTTGACGCCGTTACCGACCATCTCCCACGGGTCAATGATATGCGTATGACCCAACCTGTCCTGTACATACGGCTGTGATGTCGGAAGGTTCTCCGCTTCTCTCCACACGAGCCACAGATGCGCCAGGAACAGTTTGATCATCTTGCGCAAGGCCATCGCGTGGATGTGACCCTCGGAGATGAACTGATCGCTCTCCGCTTTGCGCTTCTTCCCATCCGGACCTTTTACTACCGACAGTTGGGACGCGGGGACGATCTTCTGACCCCTCTGGCGCGCCCTCTGCTCGTACTTCTCCTTCTCTTGTAGATAGTACTCATAATACGGGCCCTTCGCCTTCATCAGGGAGCCACCGAGCCGCCAGCACATCGTGCGCAGCTTGGAGCAGTACGGGAGCTTGTCGCCCTTGCGACGCTTCGGAGCCTCGCCGTCAATGACCCCGTACCCTGCGAACTGCCATAGGCTGGACACGTGTTCGCAGCGCGTGATGTCAATCAGCCCTACGACCTTCGCGATGTTCTCTGTACCGACCCCCTTGACCTGAGAGAACCAGTGATACGCAGGATGCTCCTCAATAAGCGTGGCGACATCCCTGTCCAGCATCTTCTCCATCCCGACTAGCATCCCCCAGACGCGGTTGGTCTGGGGGTCTACCTCCCCGTTGCGGAGAAGGTGCGATTGCCGCACTTGACATGAGACGCGCATCTTCTCGACGCGCATCATCACGTCAACCAACCACGGCAATGCCGCTCCGGTTGCCAACCTGTCCACCTGCTCCTGGTCTACGCTTTCGACTTCTTCTTCGTACTTCATGATTCCTCCTGTACTGCAGAGATTCGCTCGCTGCGATTGGGTTGCTCTCCGCGCGTGGCTCGCTCGCGAAGCCTGGGTTGCTCACTCATCGTGGCTCGCTCGTTCTTTTTGGGTTGCTCAGGCCCCCTGGCTCGCTCTGCACCTTTGGGTTGCTCAGGCCCCGTGGCTCGCTCGTGCTTGGTGGGTTGCTCCAGAGACGTGGCTCGCTCTTTTTGTTTGGGTTGCTCAACCCCCATGGCTCGCTCGCGGCAGTTGGGTTGCTCGCGGACGGTGGCTCGCTCACCATCGGTGGGTTGCTCGCTTACCGTGGCTCGCTCCCGAACAGTGGATTGCTTCTGGATTGCGGCTCGCTTGATGGTCATGGGTTGCTCGCTACCATTGGCTCGCTCTTGTTGCATGGGTTCCTCCTGCAAGTTGACTCGCTCGCCCTCAGTGGGTTGCTCGCCACTAGTGGCTCGCTCGTTCCCTATGGGTTGCTCTCGCAGCTTGGCTCGCTCACAGTCCCTGGGTTGCTCCCCCCCCATGGCTCGCTCACCCGCTCTGGGTTGCTCGGTTGTAGTGGCTCGCTCGCCGTCGATGGGTTGCTCACGGAACATGGCTCGCTCACCATAGGTGGGTTGCTCACGAGACGTGGCTCGCTCGACGCGCCTGGGTTGCTCGCGCGAGATGGCTCGCTCTTCCCCCCTGGGTTGCTCTTCCGTCCTGGCTCGCTCGACCGGCCTGGGTTGCTCGGCTGGGATGGCTGCGGGGCAGCCCCGGCCAGCCGTGCCCCGCTGCGTTAGGGTTACGTTCCTCGGAAGGTTATCCCTTCCCTCTTGGCATAGTATATGGCCGGGGCATCGTCCTCTATCCCGCGTCCCTCTCGCACGCGGGACCTGCACATCTGCTAGGTAGCGGGCATCTCCTATCTGGGCTTGGTTTTGAGAGGGCCTAATAGCCGGAGCGGGTGTCACCCCGCTCCGGCTGCACGCGACTGAACGCCGGGAATCGAACCCGCGCCTCACTACGGCGAAGGAGGAGGGAAACACCGCAGCCACCAGGCTTCGGGCCTGGTCCGGCGCCGCACCACGCGGTTGCGTCAGTCGCAAGGGCGACGCGGCCGCATCGCCCATCGTTGGATCTAACAAGGGTAACACGCTCCGTACTCGCGGACTATGAGATTCCAGTCTTCCAGAAGAACCAGTGCTTCTCGCACGCGGTCCTCTGGTTCCATGCGGGATAGCAGTCTCACGATCTTCTCAGTTGACACGCCAGGCTCATCTTCGATCAGGCGCAAGATCAACTTCGCTGTCTCTGGTCCCACGGCGTCCTCCCCTTTACCGAGATTCAGCATCGCCGACCGTTAGGTAATACAGGACGGCGAACAACCCGAACACAAGCCCGGATACGATGGCCAGTGCACCGTTCCTGTGTTTTCGGGTAGCAAGATTATAGCACAGGATCGGCCACAAGATCCAACATGCGACTACTAGTGTCTCAAGCATCGGCCACCTCCGGCTCGCCGATCCGCTCGTACTGTCGCACCCAGTACCGGCCTGCAGGCATGAGCCGCTCCTTGCGCTCGACCCACTTCCCGGTGATCAACCACTCCCCGACCCGCGCCCGCTGGCAGCCCTCTGGGACCTTCCCCTGTAACGCCTTCCCAAGCGTCTCATATTCCCTGGCCGCAGCCGCTAGTGCAGCCCGGCGCTCAAGCAGCTCCTCAATCTCCGGATCGTTCATCCATTCCGTTGTGTCCTTGCTAATGATTGACGGCTCACAGATGGTAACAAAGTCGCATTTGGCACAATGATCGCCCTCTGTACGATCCGGGTACGTCTGCCTGGCTAGGTGGCTATTGACCTCTTCCGCCTTGCGGACAAGCTCATTAGCGCGGTCCCAGTCCAATGATACCCATAGATCCTTGATCCTAGCCGCGTTCTTATCCTTCAGGATGATGACGCCCATCGGTTGTCCGGTAAGCAATAGGTAGACCTGCATCTGATCCGGCCATTTGCGTAGCCATAGCTGCCGGCTATTCACAAGGTCATCTATGGAATCTATGGACTGGAATGCCCAAGGAGAACACGTCTTGATCTCGCACGGTACGCTCGGTTCCTCCGCCGGCCACCAATCTGGTCGCCGGTGATAGCCGAGTGCGCCGTCAATGTGACCTGAGATCTGTGTCTCGGGCCAGTAGAACTCCTGCTGTGATTTCGTGAACTCGAACCCAGCATCTTCCAGAAGTCGCCGGACGGCTATCTCCTGATCGCGTCCCTCCCGGAAGACCTCCTGTAGGGACACGTCAACCAGCGGCCTGCTCTCCGTGCGCAGGTAACACAGGTACCGCGTGCACGGGTGACCAAGCTCGCTGGCACGATTGCTCATGGCGGGGGAGCTTTTGCGCTCCCCCGCTATGTACTCACGCACGGTATCGGCGATCATTCCTCCTCCTTGCGGTACAGATCGTCCGGAGCCGGTTGAGCTTTCGGCAGTTGCTGCAACCGCTCAATGAGTTGGCTTGCCTCTGAACGAGACAGGTCCTTCGTGGAGCTGACCCCGAACATGGCCTGAGCCATGCCTGTGACCTCATCATGGCTCAGACCGCGCTCCCGTGCCAGCATGTGTACGAAGCTCAATTGCCGCTCGCTGATGAGGCTTGGGATCTTCTGCTCGCTGGCCTTCTCTGTGACCGGCGCTTGCGGTACGACCTCCTGGAAGTGATTGCCGTCGGCGATGTTAGCGTCATCGTCCTCCTGGGAGGCGATGTTCAGGATCGCCGAGATGGCGTATCGGCGCATGTACGATAGAGCCGATCCGAATTCCTGACTGCCACCAGCACCAGTGAGGATGATCTGAACCTCAGATGACACCCACTGTCCAGACTGGTGTAGAAGTAGCGTTTGCAGGATGGGGATCCCGTTCCTGAGAGTAATAAGCTGTGTGATTGCAAGTCCGTGATCCGCCAGCGGCTTGCGGACCGCCTCCAAGATCACGTCTAGCGTTGCATACCGGAACCGGTATGTTCCGCCGGTGCGAGTCATAACGTCTACCGTCCTGTTCTTCTCAATCGGACGGAATTCCGCCTGCGCCTGTGACAGCGCGCCGATCAACTCCCCCAGATTGTCCGATCGCATCTTCGTTTCGCTTTCCATCGCTCCCCCTTTGCAACTGCTCGAGTTCCTGCTGGATTCGCCTGTAGATAACGCGAGATGTAGGAACCGCTATCCCGCGCTCCCAGTTAGATATTGTGACCCGGCTCACGCCAAGCCGTTCGGCCAACTTGGCCTGGCTCAGGCCATACGCCAGCCGCAACCCGCGGATCTGTGCGGCCAGAGAATCAGGGTTTGAAGCCTCGTTTTTTTTCATCTAGCCTCCTTGCACGACGAAATTGAGGACACTGTTCATTCTGCAATCGCCTCCTCAACGACCTGTGCCAACTTTCAGGTTGGGGTATCGGGTACGGCCTCCCATGGTCCGGCCACGAGCCGCCCAATGCCTGGCCTGGCAAGATAGCTGGCGACCACAACGGATGACCCCAGGAGCGGTAACGGGTACTTGCAGACGCTCCAGCCGCTGGCATAAGTCCCCTCTGCCTTCAAGTAGTAGCCACGCCCCCCGGCGTACTTCTCCCGATGCTCTACGCTCTCCTGCTCTACGCTCTCCTCAAAGATCCGGAGTTCCGCCGTGGCAACCTGTCCGCCTACATCGTAAGGGATCAGCGGAGGAGATGAGGCTATAAAGTCCTCCGCCTCTTGCCGTGTCGTGAAGTGGTAGCGGCGCCCATCCCCGCCGGGTTCACAGTGCATGTGCCACGGCGAGAATTGCCCAGCCCACCAAACAGTTGACCCTTCCCTGACGTCAGATGTAAGTACGGCCCGGACCCTGCACACAGTCTTCCCAGGACCAAGATGCTGGGTTTGTCCGAACCGTGCCGCAGCCTTGCGCATCTCAGAGAACGTGTCGCGGGTGTGCGGAGAAAAACCAATTACAACCTCAAAGACTGTTCTTACTTGGAAGAAGTCAGTGCTTGGGTCTGACCTGTCCACGTCGTACCTGGCGACAATTGCCGCCGCGGCGCCCGGAGGAACAAGCTGCGCGAACTCCTCCTGGCTCACTTCTACCATGCCGCCCGTTCCATCCTCGCGCATCATTCCTCCCTAGAAACATCCGCCGGATAGAATAGACCGTCCTGGCCTTTCACAGCCGCGACACAATCGCGTGGGAATGGTTCTCCGCACGGCGCAAGATCGTCTATGCCACATCCGCATTCCTCGCCGCCGTTGACAAAGTACAATCCGTCATGCCGGTGTTCCAGTAACCACCGACGCACAATCTCCATCACCGTCAGCTTGTTCATAGGTCACTGTTCCAACTGTCCATGGGTTGCATCACCACTCCAGCTGCTTCCTGAACTCATCAGGAAGCACCTTGATCAACACCGCGGCCCGGCTAACCGCGGTATCGAGCTGAGTGGCTGTACCCTGCAAGGCGCCGAGTTCGTTCAGATCGCCTTCCATGACACGATCCAAGATATGATCGCACCAGGAAAGTTGGCTGGTAACTTCACCTAGCACGCTTGAGAGTTCCGACAAGATCGGGATTGCCCACTCCACAGGACAATCTGGAAGGAAACACGCTTCGAGCAACTGCCGTGTGACCTCTCGCATCTTCGCGATCCGGTTCGTATTCGTCTCCTCCTTCTGCATTTCCTCCTCCTTTCCCCGGAGGGAACTCTGGGTTCCCCCCGAGCGACCTCATTATAGCGGGTCACCTACCACCTGTCAAGTCCTTTACACCTCAAAGTTGAGAATGCCGTGTCAGGCTCACGACTTGGGTTTCTAGGCGGCCTGTAATTCCAGGCCGGTTTGTCGCAGATGTGCCTACTAATCAGGACTTACGCGCTTCTCTTGCGTTCTCTCCTAGCTGCCACCATCGCGCGCGCCAACCGATCAACCGCGGCCTCGAATACCCTCCAGTCGAGGGACTGCCTGTCCTTCGGCTCAATGGGGTCCAATACGATATGGACTAGCTCATGGACAATGGCGCGCTCGATGTCCTGCTCCTCTAGCAATCCGCTGGCCTCGTAGCTGTCCGGATGGAGTATTGTCAGGCGCGCGACCTCGTTCTCCCAAACGATCTCAATGGCAGCCTCGCTATCGGGCACTGGGAGAACGTGGGATATGACAACGCCGATGCGCCAGGATTGCAGGCCCAACTTTTGCTGCCAGTAGGCCAGGAGTTCGGTCGCCTCTACATATGCTGAGCGTCGGCTAGCCACGTTTCCCCGCTATACCGTGACGCCGCGCCTGGTGTTCGATCGCGGCCAGCGACCGGCCCGGTGGGAACGCCTTGGCGTAGTACTCAACCAGGGCCCCCAGCATCCCAGGACGGTAGTACCGGCGCAGTGCCGCCAGCTCATTCTCTGTCCAAGGACGACATGCCGGCACCGCCTGCATCGCTTCTTCCAATTCCGGGACGTACAACTCATCGCCGCAGGTGTGACCGCCGCCTATGGAACGTGGATGAGCGTCCGCGCGTTCGCCCGGAGGCCTCGTGTGTATTCGCGCCATGTGTGCCCACCTCCCTCTACCGTGAACTGCACCAGCCCCCAATCTACGGTGCCGGAGAAGTTTGTTTCCCCGTGCCTGGTCCGCCCCAACTGTAGTGCAGGTAGGATCATAGCCGTCCAGCCGCGCCCGGAGATCGCTGCGAAATAATGCACATGCGCTCGGAGAATCACTTGTGCCTTGGGAGCCTCATCTCGCTCTGCCCACAGCACGTTCCATACGCGGTCACGCGCCAGCGCCGTGTACCGCCCATAGGGAACCTGCGAGCCGCTGATGCGGTGTTTCACATCGAACACGACATTCTCAACCTGAATAAACGGATGGGTGTCAATCTCCGCGCCGAGCCCGTGTGCGATGAGGTCCTCGTATTCCTCCATGTCTCCGGAATGGTATGCCGTCCCGCGCGCGATAACGGTACGTTTGGCCCCCCAGACATCTAGCGCCGCCTGCGCCATCTCACACTGTTCTAATCTGTCAACTGCAATCAGCTCTGTGCTGCCGGATGACTCGCCACGCCCGTCAATTAGGTCACCAACAACGATTAGGAGATCAGGACTACCGATGGACTTCCTGATGTCTGTGTAGGCCTTCCATGCCTCCCGCTGAGCCACACCCCAAGCCGCCCTCGCGGGAGGAGCGTTTCGGACAGGCCATTGCCATTCTGGCGGGGTCAACCCCGCCCGATGGCCACAGTGAAGGTCCGCTAACGCTACGACCGATTTCACTTTTCCCGGTGTATGTTCCGCTGTACTGTGTCCACTAGCCCGTTCAGAACCTCGGTCTGCTTCTGAAGTGTCTTTGATACCTCCTTCATGACCTCGCGCGTGTTTTTGCGCTCTTCTCTGTCGTGATCCAGGTGGTTTGTAACAATGCGGTCCAGCGTGGTGCAGTTCTGCTGGAGCGATGATTTGATCTCGGACTGGAACGGCTCAATGATACGCTTGAGTATGATAACAATTCCAATCACGAAGACGACAGCGAACGCGATTCCTATAGATAGATCCTTGAGTTGCGCGATCCAGTCCATCCTATCACCCCCCAATCGGTGTTACTGCGGGCTGGAGGCGGATTGCGATCGGGAGGCGGTCGGGGGAGTCGCCTCCAGCCCGCGAGTAACATCACGTCACGGACAGCACCCCGAGTGAATAAACTTGGTGGTGCTAGCTCGCCGTCCGTATGCGTCGGATACCCACAGCGTCACACGGAACGTCCACGTCTCTCCACTACACCCTCCTGGTCCGGCAATGTACCAACAGAACGACTTCTCCTCTGTTCGGATATACCGGATCTCAGATTCACAGATGATTCCGCCGTCTTCATCGCCCCAGCAATACGGGATCGGCGTCGGATCGTCCTCCGATACCACTCTAACAATCTCCATCTGGTACCACAGGTTCTCGCCGACGGATTCTCCGGCCCACAGACACACCTTCTGGCCAGGGTAGAAGCTGTCGGCGACGCCGCCCCAGCCGTTGAGCGTGATGAGAATGGGTTTGAGCGTATTCTCGCCGCCCGTCATATCTACGATGCGGTACGCAGTCCTAATTGTAGGCTCGCCAGACTGGGTTGATCCGCCCCCCCCGCCGCCGGGGCCCGGAGGCGGACCGCAACACCCGTCATCGGCTGACCCGCCCCCGGACGTTCCAGTATTCCACTCGCAGATTAGAATGATCACGTAAACGTCAGGCTTGTCATACGTATGCGAGACAATTGCCTTCTTCTGGTCTCCTTGGACCTTTGTACCGTCTCCGAAGTCCCAGATATACTTGTCCGCTTTGGACGCCTGCGCGTCCACCACGACGGTAGATATGCCCGCTACCGTAGCAGAGAATTGTGCTACGTACGGATCCACCTCCGGCCCGTCATCGAATAGCTGTACGCATCCTGACAAAGCCAGCGCCAGCCCGATAACAAGGCCCGCTACAGGTCTACGCATGTCGGCTCCTTATTGAGTACTCGCCTCCATGGCCGGGCATCCGGGCGTCGGAGAGATTCCGCATGGGGACATGTCGAATGCAAACCCGACTACAATCCATGCCCCTAATAGCGTAGAAGCAGGATTGATAGACATTGGTAAGTTGAACCGCAACCAGCCCATTGCCCCGCTCCATTTCCCGACAATCTCGGCGCCAACTGCCCAAGATGACCTGTTGAACGCCCAGCCACATGTTTCCAGCCATACGCTGGCGCCTCCGCCGATCCTGAACGACGGCGTCAACGTATACAATGGAGTAACCGACAGCCCATACCATCCGTCAGCTGTTAGTGGACTGGACAACGTTACAGACGTCTTGATCCACGAACCGCTATCCCAGCCGATTGCGAGATATGGTTTGGCTATGCCTTCAGACGGAACGATCTCGCCGCCGATGAACGGTCCAGCATAAGCCGCCGCGCCCACTAGAACGAGTAGAACCACAAGAGCGATAGAAAGCTTTTTCACAATACCACCTCCTAGAGCTTATCCTTGATGGATCCGTAGATTAGCTGCGCCAGCGTCATCACAATACCCGATGCTCCGAACAGGATCTCCGGGTTCGCGAAGATCCCCGCTAGTGAGATTTGACCGAACATGAGTAGAACGAGTACTGCGAGAATTACGGATGCCACAAAGGATAGCCATAGCATCACCGGCCCCTGCCACCCGAGCGCCTTCTTGATCGCCTGTAGAAGAGGGACAGCGATGCCGCCTGCCAGCATCAACGCTACTGTCTGTGCCATTTCCATATAGCCTCCTATTCTGCCAACGCCGCCGCCAGTTCAGCAAGTTTCCGCAATCCCATTGCGAATACCGGCCTCCACTCCGATGGCATACGATTCATTGCGGCGGTGAGATATGGTTCCAGACGATCCGCTAACTGTTCTGGGTCGAACGAGCACAGGAGTTCGACCGCGATCGCCGGACCGAACCTGCGTAACAGTGGCGATAACAACTTGCTGATCACTGTGCTCACGGTCCCGATCCTCCCCGACTGTCCATAAAGTCACCTCCCGCGAGGCTCAGACGAAAGGCCCTCATCGTGCCTCCGCACAATGAGGGCCCTATTCGGGTGCCTCGGTCGCAGTTTATCATATTAGCGTGGCCGTGTCAAGTATTCTGTTACTCAATGGCCACGCTAAGTTCCGCTGCAGTCCCAGAGCCGCTAACCGAGATCCTGTATTGACCGGGGTTCGCATACGTGTGCACCCAGCGCCAGTGGGTATCTATGCGCTTGCCGTCACGATTATATGAGATCGTGCCGTCGCCCCAATCTACTACATAGTCCTCTGGAAGTGCCGCCGTTCCCGACCCCACGACCTCCCACCGCATGACGTAGAGCGTCGCGGTGTGGCCACTGACCTCGACATGGGTCCCTAGATCGTATTGCTTACTAGCGCAGCCCGTAAGTAGAATCAGGGACGCCACGATCGCCATTACTCCCGATGCGACTTTTATGTTCCACCTCCTGGCCGTATTATATCACACTTCATTGCGGAGGGAAACTGCATCTACCCAAACCTTGTCGCTTCCACCTACGTTCGACTCCACAACTGCGCGCATGGCCTGCGCCGCTCCAGATACGGCCCCGACTGGCAATACGCGCACGGAGCCCTGCCACGTGTCAACCGCGAGCGGACTGTCCCGGTTCCCGCGGTAGATCTGCACGGTGTCCAGGACCTGCGACGGCGTCACCGTGAAGTCCCAGCGGTCGCCGACTGTGTGGCCAGTTGTGGCGCCGAACGTCACCTTGACATCGTCCTCTAGATGCTGCGCCGCTTCCATGATGTTGACGCCGGTGACAACCCATGTCGCGCCCCCATCATTGGACCACTTGAACGTATCCGGCGTGCCAGTTCCGTCAATCTCGACACGATACGAGATCGGATCCGATTCCAGACCGGTGTAGTGGCCGCCTGAGGTCATATCGTTCAGACCGGACCCGGTGAATGTCGCTGCGCCGATTGTTGCCGCGGTGCCGAACTGACCGTAGAGCCGGATGTCCGCGTTAGCGAGCGTGGCCGCGTAGCCAGTCGGAGCACGATCTGTCCCGTCATAATCTGTCAGGTAGAGCTTGCCGCCGTAGCCGTCCGGGTATGCCATCTTGTTGCTCTGGTTCCCAGACGTTCCAACGTAGCTGGGATTCGATGGATTGGAGATAGAATAGACCTTGATCACACGGTTCCCGGAGGAAACGCCGCACGTGTAGAGATAGGCTCCATAGAGCGCGAGCCCGTAGGTACCGTTCGATGCATCCCCGAACGCCCCCACGTACGTGATGTCGCTGGGATCGGAGACGTCATATACTTTCACGTCGGATGCCGTTTGGAGATAGAGATGGTTCCCGTAAACGACGATGTCAGTCGCCGCCGCGGCTGGCGTGGCCGTGTCAAGGATCGCCGCAGCTAACGGGTCAGAGATATCTACGGAGAACAGGTGCGCGCTGCCGCGTGCTGCTACGAAGAGCGCGTTCCCGGAACGGGCTAACGAATATGGACCTATTGATCCTGGCAACCTGAAGCTCCGTGCTGTCGAATAATCCGAAGCGTTGCGAACATAGAACATTGAGCCGATGGCGTTATATATATAATCGCCGAATCGAAGCACCGTGTGGAGTCCTGGAGTAATGGTATACCGCTCAAATACTAGTGTTTCTTGCGGACTGGATTTATCGCTCCATGTACCATCTCCGAGTTGGCCATATTCATTTGCACCCCATGCCATTATGTAATTGTCTGCCCTTATACCAAGGCTATGATACTTGCCGCCATTGATTGCATTCCAAGTACATGACCCGATTAGCGTCGGCGATGTTCGCTGTGTCGTAGTACCATCTCCAATCTGGCCACGTGAATTGTCGCCCCAAGCCAGAAGCCTGTCATCGGCACGGATACCGAGCGAATGGACATAGCCGGTGTCAATAACTTTCCAAGTACATGACCCGATTAGCGTTGGTGATGTTCGCTGTGTCGTTGTCCCATCTCCAAGTTCTCCATGTGGGTTGTATCCCCAAGCCAGAAGCCTGTCATCGGCTCGGATACCAAGGGAATGGAGCGCACCGGCGGCGATGGCCTTCCAAGTACAAGTTCCGATTAGCGTCGGCGATGTTCGCTGTGTCGTTGTTCCATCCCCAAGTTGACAATAGGCATTGTATCCCCAAGCTAATAGTCTATCATCGGCCCGGATCGCGAGCGAATGCCCCCCTCCTGCCGCAATGACCTTCCATGTACACGAACCAATCAGAGTTAGCGAACTACGATCTGTAGTAGTACCATCACCGAGTTCTCCCGCGCCGTTGTATCCAGAAGCTAGAAGCCTACCATCTGCCCGGATCGCGAGCGAATGAAATTCTCCTGCCGCAATGACCTTCCATGTACATGAACCAATGAGCGTTGGTGAAGTATGATCTGTCGTAGTTCCATCACCTAATTGGCCACAGTTGTTCAGGCCCCAAGCTAGCAGGCGATTATCAGCTCTAATGCCAAGAGAATGGTAGTAACCACCTGCAATTGCCTTCCAGGTGCAACTCCCGATGAGAACTGGCGAGTTGCGATTGGTAGTACTCTCATCTCCGAGCTGGCCATATCCGTTGTACCCCCAAGCACGAATCATAGAATCAGGGCCGCGACCAATGGAGTGATTGTATCCAGCCGAGATAGCCAGTGCAGACAGGGGGGTTTCTATATTGTATGTATTGTATGAATCCAATGTCTGATCTGTTCCGATAGCGTACAGCTTCAATTCATTGCCAGCGATCATGCCAAGCGTCGAACCACTAATCCATAGATGCCGCGGCGTGTAGCTCAGACTGATGCTGCTCCGCACGATCGGGTTAGTCGGATCGCGCATGTCGAACGACACGAGCTTCGGCGCGCTGCCGCCTACTCCTACAAACAGACCGTTAGCTGAGCTTACGCATACCACAGACGTTCCAGTTCCTGATCCTGTGGCGCTGCCGACAATCGTGGGACTTGTCGGCGCGACATCAGACTTGACTGCTATACCGCCCTTGACATCTAACCCGGCGTTACACGGCCCCCAAGTCGAGTAGAGAGTACCGGACCCGGTGCAGCGCATAGAGCGCGACCCGTGGTACGCATCGGCATCGTCTACTACCCAGTTCCCGCTAGTCTTCCAATTAGCCGGCTTGCCTGCACTCACCCGCTCAAAGCTGTAATTGTCCACAACGTTCTCGTGCACGGTTCCAAGCGAGGGAATAGAATCCAGTTCGATCGTTCCGCCGCGGATGTAGATGTTGTAGAATTCCGCGTTGCCGTTTTTGAATATGGCCCAACCGTCCTCGCCTTCTACATAATTCTCGCTGCGGTGTGTCCCGGTTGTCACCAGCTCCGAACCGTCCCATGCCAGCTTCGGATTAGATGATCCGCCGAGTTTGAACGTGCCGCCGTCAAGGTTGAACTCAGTTCCAGCATTGCTGCCCCAGTTGGTAGAGCGGAGCGTGCCGCCGATCAACGTCCGGCCCTTGATGTCGTACTGCGCGATGATATGCTGCGCGGCCACGGTGTCGGCTAGCAGGTTGTCCTGATCCTCCTCGTTTGGGATGTAACCTGACCCGGTCCCGTTGTGAATCGTTCCCGTGGTCTCGGTTCCGTCCCTGGCTACAACCGCGACCTTGTACTGATAGGCATAGCTCGTATTCAGTGGCGAGTGCATAAACCCGGTAGTCGTGGTGCCGATCAAGCTCCAGGAACCTGGGAAGCCGCCGCCGGTGTTGATGTCAGTGTAGACCTTGTAGTAGGAGAACCCGGCCCACGTCGTTTTCGCAGCGCGCATCTTGAGGAAGATACGGCCAGCGCCTACGATCACGGCCTCGGCGTTCCCGGTACTCCAGTCGTCTACCTGAATGTCCTCTGAACTACTCAGTCCAGAATCGCTAACCTCGGTAGAAGGGAGCCCAAGGTTTCCGGCCCGGTCAACCGCGCACACCACAAAGTAGAACGGCCCCAAGCTTGATCCGTCCAGCGCGTAGGTAAACGTCTCGGCGTTGACAAACCAGACGCTGTCGTAGGTGCCAGGATCACTGACGTCAATGGATGGCTCGTCTGACACGAAGACCCTATACCCGGCCAGGGCCCCGAACGGGAGATCCTCGCCGTCCGCGCGGACCGTAGGAGCCGTCCACGATACGACTATGGCCTCGACTACACCGCTCGCTGTCACTCCTGTGGGAGCGCCTGGTGCGACAGACCTGGATGGGAGACGCGCCGCGACCGGCTTGCTCCATGCGGATAGGTTGGATCTTACACCGTAGATATGCGGCCTGATGTAACCGCGCGTCGCCATTATCCCGCCCAGCCTACATAGGTCAGCACGTCATTCTGTGCTGTGAAGTCGTATCCCGCCTTTGACAGCACGATGGTCATCTCGGGGTAGGTTTCGATGTCAATAAAGAATGAAGCGATCCCGTCGGCGCCAGTCACAAACGGGTTGGCTTTGGGAATGGTCGCGGCCTTGTCCTCGTAGATGGTTGCCTTATCCGAAGTGCCGGCCTCGTACACCGTCACCGTTACGGCTGGAATGATCAACCCTGTCTCATCTACGATTGCTCTCGCCCATCGTCTGTACGTCGCCATATTACCTCCTCGTACTCACTGGAACAGATGCGATCTCACAGATCATCCTCTTCCCCTCGCCAAGTCCCTCAATCTGAACGTAGGGGTAGATGTCCGTGGCTACATATGTCCAGTCTCCCGTCGCTCTCAGGATCTCGTACGTCTCTCCGTTGGTGATCGGGTCATCTACCGGATCTATCGTGAGAACTGTCTCCGTGTTGGACAGTATCCGGCGGCAGACAGCGTTGCGCGCCGGAGCGGTCAACCACAGGTAGTGACCGGCTAGCGCGCCTGGCGTCCAGGCCTTGTCCGTATCCTCGACCGTGTTCGATGAGCCTCCCGTCGCAGTCCCGTAATCTATGAGCGTCCCTTCTCTGTACCGGACAAGGTAGCCAGAGATGTTCCAGCTACGCGTGCCGGCCCAGCGGACGTGCAGGACCGGAGCGGAATCTCCAGAAACGCCCTCTCCCCAAACTCCCCTGGCTTCCGGATTGGATGGAGGCTCGGGGATCGGTCCCGTGCGCTCATCGCGATCACGATCGTGTTTTCCAAGCCAGTCGGTACGCGCACGCGAGAACCAGTACCTCCGCGCGCCAATCCGCTTGTACAGAGCGCCGCGGAGGACCGTGGAACCGACTGTATCGCCTTGCCCGATTGTCATGGTGATACCAGTGACCCCTAGCGTGACCGTCTCTGACGGCGTGTCAATTGTTACAAGCTCGCCGCCCTCGAATCCAAGACAAAGCCATGGGATATGCGCCTCAGCATTAGGACACGGCGAGGAGAGATCGTGTAGAGCGTAGTCTGCGAGCTTCACGGCCTCGGCGCGCGTGTCTATGAGCGATCCGGCCTTCTCGACAATGCGCATGTACCGGTGCTTCCTGCCGGTTCCATCTGGTACGCCATAGATGAGCCGCGCCGCCTCGTTCGCGGCGTCTACCACGGCCTCCTTGCCGGTTGAACGTTCCCGGTAAACGACCCGCACCGCCGTGCGCACGTTCGCCTCGGTGTAGTCTGTCCTGAACAACCGGATATTCCCGCCGATGGTAAGATCCGGAGTTACATTGGACCGGTCCGGGTCTACGATCGTAGGACGGAAATTCCCGCTCCCGGCGTGGTACTTCTCCGCCAGGACGTACCCGATCGCGTTCACTGGACGCTGGATTGCCTCTAGCAGCGAAACATCCCCGATCTCGTACTTGTAGACGTAGTAGAGAGGATCGTCTTCTACCTCAATCACTGGCGCGAACCCGTAGTCGGTCAGGATCTGGTTCAGACAGTTTGTCGCTGCCGAGATGTACGTGTCGCTGTACACGCGCCCTTCTCTGATGTCAATGTAATAGTCGGCGTACGGCTGCAGGATGCCGACTACGTCAACGTCTAGCGTATCGTCTCCGCTGACATCCTCGGTGCCGCGCGTGTTACCTGGTCCAACGTAGCCATCAAAGACAGTGGCAGGTACGTTCCCACCCTTGCCGATCTTGATCTTGACACGGTTATATCCTCCTAGGAGCGGGATGCCTGACGGGTTGAAGTCTGAGGTGTGACCGGGATCTAGCGACTCGCCGGCATCCCTGAATGGCGCATGGTTGGCTAGGGTTAGCGACGCCGTCCATACCCCCGTGTCATGCGAATAGGTCATGGACAACGCCAGCACGCGCGACTTTCCTGGGAACGATGATCCGCTCGGAGAACATAGGTTCACGTCGCCCAGGGTCGGGTGCGATACCACGACTTGGACGCCCGTTACCTGTGTCGCCGTCAGACCATCGTTGATCGCTCTCACTTTTGTGACGCCTCCAGGCTCGTGACCTTTGTTTCGATGGCTTCTACGCGTGCCTTGAGCGCAGCGATCTCATCCTCCACCATCATCGGCGGCGGGACTTTGGACCAGTCCGGCTTGTGGCAGATGACAACGGGTAGCTTGTCGGTGCGGCCCTTGGAATGAGCGATAACCGTGACCCAGTGTTCGCGGTTGGCATAGCCGGATACGTCGGTCGTAGATTCCACCGTGAGCAACCCGTTCTCATCTAGCGTGACTCCTGGAATAGGATCCAAAAGTTCCCACTTCTCGACAGGTTCAGTGGCCCCGAACTGGAGCTTGTTCGTCCCATTCTCTGGAATGTAGCAGAACGTGTTCCCATCATTGATCTGAAACATTGCATCCCTCCATGTACCGCATCCCGTTCAGCATCGTCTGAGCGCGCGCCGCTTCCAGAAGCTTCTCGGCGCTGGCCCCCCAGCACTCCTCTTCGATCTCATTGCTCCGCATTTTATCAGTTATGGCCAACCCGCGCTGCGCGCAGGCATAAGCGGATTCAGGATCGCCATGCGCCAGCCAGAACTGCGCTAGCCGGATCCATGGCTCCCGCTGGGACGGGTTCTCAGCCAAGGACCGGATCATCCAGACGGCGATCTCGTTCGGGTCCCTGCCGAGTTGGTTCAGACAGTACGCGATCAACCGGCAGCTGGTCGAACGCGTCTGTGCGATGCCATCTGCGTCCTCGTATGGCTCCAGGTAGCGGTCAGAGATGGCCAAGTGGCGCTTCAGCTCGGCGATGGCTTCCTCGTATCGTCCGTGGAACCAGAGTTCGCGCCCGTATAGGTGCGCGCAACGTTGATCGTCAGGGTACTCTTCCGCTGCCATCTTGAGGAGAGCGATCCTAGACCACCGCTCCTGTTTGTTCGGGTCCGGGTAGTGGCGGATGATCTCCTCGTTGCACGTCGTAACGCACTCTCCGGGAGCGGTCCGCACCAGCGTCTCATGGATCGGGTAGCGCCATATGTAACCGTTCCTGGAATGGATCTTGAACCCCCATACCGAAAGCCTCGGGATCGTCTGCTCTCGGTCCTGCCAGTTGTGAATGAACGGGTAACGGAGCATGGTGGTCTCTGGTGTCCAGGCCTTTTCCAGCGTCTCGCGCCAGTTTGGGAGGAGGACTTCATCTAGATCCATCGAGATGCAGATCCGCGCCTCTGGTGGGACGTAGGATAGCGCCATGTTCCGAGCAAGATCGAACCGCCACGGTGCTACGGTGATCTCGTTAACCTCGGCGCCTAGAGAGCGCAGTATGTCAGGGGTTCCATCCGTTGAGCCGGTATCGCATAGGATCACGCGGTCAACGCCGGTCATTGAGCGCATAAATCGCTCGGCGAACTGTGATTCGTCCTTGCATATACCGTAGACAATGATTACATTCATTCTCCCTCTGTCGCCACGCTACGTCACCTCTAGTCGTTCGATGACGGATCTGGGCTGCCCGGTGTTGTCGGCGTGTAGTTCGTCCCGCAACTCGCGTAGGTCTGGATCGAGGACGAACGACAGAAACTCATCCACGTCGTCTTGATTCCGACTTCCCAGCCTACAAATCGTGAGGCGAGGCCGCTGGCCGTGCCCATGCTCATCTGGTACACCCATAGTCCTATCCCCTTTCCAGAAACTCCACGATAAAACAGGCACAGATCGAATTCCAAGAATGCGTTTGATCGCACTCCTGCGCCGATGCTTTCTGTCGCGTTTGGCCTGCCTTCGATCCTGCACCTGTGAAGCAACAGCCATCCTCCCTCGCGCACCCATGCAGCGACAGCCGGGCCCGACTCCGTATCCGATTGAATGTACGATGCGTACACTTCCCAGCCTAAGCATGATTGAACGTTGAGTACGGCTGGCGGAGAACCAGAGAACCGCGAGAGCAGCTTGAGTCCGTAAACTGACACGTTATTCACACCACGGGCTGTTAGCGCAGGTCCTGTTGTGCTCGCATTCACTGTTGGTCCGTAGATCATGTACTGGGACCCGGCTGCCGGTGCGGTCGCCGTTGCGAACGTTAGCGTGTTAGCGTTGTTGGCTGTGATCGTAAGGACCTGATCTGCACCAGTCCCCGTCAGAACGCACAGTTTGCAGCCAACAAACTGGTCTGTTTCCCAGTTCTTTGTCGTATCCTGGAGCGTAGTCGTGCTCCCTCCAGTAGCCACACCGTAGTCGTACAGATTCTTCCCCGCTGGCGTGCGGGCGCGGAGGTATAGCCGAGCAGGAACTGTGAGCCCGTTCAAGTTCAGGCTCTCATTGTAGGTAGCGTTCGCCCCGCCGATGTTGACGTATACGTCATACGTAATCTGCGCGGCATTCGCCACAAGCCACGCAATAGCCTTGCTGATTGTCTTCCATGGGGCTCCAGATGAACCATCGCCAGTCGTATCGTTCCCACTGGCGTCGTCCACGTACAGTTGCAGGCTTTGACGTGTAACAGTAAGGCGGCCCTCCATAGCATCGTAGACGGCGTTTTTTGATGGAGCTATTCCAGTAACACCGTCCCAGGTTGGACCGTAGGCCGCATCACTGACCGGATCGGCTGGCATTCCATGTTTATGGTCACGGCGGGCCGCAACCGCTGCCGAGCCTGCCGACGGAGAATCCCCGAACGCCTGGGATGATGGAGCGGTTGCATCGAACGCGGCGATTGTCGCGTTCGATCGGATCACGGTCGTGGCATCACCGGCAGAAGCGGACGATCCGAGCGCGATGGCAGGAGTGGCGAACGCGGGGATCTCTGATGCGGAAGCGAGCCGCACCTGAGATTCGGCAGTCCCAACGTACACCTGATCGTAGTCGGTGGAGATAGCAGGCTCTCCGTGGCCAAGCTCACTGGCTTCTATCTGAGCCTTGGTACCGCGTTTTATCCTAATCGTGTTCGCCATTCCGCCTCCTATCTCTTACGGCGCTCCGGCTTCCCCGCTTGCTCTACCTGCGCCTTCAGAGCATCGCGTTCCGCTAGCAGATGAGCGATGGTTTCATTTAGTGAACCCACCTTGGACTCAAGCTCGCCGATCTTCTTTTGCGCTAAAGCCAGCTCGGTCCTGACCTTGCCGTGAAGCTCGGACAGCTCGTTGTACTTGGAACTCAAGGCATCGTGTGACGTCTTGTATTTCTCTGCCTGTTCCAACTTGGTCTTGGCCTCGGCAGCGATAGCCTGGGACTTACTCTCGGCCATCGCTGCCGCCGCAACCTTCTCCGCTGCTTCGCGTTTCGTCTTGTCAAGCAAGCGCTTGGTGTGCATGATCTCGACCGTAAGCTCGCCGATCTTCGCCACCAAGTCGTCCACAGACAGGAGGGCCTCGTTTGTTTCCCCACCGTCCTGTGTTACCGTCGCCTCGTATTCCATCGTCCCCCCTTCTACGACAGGGTTCCGCCATCAATCGTTGATCCGCTGTGGAGTAGCGTGTACGCACCTGCGCCGTGCACACCGCTGGTAGCAGCCTCGTGGCCATAAGCCCACTTGGAAGACGGCGCCTTGGTCTGTAGGTTCTCAGTCGGAGAATCCTCAAGGTAAGTGTCTTTGAACGAGACAAACTCCAGGCCCGTCCCATCACCACCAGAGCCAGTGTTCACGCGCACTATTTTGAGCGACGCCCCGGTGTAGTTGGCCGGGGTATCTGTGAGGTCTACGAATGTACTGACGCCGGAAGACTGTGCGGCCCACTTGACCCCTGCCGTCTGAGTGCTGTCTGCCGTCAGGACGTGATCGTTTGTACCTACTCCCAACGAAACCCAGTTGGTCCCGTCGCCTACCACCAAGTTCCCCTTGGTTGGACTTAGGCCGGCGATGTCCGCTAAGCCGCCCGTGGCAGAGATGACGTTCCCGGTCTTGGAGAGCCCGGTCCCAGCCGAAACGTAGCCAGCACCAGAGAATTGCGCAAACGTGATGGCCGTGGTTCCAAGGACGATGTTCTCCGGCTCATTCGTGCAGACCCAGCCGGTGTCCTTCTGTGTGGTGCCTCCGGATACGAACACAAACGAGTGCGGCACTTCAGCCGCAGAATCCATATCGGCAGCACGCGACCAAGACCCAGATGCCGTGACGTAGATGCCGTTCTGGCTAGCCGTGCTCTGGTTTTTCACCAGGACACGCGATTCATCCGTGGTTACGCCGTCAATCGTCTGCTCGCCGGAGAGTGATTCCAGGTTCTCCGTAGTCGCGCAAGCCACGGCCTCATGGACAGACAGGCCGGTTGCCACTGAATCAACGTAGTCTTTTGTGGCGGCATCCTGCGCGCTGGCCGGGTTGGCCAAGTTCGTGATCTTCTTTGAGTTCATGGATACGTCAGCCCCGGCCTGTCCGGTTAGGATTGTCCATAGCTCCGTCCCAGTCAGAGCTGCGATGTTGCCGCCAGTTTTGCGACCTACGACACGCTGCTCATCAACCGTTACCGCTGCAGGCGTATCCGCTGCCACCGAGGCAAGGATGCTATGAGCGCTGTACTCATCCCACAGGCTCACCCGCTCCGCTGCGCTACCTACTCCAGTACCAATTGCCAGGATCTTGTCATCCGTCTTGAACCCGAACTCTCCTGTGTCGAGTTGGGTCCCGATCGCAGCCGTGCCACGTTTGATCTGAATCTTCGCCATCTAACACCTCCTACAGGGTCCCGCCGTCAATGTCTCCGACGTCTACAAACAGTTCCCACTCCGGATCAACGCCCGGCTCCTTGCCGATGCATCCTTCCTCAGTGATCCATGTCTTACCCATATATCCTACCACGTCATTAGGAGCATACTCCGTTTCGTTATCCCATGCGCCGCGCCACTGTACGCCAGGCCCCTGCGGGCCGACAATCCCGGTCAGGATGATCTGAGGGACCTCTTCCGTGATTACCTTGATTACGTCCATCACGTTGTCACCTCGCGCGTTACCGCCGCCACAAACGTGACGTGCCCGTACTGATGGAGACGGCGCTCTCCATAGTCAGAGATCAGGAACAGGTCGTAGACTGCGGTCCTGTCGCGGTGATCCGGACAGATCCCATCGGTATCCTCTGCCGAGATGATCAGATCGTACCGTCCCTTATCCGTGAGTTGGTTCGCAATCTCGATGCCCCCGTTATCCGTTGTCAGTTCTAGGATGACATCTCCTACCGGTGAGGAGCGGATCTGCATTTCCGCGCTCCATCCCGTTAGATCAACTGGGGTCTCGTTCGGCCCGGTCTTCCAGATGAATCCCTGGCGGTAGTCGGCGTTCTCGTACACTGTCAGGTTTATATTCGCTCGCATACCTCACCTCCTATGCCGGGACTCCTGGAAGATTATAGCCAGATCGCATGTTATCCTTGGCCGCCCGCCTCTGCACGCTGCGATAGACCACTTCGCCGTCCAACGTCACGATGTTGTTGATCGTGATGTCCCCAAGCGGATACCGACTGAACCGTTCCAGCGGGATGATGGCCTCAGGCCCAGCTTCTCCTGCTAGCACCATCGTTGGCCGCGGGATGACGCCGCCTTTGGCCGCCGCGGGAGCGCTGGCCCAAGCCGCCCTGGCTTGTGCATCCGTGAGTACGCCTAGAACGTCTTCATAGAACATCTGTTCTGAAGCGGTGAAGATTGTGCCGATCCCAGGAACATAGATCCCCTTTGTGCCATCTCCCCTGGAAAAGCCAGCGGCCCAAAGCTCTTCGCGCGAAAGCCATGATACTCCCTGTGGAGCCTGAGATGTCGTGCCGCCGCTGGAACCGCCGGAAGATCCGCTTGAGCCGCCGGAACTGCTTCCCGCGCCGCCGGACGATCCACTTGAGCTACTGGATGCACTACTGGACGTCCCTGAGCTTCCAGATCCCATCTTTGGAAGCTTCACCAGCCCAAACGTTACGAAGCTTACTATATCACAGATCGCATTCCAGGCCCACGTGATGACATCTACAACGCCCTTCAGAACGTTTGCGACTAGGAGTAATCCATCACTGAACAGCTTGAATACAGGCCGCAACGGGTCCAGTAGCCCGGCTATAGACGCCAGAAGTCCTCCGATCGTGTCCATCCATCTGATGTCCCAGTCCATCTTGCTAATGAACCCCTCAAGCTTGGCTGGGATACTGTCAATCCATCGGATTATGATCCGCTCTATCTCTGGCCATCTATCCTGAATTGTCTTCAGTAGCTGCTCGAATAGCGGCCCGAGTTGCTGGAGAACCCGTTCGGCGTGTGGCCATAGGTTGCGCAGTGACTGTGCAATCAGGTCAAGCATCGGTTGCAGGTGGCTAACTACCGCATTCCACACGTCCTCAAGCGCCTTCTGAATAGCCGGGAATACGTTCGAACGCAGGAACGGATCTACCTGCGTCCGCCACCACTCTAGCAACGCGCCGAATATCTCGCGCAGGTCCTTGGCAAACGTGTCCCTCATCCATATCGCCACGCTGTCAACCATCGCCGCGAACGTTGAGAGGACTGAGATCCCAAGATTCACAACTGGAATGAGATTCTCCTTCACAATCGTCCACAGCGCCGCCAGGACGTTGGCAACCGAGTCAGCCAGTTTCACGATGGCCGGCCACTGTTGCCGCAGCATCCCGAATACGTCTTGAACAAGGAATGGGATCAGATCATCGGCAAGGAATCGCCACAGCCGCTCCATCCACTTTCCAAGCTCTACGAACACCTTGCTCTTCAGGAACGGGTCTACGTCGTTCTTCCACCATTCTAGCAATGAGTCAAAGATGGACTTCAGGTCCGCCGCGAACGTGTTGGCGATCCATTTTGAGATCCCATCTAGCGCCGAGGAGAACGTGTCTGTCACCGCGAGCGCAAGCTGCAATCCTGGGATCAACGCCTGGACTACAACCTCCCACAGAGCGCCGAACGCTCCGCCGACCCGTTCCACGATTGTAGCCACGGTTGGCCATGCCTCGACAATGAATGCGAACATGTCGTCTCTCAGGTATGGGATGATCTCGTCTCGTAGCAGTTCATACAGCGCCACAAACCACTCGCCGAGCTTCGGGAACACCTGGCTCTTCAGGAATGGGTCAACCTCGGCCTTCCACCACGCCGCGAATCCGTCAAAGAATGCCTGTAAGTCAGGAAGGAGCGTTTCGAGCATCCAGTCGGCGATCGGTTGTAGCATATCTACTAGCGTCTGAACTACTGCGAGGAATGCCGTGATAACCGACGGTGCGATTGCCTGCCACAGGTCCTCCAGCGCCTGAATGAACTGGCGGATTGGTTCTAGGATGGCATCAATCGCATCCTGGAACTTCTCGACAATGCCCCGCAACCACGCAGGCAGCTTGTCCTGGGTCGTTTCGCCGGATAGTGGCGGCTCCCCAGGTGTGGCGGCTTTATACTCCGCACGTTCAACCTTCCAGCCTGATGGCACGTTCAGCGATCCTTGGTAGATTTGCTCCTCGGTTTCTCCGAACAGTCCTGCGATCTGATGCAGCACCGCCGCGATCGGCCACAGGAAGCCTAGGAGGAGGGACAGGAAGCCTTTTTGAACCGCTGCCAGGTCTGCCTGGATCATGGCCATCTGTTCGGTCTGTCGAACAATGCCGGATAGCGTATCCCCAAAGCGCATCAGGACTGAAACGACTGTCGTTCCTACCTTCTGCAGGTTGCTTCCTAGCCAGTTGGCAGCATCTCTGACTCTACTGAACGCCGCCTCGGTCCACCCAGCGACCGTGTTGAATGCATCCCGAGCGATCTGCGCCCCCTCCTCCAGCGTACGTGTCAGCTCGTCTACTGTATCGGTGATGCTCTGGCTGGCATCGGATAACCCCTGTTTCAGGATGTTGTACGCTCCAAGCGCGACTCGTGCCCAGTTCCCGGTAGCAAGACCGCCACCGATGTCCTTGATCGAACCGGCGTATGATCCGAATACGTCTCCTGCAATGGTGTCGGCAAGCTGGTTCACGTAACGTGCATCTAGAGCAGAGAGGAAGTCGCGCACCCGATTACGGGTATCCTCCGAAAGAATGGTGAACGTATGCCCCAGGATAGTGATCTTCTCCGGGATCGCCTCTAATGCAGCGTTGAACATGACACCCCAATCCCCGGCGTCCTTCAGCCAATCCTTCCATCGGATAAGTTCCGGCGTTGTACCAAGGACCTCTGCCCGGAATTCCACAAGCGCATTCTCGGCCTGGGTGGTGTCCATTCCGAGGATCTCAAGCTTGCGGATCTCATCCTCTAGCACGCGGATGGCTGCATCGTACTCATTGAGCAAGACTTCCGTGCTGACCTTGGCCGCGCGGCTTGTGGTGCCGATCTCCGCGAACGGAGCCTGGTTGATTGTTCGGATCATCGGACTGCTATACGCCGCCGTGGTCTGGATGCTCCCGGTGGCGTTCATCACGGCTTGTGCTATGGCCGCGTTCTGTACAGCCGCCGTCTCTACTGTGGCCGTGAGGGTCTCTACAGCCGCATCAACCTGTTCTACAGCTTCGGCTACTGCCTCGACCTCCTCATCGAACTGGGGCCCGCCAGCCTCCTCCCAGGCCACGATCTGAGCCCAGTTACGCTCGCCGATACCCGACGGGATGATCGTCTCGCCCTCGTGAACGTAGACAAGGCCATCTTCCTCGACAACGCCGCCGTACTGGTACCCAGGAACGCGCCGGCATACGCCACCAACGCATGTCGTAGATGCTGCGGCCTGTGCGGACTGGCCAAGATCCCGGATCGCTTGCGTTGTTGTCACTATGTTCTGTGAGAAGTCCTGTATGCAGCTGCCGGACTCCTTGACCCAGGCCGTGAATTCCTGGCTTGGGACGTACCCCCCAGCGGTCATCTCGCCGTAGATCCGCTCCAGGTTTTGCTGGGTAGTCCATGCCGGCTCGGTCCACCCGGCGAGCGGCTGTCCGACGGCCCCGGCCACGGCGTCGCGCATCATCTTCGCCAGCTCCCCGACGTACTCGCCTGTGGAACCAGTTAGACCGGCTTCGCGTATGCGCCGCCCGACTTCTCTGGGGTCCTCGTAGATGAGTGCCCTCAGTTGCCGCCGGAATGCATCCAACGGATCGAACAGCGCCACAATCGCGTCCAGGGTTTGCTGGAACTTCTCCGCCGGGTATCCGAGCGTGTCCAGCCATTCGATCGCTTCCTCTAGCCCGGAAACGAGTTCGCGATACTTGCCGGACATTGCCCCCAGCTCCTCAATGTTGAGCCGGTCAAGCATTCCCATGAGTTGTGCAAGCTGGAACGCCGCCTTGGCCGGGTCGGCGATTGAGATGTCCCGGATCATCTCTGCTAAGGTTTGTGTCTCCTCCGCGAGCGCATCGCATGCCGCCGACGCCGAGGAACACCCGCCACTGAGGCTATCCATATTCTCAGTGGCCGACTTGGTTGCCTCTTCTAGACTGAAGCTCCCGAGTTCAAAGTCGTTCACAAACGAAGCGGCAGCTTCAGCCGCAGCGTCTATTGCTGATGTCGCGTCATCAACCTCGCGGCCAAACGATCGCAGCGCATTGATCCATCCCTGAGCGGCTGGGACGTCGTAGGCGGCCCCTCCAGTAATCCACCAGTCCTCTAGCCACTGCGCGGCCTGGTCTGTCCACTTGGTGGCTTGACCGCCCGCCTGTAATGCCCTCCCCCGCTTCCATATCGTTTCGATCAGTGAGCGCAGCCATGGAATCCGCATCATCCAGTTCGGCAGTACGAATTCTCCCGGCTCTAGCATGGCCGGCACGATGTCGCCGGAGCCCTGTCCAGGGACTACACCGCCTGTCTGATACGGTTGAATGGCGCCAGGTGGCAGGACTAACTCCGGCAGCGACGGCGCCGTCAATGACATGGACGCACCAGATAGGGCCGACTGGAAGGCCGTTTGTAGCTCTGAACTGAATTGCGCCGCTGCCGCCGAGATGGCCAAGGACGCGTCAATCTGCAATCCGCTAACCTGTAGCCGTAAGGAGTTGATCGTCTCCTCTAGCGCTTCTCCGTACGCCTCGCCAGCATCTCGGGCCGACGTTGGGATCATCAGCTCCTCTGGTGTGAACCCATATAGATCTGCGAGCGCATTGCGGATTGCCTGACTTGTATTCGGATCTTCTATCTGATCCTGGACCGCCGTCAGGTAGGCCAGGATAATCTCATCGGCTTGATCAGGAACGGTCTCGCGGACCGTGGAGAACATCTCATCGTGGACTTCTACGAAAGCGTCAATCGCTTCTTGGAAGTTCCCCTCGTTGTACGCCTTCGCCAGCTCTTCTCCCAGCGCCCGCGCGTTCATCTTGCTCATCTCTGGAGGAGCCATGGTGGTCGGGAATACCCCAAACGTTTCCCACATCTTCTTGGCTTCCTCTGCGAGCGGAATGGCCTCCCGCGCCTGGCCTTCTTTGCTAAGACCCATGACCCCGAGGAAGGCAAGGACTACCGGGTTCGCCATAAAGGCCACGATGGCCGCGGTCAGACTGGCTATTCCGGCGGAGATGCCGGCAATGACTGCGACTACGCCGGTTGCCCAGCCGACCACTTTGATTGCCACCAGAGCCGTGAATGCGCCTACTAGCGCCTCGACCGTCGGCGTAGCGTCCTCAATACCGAACAGCGCCAGGATGAACTCGCCGATCGGCGACAAGAGGCCCACCAAGGCCTCGTAAAGCTTCATGACCTTGTCTCGGATGCCGTACAGATTGACGTCCCATGCGATGTACATCGCCAGCGCCGCTGCGATTAGCCACATGATCGGAGATGACAGCAACGCGAACGCCTTGCCTAGTAGCGCGATCCCTGCCACGAGCCCGATCATCTTCAGGGCGTGCTTGATGAAGAACTGGATAGCTTCTGAATTCTTCTGCATCCACAAGGCCATGGATTGCACTGCGGGTACGATACGGTTGAGTATCTGTAGGACTACCGGCAGGATGATCTCGCCGAGAGCGATCAGAAGCTCATTCCATTGCGCGGATACCCTGTTGAGTTGGAACTGGTAACCTCCGGTGATCTTCTCTAGAACCTGCGCATAATTGTCTCCGGCTTCCTGTATATCCTTGAAGACTTTCGCCGTTTCCCCGCTCGCTGCGTTCGCCGCCTCCGCCGCTGCCGCGTATGTCCTGGAAGAGAACCCTAGCTGCTCTAGATCCATCCCAGCGGCCTTCGCTGCCGCCTGAACAAAGGCCAGGGACTTCCCAAGTCCAAGCTGTTCGATCATCGCCCGCCCAGAAGTGAAGCCGAGCTTCTGAATGATCTTGCCAAGATCGCCTGAGCCTGTGGCGAGAGTGGTGATCGTTGTCCGCAATCCGGCTGCCGCGGTACCGGCATCTCCCATGGTCTGTGACATGACCGTCAGCAATGCGATCGTTTCGTCTAAGCTGACGTTCATCCCGTAAGCCACGGGTCCTACCATGGCCACTGCGGTGGCGATCTCCTCTATGGGCCGTTTCGTTGCAACGAGCTTCGCGGCCAGTTCCTCCGCCTGATCTCCGGACATGCGGAAGGCGGACATAATGTTCTCAAGAGAATCGGCAGCTTTTTCGATCCCGAGATTGTCGAAAGTTCCAAGCCGCGCTGCGGCTCTGTAGATCTTCATCGCCTCGGTCGCACTGTTACCGGATTGGACGATCTTGTCGAATGCCCGGACGCCAGCGCTGGACATATGACCGTACTCAATGGCGATATCGGCAATCTCGTTTGCCAACGTGCGCATCTGGTTCTCGGATAGGTCCCCCATCCTAACCCACAGATTGCGCCACGCTGTGTCGAACTCGCGTACGACCTGGACAGACTTGCGAAGCTGCGCGACCGCCGCGGTTAGACCGACTACCGCGGAGGCCATTCCTACGATGGTAGATGTAGCAGTCTTGGCAGACTGAGCTATTCCCTGTGCGCCCTGTCGGAATCCGGATTCGGCACTGTGGACGTCGGAAAGGAACTTGTCCTTCTGTAGCTGGATCTCGGCATACGCTACGCCGATCCGGTTCACGCCATCACCCCCTCGGCCCTATCAGGCCCTTTTCCTTGCAATCCACTTCTAGGTCGTCTTCTAGCGCCTCCGATACCAGCGTAGCATGTGGTACAGCCTGGCGCACCTCCTTCCACACCTTCTCATCGGCCATCGCCGGTATCTGCTCCCCCATCCGGTACCTGGAGATGGCCCCCAAGCCTGCTACGAGGAATCCGAACTGTTCGTCGTCGAGGCATCCGATGTCGTCGAGCCCGATGCCGTAGGTGGAGCAGACGATGGGGATGAAGTCCCAGAAGTTCCACTCTCGGCTGCCCCACTCTCGGAGTTTTTTGGGTTGCCTACCATGGAATCAAGCATCTCGTCAATTGTCTTGATCGCATCTGCTCCGGTAGCCTCTTCGGGGATGTCCTGCAACCCAGTACACCATAGGAATGCTGTCTCCAGGACCTGGTTCGATCCGCTGAACAGAACGTCCACGAACGCCCTGTCAATCGGGATCTTTTTGCCGTCCTCTTCGATCTCATCCCCGTACTGTTGCTGCAACGCCAGCGCCAGCGCCTCTGCCATGTGCCGGCGCGTGAACACCCCGAACAGCGCCTCGGCGTAGGGTTCCCAGCCTGACAGAAGCCGTGCCAGGAACTCTTGCTTCCATAGCTGCGCCTCGCGCGCATCGGCGAACTCGTCCGGGACGCCGCGTTCCCGAAGGTCTTTCATCGCAGCCTCGGAACAACGCGCCATTGCCATGGCCGCCTTGTTCCGGGTAGTGGCCAGCGAGAACGTCGGCGTGTCCTTGCGGACTAACGCCTCGAATTGCGCCTGGTGCCATAGGTTCAGCCTGGGGACCTCAATCTCGGTCCCGCCGACATTGAACTTGCGGACGTGCGCCTCCTTGGACGCCGCCCGATACGCCTGTAGTAGGTTCGATTTACTCATTCCGTCTCCTTGACTTGTTCAGCTAGCTTCTTTCGTGCCAGATCCAGCATCTCTTGCGCCCGCTCATCCCAGCAATCCATCTCAATTTCAATGCATCCCTCGTTCGCTGTGATCATATGGCCACGGCGCAGTGCCGCCTCGGCTGCCGCCCAATCCCCGGCTGCAAGCCAGAATTGACCCATACGGATCCAGGTCTCGCGCTGCCACGGAGCCTCCCCGAGCGACCTCAGCATCCAGATAAGAAGCTCGTCCGCTGGCCGCCCTTGTGCCCCCTTACACGCCGCGATCAGGCGACACACGGCGGCGCGGAGCACGCTCCACTGGTCTGTATCCTCTATCGGAGGGTCAATGTACCCCGGCACCAAGGCTAGGAACCAGTGCGCCCATTGCTCCGCCTCAGCATACCTCTTCTGCCGCGCCAGCTCAGATGCGTAGTAATGAACCATCCGCGGATTTTCCACATACTGATCCATCCACATCTCATAGATCGGCAACCTGTTCTCGGTTCTATCCCGCTCAATGTCCGGGTAATGGCGGATAAGTTCGTCCTTGATGAGTATAGCTCGCTGCTCCTTAGGGTCCTCCGGTTCTAGAACCTCGTGTATCGGATAATTCCACCTATAACCATGCCGCGAGTGGACCTTGAACCCCCAGATAACAATCTTCGGTTTCGTCTGCTCAGGATCCGCCCAGTCCGTTGTGAACGGGTACCGTAACACGGTAGTGCCATTCACCCAACTGCGCTCTACGATCTCCCGCCAGCCGGGAACAAGTACCTCATCTAGGTCCAGACATACGCACACGTCGGCGTCTTCTGGAACGTAGTCGAGGCTGATGTTCCTGGCCGTGTCAAAGCGCCACGGGACCACCGAGATACGTTGTACGTTCGCGCCTCGCCGGCGCAACATGTCAACCGTATCATCGGTGGATCCCGTGTCGCTGATATAAACACCATCCGCGTCTAGGGTCGAATCCATGAAGCGCGCGACGTTGCGCTCTTCATTCAGACTGATCCCGTAAACACAGATGTTCATCCTCACCTCCTGCTAGTTAGCCACCGCCGAAGTGAAGCCGACATCGCCCTCGACTGTGAGTGTGAGATCGCCCTCGCGCACGCCCTCTAGAGGGAACCTTTGTGTGATCCCCGAGATATACGCCCAGAACTCCCACCGCTCGTGAGTCGTAGTATTCACGTAGAGCAGTACGTACACAGGTTCTTGCTCTGTGATCTGGTATGTATCATCGGTAGACCAGAACGTGCGGACCGTGATCGTCTCCCCGCTCCGCAGGACCGGGTAATGCGACCTGAACCCGCTGTTAGCTGCCGCCGACGCGAACGTGGTGATGTCTTGAGTCTGAACGGTGATGGATGCGCTCAGCTCCCCGGTCGCTCCGAGGATCTGCTGTAGCAGCATCAGACCGCAGTCATCTATGTACCACGTCTGAGCTGCGCTTGAACTGAACGTATACACAATCTTCTTCGTGTCTTCTGGAGCGGTGATGCGCATTGACCACAGGCCCCAGCCGTTCTCAGAGTATGACGGGGTACTTGTAATGGTCATCGTCTTTGTGGCGAGCGTATCGTCAGCATCATCCTTGAATACGACAGTTAGGAGCGCAGACTTCCCCGTCTGCATCTTCGCCCACACCTTGGCAACGCAGGCCACATCACTTGCGAGGGCCGAAGCCAGAGTTACTGTCTGTGACAAGCTGGCCCCGGTCCCTGCATCTGTCCCCTTGGCAACGAATCCGCTCCCGCCGCGGGACCCGCCGGACTGTGCTACTACCGTCCCGGTGTCGCTCCAGCTCGTCAGTGTTCCGGACTCAAAGCCTGGATCGTCCAGTAGGTTCTGCTTGACAGTAGTGCCTACTGTCCGCCCCACCGAGCGGTAGATGCCCGCGAGATAACCCTGGAGCGCCATCGGCTATCTCCTAGCTCCCGAAGTGGGTTGCCGGTTCGCCGTTCAGCAATAGACCGTAATCGTACGACACCGCATCGTCTAGCGGAGCGCGCAACGTGCAGCCGGTAACAAGATACGTTGCCTGCCACACTACAGCCGATGCCGAACTGTCTACCAAACGTAGCGCCACTCCATCCGCATCTCCGATCTTGCTCTGCAGGAAAGTCCGCGCTAGAGCTTGGCTTGTATCTCCACCTGATAGGACGTTGACCGTCACGTTCTGTGCTTCGTACAGTGTCAATAGATGTGTACGCCATGGTAGCGATGAATCTCCGTGCGCCGTGATGTCAACAGACCCGTGCACTTGATTGAGTTCCGGGAAGGATCCCCCGCGGATGCGAAGCGCATCCCAGGAAGACGAACCAGTATCCACTTGAATCAGATAGTTATAACCGCGTTCTGCCATCATTCACCTCCTCACTGAGCCAACATGACCCAGTACCTCCGCATCCCCCTCCATATCTTGGTGCCGCCGACCTCTTCCGAGATCACGCCACCAGCTACATCGGGGAATACCTTAGCCGTGCCCCATCCCGATACGGTTACTTGTGCCTTCCCTAGGCACGCGAACACCGCATCGTACAGCGCCACGGCACCAGTATACGTCGTTGTCCACACGTCCACCTGCAGCCTCACTATGTTCAGCTGCGGATCCGATACAGCATAACAATATTCCTGCCGGTCAGTCAACGGACAAACGTAGGTGATGTACGGATACGCAGGATTGTCCGCCGCGCCCATCGGGTACACCCTGGTCGTGATTGCTTTGACGGCCTCATCTGTAATCAGAAGATTACGGACCGCAGTCGCCAGCGGACCCGCCCAGTCAGCCACCTACGTCACCCCCAATATCCGCTTGACATCATCTCGTGTCCCGTCCAGCGTTAGCGTCAACCATGGCCTCGGCGCCATCCTAGATGTCCCGACCTCCAAGTACAGCGCGTAATCAAGCTGCTTGCCGCCACGTTCCTTTTCTAGAACACCGAACCGCCCCGTGACGCCGCTCTTGTCAATCTCAACGTCAAAGGTAATGGAAGCGCGCAGGTGACCGGTAACAATTCCAGGGAAGCCGCCTTCCGGACTTGGACTCCCATGATACATGTTCGTCTTGGCATAGTCTGTGCAGAACGCAACGGCATCCCGCATCCGGTTAGCGGCCTCGCGGTCCACTAGCGCTTCAAACTCCGCGCTATTCCATTCTACCTGTACTACATGCGGCTCAGGCATCGGTTCCCTCCAGCCGAACGACGTGGCATTCCAGATGATGCCCCATTCCGTCAACGTCGTCAGCGGAGAGGACATCATAGTACCGCCCTTGCCAGAGGATCCGGTCGCCAGGAGCAGCGTCTATGTCTGCCGGTAATACTACCATATGCGTAGCGACCCGTGCATCGGCCCCCCCGGCTGCCTGTAGCGCCTCGCGCCTCGCGTAATCGCCCATCACGACACGGCACTTCGCACCGCGGTCAATCCGCGACCAGGTAGGGATCTCCTCCCCGTAGTCGTTGACCGTCCGCGTTGCCCGGTAGATGTCGCAGGTCGTGTTCAGCCCTAGCATCAGACCGTCACCCTCTTGTACCTGTCCAGCCGCAGGAGAAGGTCCTCGTTGATCCTAGTCCCGCCTCCGCTCATTGCCCACGGTACCGTGGAGCCGAACGTGACGCTGTAATTGCCGATGGAGAACTGCGCAGCTCCGCCAGCATCGCGGTACGCGTTCTGAATGACAAGCAGCTGCCGACAAGCCAGCTCAAGAACAATCTCCTTCAGCTCGGCTGGGATCGGTATGTGATTGCCGGACTCGGTCGAGGACTCGTCTGAGTAGCCGCCGATGTACTTGATCTGCACGGTCAACGCATCTGTCTGGTAACGTTCCGTTGTGCCAATCAGCTCGCCTTCCTGGGAGCCGATTAGCCGTATGTAGCTCGGGTAGACCGCGTAGTCGCCAGTTGACAGTTCCGTATTCCAGACAAGGATCTGCTTCACCTCAACGATCGGTGGCCGAGTGACGGAGATCACGGGTGAATAGTCGTGC
>Ga0209096_1000552_pt1 | contig 49767 bp, 46 predicted proteins | sample AD_UKC034_MetaG_FD_184407 | JGI IMG/M metagenome (GOLD analysis project Ga0209096, IMG submission 184407) | Active sludge microbial communities of municipal wastewater-treating anaerobic digesters from USA - AD_UKC034_MetaG (SPAdes) (version 2) | ecosystem: Engineered > Bioreactor > Anaerobic >...
CGCTCCTTCTTTGACGGCGGCGGTAAAAGAAGGGTTGGAATCAAATTTGCCGCGCATCCATCCTGCCACCTCATTGAGCACAATCTTCATCGCCTGAACGCCACCCGTTCTGTCTTCCATCCATTTCCCCCTGGACACGATATAACGCCTAGTCTTCCCTTGATTTGAAATGACGAGGCTCTTAACGGGTTTTTGGTATTCCCAGCGAATGGAATCCGGTGCGGCAAAGTAAAATTTACCTTCCGAGACCAAAGGTTTTGACAGAATTTTCATGATTTTCTTTTGCACAAAGCCAGCTGAAATGGTTGAAATCCGCGCCGCATCTTTACGTAAATGTTCAAAATCATCCGCACGGACACAAGACGGCAAAACCATCAGCAAAATGAACAAAACAGAGGCATATTTTCTTGATGACATGGTTTATTCCTAAAACATTCCTCCATTAATGCCGATCACCTGCCCTGTAATATAGGAAGCGTCGTCGGAACATAAAAATCGGATGACCCGGGCAACCTCTTCAGGTTTTCCCACTCTGGCCATGGGGATGATACTTTTTATGGTATTGGCATCCAGCGGCATGGCGCTCAACATATCCGTTTCAATCGGACCCGGCGCAACGGCATTAATCCGGATGCCAAAACGCGCTACTTCTTTGGAGACAGAGCGGATGGCAGCGTTCAGGCCAGCTTTGGCCGCCGCATAATTGGCCTGGCCCCGATTGGGCATCATCGCTGAAATGGATGAAACCGATACGATCGCACCTCTTTTTTTCCTGACCATTTCGCGAAGAACCGGCTTGGTCACATTGTAAAACCCATTCAAAATGGTATCTACAACCTTGTGCCATTCCTCTTCGCCCATCATCATAAAAAGACCGTCAGCCGTGACGCCGGCATTATTGACCAGAACATCAATCTTCTTGTGCTCCTCAACAATCCTGGCTATGGCTTCCTTGACTTCTTCGGCATTGGCCACATCGAACTTACATATTTCACCCGACGCGCCTGACGCTTGAACCTGAGCAAGCGTCTCTTGTGCCGCCGTTTCGCTGGCGTTGTAATTGACAACAACATCATACCCGCTTTTTGCCAGTTCCACCGCCGTTGCCCGCCCGATTCCCCGGCTGGCGCCCGTCACAAGGGCTATCTTTTTCTCTTCCATCATTCCCGTCGATCTCCTCGATTATTTATACGTCTTCATTCAAACGCATCACCTGCAGCACCGCTGAAAGCAAAATTTCATCGCCTTCTTTGACCACGCCTTCCGTAACGCCATATTTTTCAAACGAATACAGACTGTGGACCGAAGCCGTGATCCGGGTATGCAAAGGAATGAAATCCTTTGTAAAATCAGCAGATTTAATTCCGACCAGCCAGCCCTTAACGCCGTCTTTGCCGCTTTTCTTTCGCTTATAACCTTCCACTATCGCAGCCGTCTGGGCAATCGCTTCCAGAAGAACAATCGCCTGAACTCCCTTTCCATCATACAAGGGCCAACGCTCATTCACCACAGCTGCGGCAATGCCGTTGTCTTCGGTCACTTCGATCACTTCCGTGATGATTCGAATGGGTTCCCGATGCGGAATCAGTGATTCAATGTCCATCATGGGCAGGTTCCTTCCTGGAAAAAATTAATGAAAAAAATGCAGAGAAGTCAACAAAAACATTTCGTGTTTTCGAGAATTTCCATATCCTGTAAATGGGTTTCCAGTAAACAGCTCGAATCAAAACCGGTCAGTTTCAATTTTTCCGGCGTCGTTCCGGAAAAAGCGCATTTCGGAGCCAGACCAATCAGTTCCGATTCCAAAATCTCAACACCATGTTCCGAGGACAAAGCTTCCACCCGGTCATAAATCGTTTGGAGGGAAGTTTCGCGGCACTGAATCAGATTAATGGAAACCTGCGCCAGACGCCTGCTTTCTAAAAAAACGCCAATGGCGCGCACAGATCGCAATCCGCCGTTTTTTTCCCGGATAAGCGATGCGATTTTTTGCGCCAGGCGTAAATCATCACTTTTCAGATTGATATTGAAAGCCACCAGCACATCGCGCGCACCCACCGCCGTAGCGCCGGACTCTGGTCTCCATACAGGTTTTCCGACATCCGGAGTATCCTCGGCATTGGCCATTTTTTCGGCCAGTTTCTCATATCCGCCTCTCCGAACATGAGCCAGCTCACGGCGTCCGGAATTCAATGCAGCAAAACCATAGTAATAAACAGGCACGCCAAAACGCTCATAAAATTGCCTTCCAAAAAGATGGGCGGCATCTATCGCCTCTTCCATTTTTGTTCTGCCCAATGGAACAAACGGCACGACATCCACAGCACCCAAACGCGGATGAACACCGGTCTGCGCACGCATATCAATCAAATCCAGCGCTTTGTCTGATGCGCGCAATGCCGCTTCCACAATATCTTCCTGATTCCCCAGAAAAGTGAATACACTCCGATTATGATCGTCATCGCCACTGTAGTTCATCAGACGAATTCCGGAAAATTTCTTCAGAACACCGGCAATGGCCTCGATAATTTTCCAATCACGTCCTTCGCTGAAATTCGGAACACATTCGATCATGTTCAGACCTGATAAAATCTAATGGAAGGCAACTCCACACACGTCAGTTTTCCCCCGTAAACAGCACCAGTATCGATGCCGATTTTATTCTCCGCCACCAAAGGCTCCGATAAACGGGTATGGCCAAAAACCACTCTCTTCCCAAAATGATACCGGGACTCGATAAATTCCTGTCGAATCCACTGCATGTCATATTCAGATTGACTGGAAAGCGGTCTTCCGGGTAAAAGACCAGCATGCACAAAAATAAATCGTTCTGTTTCATAATAGGGCATCAGTGTCTTGAAAAAGCGCATATGCTCCTCGGGAATCCGGGCGATTCTTTCGTGCATGGCATCTGAAGATTTGATGCCGTATGCTTTCAGCGTCGCCACACCGCCGTTGGCAAGATAAAGATCTTCGTCAATGCCTTTCAGATAGTTCAGCAGCATGGATTCATGGTTGCCACAAAGACACACCACACGGCGAAAACTCCTGCAAAGCTCTAAAACACAACGAACCACCTCGGGACCGCCGACTGCACGGTCAATATAATCGCCAATAAAGATTAGTTCATCTGAATCCGGATCGGCAGGAATGCGTCGCAAAAGGTAATGGAGCTTTTCGTGGCAGCCATGAATGTCGCCAATGGCAAATATCCTGTTTGTCATTTGTTCTGGTCATCAAAAATATTATCGTCCAACAGGGCGGCCGTGAATTCTTTGCTGTCGAATACTCTCAAATCATCCAGTTTTTCACCCACCCCGATAAAGCGCACCGGCAAGCCCAGTTCACTGGCAATTCGGATAACAACGCCCCCCTTGGAGGTTCCATCAAGCTTGGTCAGTACGATACCTGTAGCCCCGATGTCTTCCTTGAACATTTTTGCCTGCATAACGGCATTCTGACCGGTGGTGGCGTCCAGAACCAGCAATATCTCGTGGGGAGCACCCGGCAGTTCTTTGCTGATCACTCTTCTCACTTTTTTCAATTCTTCCATAAGATTGGTCCGTGTATGCAGCCGACCTGCCGTATCCACGATGACAACCCCGTTAAAACCGGCTTTAATCTTGCCAATGGCATCAAAAACCACCGCGGCGGGATCTGAATTCATCTTTTGTTTGATTACAGGCACACCCACGCGAGTACCCCAAACTTCCAGCTGTTCAATGGCTGCCGCCCGAAATGTGTCAGCGGCCACCAATAATATCGGATAACCATCCTGGCACAGAATATTGGATAACTTTCCAATCGTCGTTGTTTTACCGCTACCATTGACACCGACCGCCATGATGACAAAGGGACGATCTGGCGGAATCACCAGAGGTTTTTCCATCGTTTGCAAAATCGCCATCATTCTTTCCTGCAGAACTTTTTTGATCTGCGAGGCGTCATGGAGTTCCTTGCGTTTGACACGCTGCTTGACATCATCAATCAGATCGTACGTAAACTGCGGACCCATGTCCGCCGAAATCATGATCTCTTCCAACTCATCAAAAAGCGCCTGATCCAGCACTCTTTTGCCAAAAACAAGCTGATCCAGACTTTTGGTCAGAACCTCGCGCGTCTTGGTCAAACCTTCTCGCGTTCTGCTCAGTCCCGCTTTGATTTTGTCGAATAAGCCCACTTTTTTCCAGATCCTTTCCTCATATCTTCAACCGTTCAGAAGCTCTCGGCAGTTTACCAAATGCTTCTTTTTCACGTTCCGGCCACTCATAGCGATTTTTTCTACCAAAGTAAAGAAATGGATTGTGCAAAGAAAGAACAGAGAAACCGGGCATGCGAAAAAGACTTGTTTGCTTTCACACCACCCTGAAGAAGCGTCAGTTCAAACTGACCGAAACCAGGGACGAAATGCCCTTTTTCTGCATGGTCACACCAAAAAGCGTATCGGCCACTTCCATTGTGCTTTTATTATGCGTGATCATGATGACCTGGGATTTTTCAGAAACATCCCGGATCAGATGATTGATCAGATTGGTATTCGCGTCATCCAGAGCAGCATCCACTTCATCCAGAATCAGGAAAGGCGTCGGACGATACTGTAAAATGGCAAATATCAGCGCGATGGCCGCCAGGGATTTTTCACCACCGGACAGCAAGCTGACACTCTGCGCTTTTTTACCCGGAATCTGAATATTGATATCCACGCCGGTTTCCAGGAGGTCATTCTCATCCGTCAGCAAGAGTTCGCCGCGACCACCGGGGAAAATACGAGCAAAGGTTTCCTTAAAACACAGGTTGATGGCGGCAAAGGTTTCGGCAAACCTTTCACGGGATATTTTATTAATCCGGGCAATCGTTCGTTGCAGAGATGATAGGGATTCATGGAGATCGGCCAACTGTGTTGTTAAAAACTGATTACGTTCATCCAGAGCCGCGTATTCATTGATGGCCAACAAGTTCACTTCACCGAAATTTTCAAGACTCTGGCGGTCTTTTTCGAGAAGTGCTTCCAGTTCGACAATTTTGTCACTTTCCATACCGGTAAAATCGATCATGAGAGAAGACAGATCCGCCTGATGCTTCTCTTGCACGGCTTTTTGAAGGTTCTCAACCGTCAGAGCCGTTTCTCGGCATTGCATCTCCAGCTCGTTGAGTTGCTTTTGCAGATCATCGGAAACTTTCTTGATGCTGCGTATTTCATTTTCCTGAATCTTCATCTGTTCGTCTTCCCGGGTTCGCTTTTCTTTCATCTCCGTTAAAACAGTCTCAGACAAAGCGAGCTTCTGGTACAATTCCTGAAGTTCCATCGCATCCGAGGTCATGGCGGCGGACAAATCGGCAATCTGTTGATCACTGGCGGAAATTTCCTGCTTTTTTCTTGTGGATTCAGTTTCATTGGCCTGCAAATCATGCTGCAGGCGTGTAACCGCTCTCAAATCCGCTTCCTTTTTTTCGGCCAGCGAAGCCAACATCACTTTCTTTTCGGTCAGAAGCCGTTCCTGAGCATCTATGGCCGAACGGGACTGCTGACGACGACTGTTCAATGCGGAAATGATTTCGTTGAGTTCTTTTTCCGATGCCTCCTTCCGGGTCACTTCCTCTTGAATCTCCTGCAGTTTTTGTCTGGCCTGACTTTCTTCCGCCTGAATGTTTTGGCGGTTAAATTCAAGAACAGAAAGTCTCTGCCTTAAACGTCCTGCTTCATCTTCAAAACGCTCAATATCTTTTTTCCGGCCACTAATATCAATTTCCAGACGGTGCGCACGGTTTTTCAGGCCCGAAAGTTCTTCCTCCCAGCGGGTGATCAAAGAAGTTAACTTTTTCTTTTCCTGAATATTTTCCTGCAGTTCAGATGAAAGACGGGAAACATCCGTTTCCAACTCGGCAATTTCTCTTTTTGTGGCCAGCAGGCTTTTCTCGACCGCAGCGCCGCTGCCGCCAGTCAGTACGCCGTGCGGACTGATTGTATCTCCCTCCGGCGTTACAAACGTTCCACGGAATCCGTTTTTCTTCCAAAGATTGACGCCGCTTTCCAACGACGGAGTCAGCAGCACATCACCCAGCAGGCAATCGGCAATTTTTCTGAATTCGTTTTTTATCGCCACTTTACGCAGCAGGGGCTCTGCTTCCACAAGATGCTCCGCCGTGTAAGTTTCCGCATAGCCGGCACGCAGTTCCACCGGAACAAAACTGCCGCGCCCCAACTGATGATTTTTCAAGAAATCAATGGCGCGCACGCCCTCTTCCTGATTTTTCACAACCACATATTGCAGTTTTTCTCCCAGCACGGCCTCCACCGCCGGTTCGTATTCGCGTGGCACATTGAGATGATCGGCAACAACACCATAAAACGTATCCGGCCCTTCCTGCGATTCAATAACCTTTCTAACCCCATCATTGGACCATTTGAATGCAGACTGAAATTCCGACAAAGACTGCAAACGGGACGACTTACCCCCCATCTCTTCCTTAATTTGCGAAATTCTCTCGTCAACCGTCTGCAGATCGAACTTGGCCTTTTCCTGTTCATCAGCCAGAATTTCTTTCTGGTTCACCAGAGACAGAAATTCTTCTTCTTCCGTCGCCAATCCGCTTGTCAGAATCTGTAGTTTATCGGTTAATTCAGCATGTCTGGCTCTATCCTGCTCAATTTCGCGGATTTCCCTTTCTTCGCGCTTCTTGAAATCCTCCATATTCTTTTTCAGGCTGGAAATTCCATTATTGAATTTCGCCAAATCCTGCATGACGTCGAGATAGCGGATCTTATGTTCTTCCAGACGAAGGTTGTTTTCCTTGTCCGCATCCAGGAGCCCCTGAACGAGACACTGGCCTTCCTGCAATTCCGACTGGAGCTGCTCCATCCGGCCTTCAGCATCGGCTGATCTTTTCCGCAAGGTTTCCATTTCTGCCAGCAGATTGGATTTCCTTTGCTCCATGAAATGAATTTCTGCTTGATTTTTCTGTTTGCGCTCCGTCGCTTCTGCGACCCGTCGGCGGGAGAATTCCACATTCTTTTCTTTGATATTGATGAAATTCTTTTGTTCGTAAAGCTCGGCCTGACGACGACTGAGAAGCTCATCGTTTTCCAATAGTATTGCTTTCTTCTCCGAGAGAGCGGATTCTCTTACCTCCACCTGCGCTCTGGCAGCTTGTGTCTGATTGGATAGTTGCTCACGTTCAATTTGCAGAAGACTTCTTTTATCAGCTAGTTCCGCATACGCATGACAGGACAAGGCCAGTTCCGTTTCCCGAAGGCGCTGTTTGAGTGTTTTGTACTGTTCCGCCTTTTTCGCTTGACGCGTGATCGCATTCAGTCTTTGCTTCACCTCCTTGTGAACGTCATTGAGACGATCGAGGTTCTGCTTGGTGGCTTCCATTTTGCGAACTGCCTGCTCTTTTCGGCTTTTGTATTTGGAAACGCCAGCAGCATCTTCAATAAACAAGCGGCGGTCTTCAGGCTTCGCTTCCACCAACGTCGCCACAGATCCCTGCTCGACCAGTGAATACGTCCTGGCTCCGATTCCCGTTCCCATAAAAAATTCTTTCACATCCAGCAGACGGCAGGGCACTCGGTTGATGCAATATTCACTTTCACCATCAAGAATGACTTTCCTAGAAATGGACACCTCCGACAATTCACTATAGGCCCCCGGAAAGCCTGACGCATTTCCCACCGCCAGTGTCATGACAACTTCCGCCATGCTCACCGCAGCGGCATCTTCACTGCCGTTGAAAACGACATCGTCCATCTTTTTTCCACGCAGTGCCTTGACACGCTGCTCCCCCATAACCCAGCGAATCGCATCCACCACGTTAGACTTCCCGCAACCGTTTGGTCCAACAATCGCATTGACGCCTTGCGAAAAGTCTACAATTATTTTATCTCGAAAAGATTTAAAACCCGTTATTTCCAATCGTTTCAGTTTCATATTCCCGTATCAACCAAATTGTTTCAATTTGCGGTGACCCTAACAAAACAACCATCCTTTGTAAAGAAAAAATACAACAAAATGTATTGTAAGAAAACTATACCACAACATATAGCGTTATATTAAAGATATCTGGAAATGAAATCCTCACTACCCAATAGGAGCAGCGGGGAAGATTCAGCAATTTTACGTTCCCAACATGTGGTTCACGCTTACATAACGGTCTAAAAAATACCCTCCGCTTTTCGCCCACATTGAACACATGCATTTTCCAAAAGATGATTCTGCAGGATGCTGAAGCCACAACGCTGTATAAGAAGATGCCCGCAATTTGCACAGTAGGTGTTTTCCCATTCGTCTCCAGGAACATTTCCGCTATAGACGTAATTCAGGCCTGCATCTTTCCCAATCCGGCAGGCGCGATGCAGGGAGGCAACCGGTGTCACTGTTCTGTCGAGCATTTTGAATTGCGGATGAAATCTGCTGATATGCCAGGGAGTCTCCACCCCTAAATTGGCGATAAATGAAGCAATTTCATTTAATTCCTCGTCTGTATCGTTCAATCCGGGAATGAGAAGCGTCGTGATTTCCAGCCAAATCCCCATCTGTTTCATTTTCTTTAAGCTGTCCAACACCGGGGAAAGTCTTCCGCTGCAATGTTTCTTATAAAAATCTTCCCGAAAAGACTTCAAATCCACATTCGCAGCACAAACATAAGGAGCAATGATATCGATAGCTTCAGTTGTCATGAACCCGTTCGTCACCAGAATGTTTCTCAATCCTCTTTCACAGGCGATCTTCGCTGTTTCAAAAACAGTTTCCAGATAAACCGTTGGCTCTGTATAAGTATAGGAAATCGTCTGGCAATGATTTCCTATGGCGCGCCTAACCATCGTTTCCGGATCCGTGTCTTCCCCCATAATCATCATCGTGGAAGAAGGCATCTGGGATATTTCTGAATTCTGGCAGAAACCGCAACGGAAATTGCAACCGACCGTAGCGACGGAATAGGAGAACGATCCCGGCAAAACATGAAAAAATGGTTTTTTTTCTATAGGATCAATATGCTCTGCAATCAGTGTCCCGAAAACCAGAGAATACAACTTCCCATTTTTATTTTCACGTACCCCACATAACCCGCGGCGACCCGTATGGATAATGCAGCGATGAGCACAAACTCCACACTGCACACGTTGATTCTCCAGTTTACAGTAAAGCAGCGCTTCTCGAATCATCCGTTACCCTTTCTAAGCATATTTCTTACCGTTTCCGGAACCGTCACGGACGCTCCTGCTTTTAAATCCAGCTTCGAAAGCAGGGGTTTTTGCAGCGTTCGATATGTATAGTAGACAGGAAAAACGATGCCGGCAAACGCACCCAAAGGATTATTCTTCATGGGAAACAATTCCTCCACTTCTGAAAAAATCCTGCAAAAGGGCACAGGAAGGCAAAGCACCGATCCCCAAGTAAGATGTGAATTGCCCATGATTTGGTTAACCATGAATTTCATTTCGCCAATCCCGAAGAAACGCATCGCTGAATCAGCAGGAACTCCCAAAAACTCCCGTATCGCCTGTTCTGTTCCAACAAAGGAATGCCTGTTGTAAAAACCGATAAAAACTCGTTTGCGGCTGACTCTGACGGCCTCTGCTATGGCTTTGTATGGATCGCCCATAATACCCGGTCGGAAGATGATCACGGTAACGTCATACTCATTGTCGGAAAAAGGAAGATTCTCAATATCTCCCTCAACCAGCTCACATTGAACGCCCAAATTCATGCGCGCTTTCGCCAACAAATCCGGGGATGCATCCAGGCCCGTGACCAGACACTTTTTCAGTTGAAATAATCTCGCAAGCTCTCCCGCTCCACAGCCTACGTGCAGCAAAGATTCGCCTGCCAAAGGCTTCACCATCTCAAGGACGATCGTCTCCTGACGCGAAGATATGAACTGACTGAATACTGTTTGCAAAGTTGCGGCTCCTGTATCGGTACAGACGAAAATGGCATCTAAATAATACCATTTTGGTCATTTCGAAAATACTTAATTCAGCCACCAATGTCGGACATATCTCGTGTACATTTTTTTCTGTGTTTGTCTGAACAATCCAGATCATGTTGCTTGGGCTTTAGGCGAATTGCCTGCCGAATCAGGTCTGATAATTCATCATCCCCACAACCGCGTTCGAGAGCCGCTTTTAAATCAACTTCTTCATCCTTTAAAAGACAGGCCCGAAGTTTACCGTCAGCCGTCAGACGCAATCTGTTGCAAGTCGCACAGAAATGATTACTGACCGGATTGATAAAACCAATTTCCCCAAAACCGCCTTTTATTTTATAGATGCGTGCCGGTCCATCGAATTTTTCTTTCTTACCGAATTGGGGTTCCAACTCAAAGTGTTCTTCGATTTGTTGGAGAAGCTGATCTGTAGAAAGAAAATTCTCTTTCTGATGTTCATAAACCTCACTAACTGGCATCATTTCAATAAACCGAATCTGAAAAGGTTTTTTCACAGCCCATTCCACAGCTTTCAGAACTTCGTCATCATTAATTCCATTGATCAAAACCGCATTGATTTTAATCGGAGAAAAACCTGCTTTTTCAGCAGCCGCAATCCCTCGAAAAACGTTCTCAATATCCCCCCCTCCGGTAATCTGAAAATATTTATCTTTATTGAGTGAATCCAGGCTGATATTGATTCTAGTTATTCCTGCACGATAAATATCTTCCGCATATTGCTCCAGCAAAATACCGTTGGTCGTAAGGCTGATGTCCTGAAGGCCTGCTATTTTTCTCAACTCCGTTGCGAATTCTACAAAGCCTCGTCGAACCAGGGGTTCGCCGCCAGTTAACCTGATCTTGATAAATCCAAGCTTAACGGACTGATAAACGACACGGATAATGTCCTCATACCGCAAAATGTCGTAATGACCTTTGAGAGAAATTCCTTCTTTTGGACGGCAATACGTGCAGCGCAGATTGCAGCGATCAGTTATGGAAACCCTCAAATAATTAATTTCCCGATCATAGACATCAAGCATGCGTAAAAATATTTCCTTTCCTTGAAGGACCGTCATTGACTAGCATAAGTCATCCAATAACACAATGTTTGGCCCATAATTCGGGTTTTCCCTTTTCCTTCTCTATGTAATCTTCTTTCTTCATACAATGAAATATGTTTCTTGACAGGACATTTCATCTCGATTAGAAAAGAGCCAGATTATAGAAATACTTCGTTCTGTGGGCATATACGCTTAATGAAATACTGTTAAGAATTATCAGGAGAATTTATGGATAAGATACCAATTACAAAAGAAGGATTCGAAAAATTAAAAAAGGAGTTGGATTTCATTAAAAACATCTCCATTCCTGAAAATGTTCGTGATATCGAAGTTGCACGTGCGCATGGAGACCTTTCCGAAAATGCAGAATACACCGCAGCAAAGGAACGTCAGTCATATCTATACGGGAAATCACAGGAAATTGAAAACAATCTCGCTTCATGCAACGTCATCACCTTATCGGGAAAAGTCACTGGAAAAGTTGTTTTTGGATGCTATGTGACCATAGCCGACACAGACGGCGGAGAGGAAATCAAATATCAGTTGGTTGGCCCCTTTGAATCAGACATTAATCAAAATAAAATATCCGTAACTTCGCCAATCGGTAAAGCATTGATTGGAAAAAGCATTGATAATGAAATTGTCGTAAAAACTCCTGGGGGAACGCGAAATTTTCAGATCGTTGATATTTCTGCCAAATAAAAAAGCACCTGCAATAAGGAAAAAAAAAGGCAGCTCCTGTTCAAAGCTGCCTTTTCCTTTTTCTGGATATTTCACATTGGCATGGATTTTTCCGATACACTGATCCTGTTTATGGCTCTCGCCAGGGACAAACGAACTTTTTCATAGTCATCATGCTCTTTTGTTAACTGAGCCAAAGCGGCCTCCGCCTTTTCTTTTGCTCTTTGCGCTCTATCCCTGTCTATGGCATCTGACCGCTCAGCTGTCTCGATCAATACCGTAACTTTACTTGCCGTTACTTCTGCATATCCGGTATTGACGGCATAATTCGTTTTTTTACCATCCAGCAGGTAATAAAGTTCTCCAATGTCCACAGATGTTAAAAAAGGCTCGTGTCCTCGTAAAACACCAAATTCGCCTTCGGTTCCTGGAATCGTCACTTCATCTACTTTTCCGGAATAAACAATTTTCTCCGGTGTAACTACTTCAAGAATTAATTCTTCAGCCATTACATGCCTCGCTTATCAGGATAGCTTTTGCGCTTTTTCTATCGCTTCTTCTATGCCGCCAACCATGTAGAAAGCCTGCTCCGGCAAATCGTCATGTTTTCCTTCAAGAATTTCTTTGAATCCTCTTACTGTGTCAGGAACGGAAACAAACTTGCCTTCGGTTCCTGTAAATTGAGCTGCGACAAAGAATGGCTGCGATAGGAATCTTTGAATTTTTCTTGCCCTGCTAACGGTCAATTTGTCAGATTCCGAAAGTTCATCCATACCCAGAATGGCAATAATATCCTGAAGATCCTTATATTTCTGGAGAGTCACCTGAACCTGACGAGCTACCTGATAATGCTCCTGCCCGATCACGTTCGGATCAAGAATACGGGAGGTCGAATCCAGCGGATCCACGGCAGGATAAATACCTAGTTCTGCAATCGGACGGGACAAAACGACTGTTCCATCCAAATGGGCAAATGTTGTTGCCGGTGCAGGGTCGGTTAAGTCGTCAGCGGGAACGTATACGCACTGAACAGCTGTAATGGACCCCTTATTTGTTGATGTAATTCTTTCCTGCAATTCCCCAAGATCGCATGCAAGGGTAGGCTGGTAACCGACCGCCGAAGGCATACGCCCCAGCAGAGCAGAAACTTCAGAACCTGCCTGCGTGAATCGGAAGATATTGTCAACAAACAAGAGCACGTCCTGACCTTCCACATCACGGAAATACTCTGCGTTGGCCAGAGCCGTTAGAGAAATTCTTGCACGGGCTCCGGGGGGTTCCGTCATCTGTCCGTAAATCAAAGCTGCCTGTTTAATAACTCCGGATTCTAGCATTTCACGGTACAGGTCATTTCCTTCACGGGTTCTTTCTCCGACGCCTGCGAAGACGGATATTCCACCGTGATGCATGGCGATATTATGGATCATTTCCATCATAACGACTGTTTTCCCTACGCCTGCTCCACCGAACATTCCCATTTTTCCTCCACGCGGAAATGGGACCAACAGATCAATAACTTTTACGCCTGTTTCCAAAACATGCACGGACGTGTCCTGCTCAAGAAAAGTTGGTGAAAGTCTATGAATAGGCATTTTAGTATCGGCATTGATGGGCCCTAAGCCATCCACGGGACGACCCACAACGTTCTGAATTCTACCAAGGCAGGATTTGCCGACGGGAACAGTAATCGCCGCTCCCGTATCTTTGCATTGCATGCCGCGGACCAAACCATCCGTAACATCCATGGCGATACAACGGACAACGTTGTCTCCCAAATGCTGCGCCACTTCGACAACCAGGTTATCTTCATTGTCGTTAATCGCAGGGTTAGTAATTAAAATTGCATTTAAAATGCTGGGAAGTTTCCCCTCTTCAAAAGCAACGTCAACAACGGGACCAATAACCTGAACAATTTTTCCGATATTCATAACTATCTCCTTACCAATAGTCGCATTAATATATTTTACATGCGGCACATCGCCACAGAAAAATTAACCCTTCGCCAAAGCCTCAGTACCACCGACAATATCCATCAACTCGGCCGTGATTGCTGCCTGTCTTGCCTTATTCATCTTCAGAGTCAAACTACTGATCAGTTCTTCACAATTGCTTGTTGCATTATCCATTGCCGCCATTCTTGCGCCATTTTCACCTGCAGATGTTTCCAGCAGTGCCCGGTAAACAAGAACATGCACGTACATCGGCAAAAGCTTGTGCAGTAGCACTTCATCGGACGGCTCATACGTATAATCCAGTCGTTTATCACCTTCAACGTCTGCCTCTTGACCGATGGAGGGTAATGGAAACAAGCGAACCACACTCGGCTTCTGGACGGATACATTCATAAACTGATTGTAGATCAGATATAGTTCGTCGTACTCTTCCTTGACGAAAGGCGTAATGACTTCATCTGCAATCGAAACCGCCAGCGTCATGTCAAATTTACTCAATACATCCGTTTTTTGCGCAACGATATTGGCTTTCTTTCGGAAAAAATCTCTACCTTTCCTTCCGACATTGATGAGACCGACTTCTTTGCCTTCCTTCGTCTTCTCTTTGATGAATTTTTCCGTCGCCTTGATCAAGTTTGTATTGAAGCCTCCGCAAAGCCCACGGTCGGATGTCATGCAGATTACACGAATCTTCTTGGGATCGCGAACGGCAAGCAATGGATGAGATGAACTATCCACACGCAATGCCACGCTATTGAGAACATCCATAAATTTGCCAGCGTAAGGCCGGAAATTTTCCATCCTTAATTGCGCCGACTTAAATTTTGACGCCGCTACCATGTTCATGGCTCGAGTGATTTGCTTCGTCTTTTGAACCGCAGTTACTTTTCTTTTTATGTCTTTAAGCGAGGCCACAGATAATTCTCCTCAACTGTTTATTTTTACTTTATTCGGCTACAAACACAGATTCAAAGGACGTCAATATGTCCTTCATCTTCTTTTCCAGTTCGGGTGAAATCACCTTTTTATCTTCAATTTCTTTCAGAATATCTGTGTGTTTACTTTCCACGAAACTCAACAACTGCTTTTCGTATGACTGAACTTTACTTACGTCGACTTTATCAATAAATCCTCTTGTTCCTGCAAACAGCACCACAATTTCCTGCCCCAGCGACATCGGCTGATACTGAGGTTGCTTCAGCAATTCAACAAGACGTACCCCTCGATCCAACTGCGCCTGTGTAGATTTGTCCAAATCTGATCCGAACTGCGCAAAAGCCGCCAGTTCTCGATACTGAGCAAGATCCAGTTTTAAAGTTCCAGCAACCTGCTTCATGGCTTTTACCTGTGCAGCACCACCAACGCGGGATACTGACAAACCAACGTTGATCGCCGGTCGGATGCCGGAGAAAAACAAACTTGGCTCTAAGTAGACCTGTCCATCGGTAATAGAAATAACATTCGTGGGAATGTAAGCTGAAACGTCACCCGCCTGTGTTTCAATAATGGGCAGGGCTGTAAGTGAACCGCCACCCAACTCCTTGCTGACGCGTGCTGACCTTTCCAGCAGGCGGGAATGATTATAGAAAATATCACCAGGATAGGCTTCACGTCCGGGCGGACGACGGAGTAGGAGCGAAATCTGTCGATACGCGACTGCCTGCTTGGACAAATCATCATAAATGATCAATGCATCCTGGCTCTTATCTCGGAAATATTCACCAATACTGCATCCGGCATACGCGGCGATATACTGAAGAGTTGCAGGATCGGAGGCACAGCCAGCGACAATGCACGTGTAAGAAAGCGCATCATTTTGTTTCAGTCTTTCTACCACCTGTGCTACCGTTGATTTTTTCTGTCCAATGGCTACGTAGATACATTTCACGCCCGTATTTTTCTGCCGAATGATGGCATCAACACAAATTGCGGTTTTACCAATCTGGCGATCTCCAATGACAAGCTCTCTCTGCCCTCGTCCAATCGGAGTCATGGCATCAATTGCTTTCAGCCCTGTATACATGGGTTCATTAACGGGCTGGCGTGCGATCACACCGGGTGCAACCATTTCAATACGGCGGAATTCTTTCGCATTAATTGGTCCTTTGCCGTCCAGAGGAGCACCCGTTGCATCAATAACACGGCCAAGTAATTCTTCACCGACGGGCACCTGAGCAATCTTTCCCGTTCTTTTTACAATATCGCCTTCTTTAATGTGGGTTACCTCTCCAAGAACGGCAACACCAACGTTATCGGCTTCCAGGTTGAGAACCATCCCTAAAATGCCCCCCGGAAACTCAAGAAGTTCCATGACCATGGCGTTTTGCACACCGTATACTCGCGCAATACCGTCGCCGACGGACAAGACTGTCCCTGTTTCGCTTATGTCCAGCTTTTTTTCATAGCTCTTAATTTGCTCAGAAATGATTTGACTGATTTCTTCCGCCCTGATTGCTTCCATGTCTTATCTTGCCTCCCCTAAGAGAATCCTCATATTATTCAATTGGTTTTTGATGCTGCCGTCATAAAGAGTATCACCAACGCCAATAACAATACCACCCAACAGGTTCTTGTCATCTTCCAATGTCACTTCAATTTCCTGTCCTGTCATTTTTTTCAGATTTTCTACAATATATTTTTGCAGATCATCGGAAAGAGGAAAAGCTGTCTTTAATGTCACACGGACTTTCTTAAGCGTCTCATCCATCAACAGTCGGTAGCAGATTTCAATATCCGGCAAAACGTTAATCCTGTTTTTGTCCGTAAGCAGTTTCAGAAAATTTACCGTCATTGGAGAAAGTGAAAGCTTGCCGATAATCTGTTCCAGCACTTTCTTTTTCACGTCCTGTTCAAAAATCGGATTGGCCAAGAAACTTTCTAAATCCTTGTTTTGCGTGACAATTGAAGAAAAGCTATGGAGTTCATTATAATATTGCTCCAGTTTTTTTTCTTCCTCGGCAATCTCAAAAAATGCGCGAGCATAGCGTTTTGAAATATTGCTGATCAATGTTTGGTCACCACCTTATCCATGTATTCCTTGACCATGTTTTCATGGTCTTTTGCCGTAATATTCTTTTTTAAGATTTCTTCCGCCATCGAAACAGAGAGCGCTACCGCCTCACTGCGCAGCTGTCCGGAAGCTTTTTTCAATTCCTGCTCCAAGCGCGCCTGCGCGTCCTCTTTCATCTTCAACGCCACCTTTTCCGCATCTTCAATCAACTTTTGCTTTTCCACGACACCTTGAGCTTTAATCATTTCAAAAATGCCGTCAATTTCAAGAGAGGCCTTATCGATCTTTTCTGCGTATTCCCGATACTGTTTTTCAGCTTCAGCTTTCTGAATACTTGCATTTTCTAAAGACTCCTTGATCTCCTGACGACGCCCGCCGAAAAAGGTTTTCATTTTCGGCACTAAGAGCCAACCCAAGAAAACGAGAATAATGGTTGTATTCAATGCCTTCCAACCAAAATCCTTTAGTTGTGTCGGCGATACGCCATGGTGTTCTCCTTCAGCGCCTCCCGAAGCATAAACCACACCGACACATAAAAGCACCATGAGGAGCGACAGAATAAGTGAAATGTAGAATGACCGTTTTGAAGATTTCATTGCACTTTCCTCCCCAGCACTTTTTCAGCAATTTCCAGTGAAAGCTGACGAGACTGACCTGTCAAAATATTCCGAGCCGCCTGCATTTCCGTATCCATTTTTTTCTGGGCTTCCTGAGCCATCAATGGAATTTCATTGCGGACGGCATCGACAATACTTTTGGCCTGCTTTGCACCCTCGGCAACAATTTCTTTCTTTAAATCAGAACCTTTTGCCTTAGCGTTTGTCAGCTTTTCATCATATTCGGCCGCTTTTTTATCAACCGATTCCTTAAAAAGCTTGATCTCATTTTCAAGCTCATTGAGCTGCTTTTTCCGCCGGTCAATAATGGATAAAATGGGCTTGAAAAGAAGATTGTTAAGAATAAAAATTAAAGCCAAGAATATGGCCATCTGAACAAAAAGCGTAAAATCTGGAATTACGGTAACCACAGCTTACCTCGCCTTTTTTTTCATTACATCTGATATTTTATTTTCACCTTAATGAAAAAGGTGAATTTATTCTTTCCTTGCTTCAGCCTTTTTTGCACCCTGTGATGAAGGGTTCCAGTAGCGAAGACGAGTGGTTACTAATCATACACCCGTTTTGTTGTCAAGCTTTTTTATGACCGACGGTCTGATTTTGTGAAAGCCAATAATAATCCATAATATTAAGTCATTAAATGTATTATTCCGAAGGAAAAGAAATATTTTTTTGTTCCCGAATTTCAGACATTCGCGACTGGCCATCAAAAACCGCTCCTTCTTCCATGACAAATATCGGAGTTCGTACTTCACCTAATAATTTTCCTGTGGAATGTATACTGATTTTTTGCTTGATTTCCAGAGTTCCCTGAACTTCTCCACCGATGGAAACATTATCCACCTTAATGTTTGCTTTTACCAGCGCACCCTGACCAATATCCACAGAACCCTGGCCAAAAATTTCACCCTGAAAATCGCCATCAATCCGAACATTGCCGGTAAAAATCAACTTACCGTTGAATTCAGCCCCCTTCCCTAAAAAAGCCTTCGTGTCGTCATGCTTCTTTTTTTCCCACATATTCGAACTCCCTGAAGAACATTTTGATTTTCCGTCAACGCAACAATAGAAATCTGCGCACACTCACATTCATCAGCAATCCTATGGAGGCCAAAAGAGAAACCATGGCTGACCCTCCATAACTGATAAAAGGCATGGGAATTCCGACAACCGGCAGCAATCCCAGGACCATTCCCATATTAATCGTCATTTGCCAGGCAATCAGAGCGGTAATGCCGAACGATAGCATTGTGCCCAATAAATCCTTAGAATGCAAGGCGATTTTAAATCCCCAAATAATCAAAGACAGAAACAGGGCCACAAGGACCAGCCCGCCTACAAAACCCCACTCCTCGGCAAAAACGGAAAAAACAAAATCCGTCTGCTGTTCCGGAAGGTACTTTAACTGGGTTTGCGAGCCCTTTAAAAAGCCCTTGCCCACAAAGCCCCCGGAGCCAATGGCAATCATGGATTGAATAATGTGGTAACCGGTCCCCAGAGGATCACTTTCTGGAGAAAGAAACGTGAAGAGGCGATTTTTTTGATAATCTTTCAAAAAATGCCAAGCCACCGGCATCATCACCACAGCACTGACTACGGCAATGGTTACGGATTTCCAATTCATACCAATAAAGAGAATCATTGAAGCTGAGATAATCGCAATAATGAGAGCTGTCCCCAAATCCGGCTGTTTCAAAATCAGCACAAAAGGAATAATGACCATGATAAAAGGAATCAATAATTCTTTAAGCAAATAGGGTTCATTCGATTTGTGATCATCAAAATATCGAGCCAGGGCAATGATAATGCTTAGTTTCATCAGTTCGGACGGCTGAAACAAGAAAAATCCGAAATGGATCCAACGTTGAGCACCATTGGCTGTATGACCGAAAACAACAACGTAGACCAAGGAAAAAAGTGAAACCGCATAAATGATATAGGCGGCATGATTTATGGCATGGTAATCGATCAGAAAAGCGACGACCATGAATAGCAAACCAACTGCAATCCACTGCAACTGCTTCAGGTACAAAGGAGAAACATCACTCATGGTGCTAAATCCGGTGGAATAAATATTGATAATACCAATAGAACAAATCGCCAAAACCAAGGCAAGCAACGTCCAATCAAAATTCTGAAATATGCGCCGGTCATACTTTAAAAAAATCATTTTCTTCCTTCTTCCATCCCCAAACCGTCGAGTGATTTATTCAATCATGAGTCAGTTACGGTCGGCTGCCGCAGCGGCAGATTTTTAGCTTTTTTTCCATCAAAATAGGCATTCAGAATCTTTTGGGCAATGGGCGCGGCCACCGCGCCACCGCCACCGGCATTTTCAGCAACCACCGCAACCGCAATTTCGGGGTTTTTCATCGGAGCATAACAAACAAATAATGCATGATCTTTATGAAACGCCGTAATTTTTTGCGCACGACGGGCCTTTTCATTCTGAGGCAATCCAATCACTTGTGACGTCCCCGTTTTACCGCAAACATCCGTGTAAGGCCGACGAGCCGCCTTGCCGGTTCCACCCGGTTCGTTGACCACACCCCAAAGCGCACGATTTAATACGGCGATCGTTTGCTTATGCAACTGAATCGCTCCTTTCTTCTCGGGAACAAATTCTTTTACGACACTTCCATCAGGCATAACGATCCGGGAAACAAGACGCGGTCGCCATAGGGTACCTCCGTTGGCCAGAGCGGCATACGCTCTCACCAGTTGCAGCGGCGTTGTCAGATTAAAACCCTGACCAATCGAGATGGAAATGGTCTCGCCAATCTGCCAGGGTTGTTTCATCCGTGCCAATTTCCATTCCCGTGTGGGAACCAGGCCTTTTTTTTCAGAAGCCAGATCAATCCCCGTCACATCACCCAAACCAAATCTTTTCGCATACTCGGCAATTTTATCTACTCCCAGCATCTTTCCCACCGTGTAAAAATAGACGTCGCACGACCCGACCAATGCCTGATGCAGATTCACCGACCCGTGTCCATGTTTGTTCCAACAGCGAAAAACCCGGTTCCCCAAAGTAAAAGACCCATTACAGGATATTCGTGTAGAAGGTGTAATAATTCCTTCTTCCAGGGCGGCGGCAGCCACGATCAATTTGTAGGTTGAACCGGGTGGATACTGTCCGGAGATGGCTCTGTTCGATAAAGGAGTCAGGGGATTTTTTTGCAGTTTCTGCCACTGCTCGCGATCAATGCCGTTGCAAAACAGGTTGGGATCAAAAGAAGGCAAACTGACCATGGCGAGAATTGAACCGTCCCGCGGGTCCATCACAACCGCTGATCCTGTAAAACCGGAAAAGGCTTCCCATGCGGCCTTCTGCAATCTGGCATCTATCGTCAGCACAACATTGGATCCGGACAGCGGATCAATGCGCCCCAAATTTTTTATCACCTTCCCAAACGCATTCACTTCAACCAGTTCATTGCCGCGACGGCCACGAATATAGGAATCAAACATTTTTTCAATGCCATACTTGCCTGTAATATCTCCGGACACATAGTCTTCACCTGACTTCTCCAGTTCCTCCTTGCTCACTTCTCCTGTATAGCCGATAATCGGGGCGGTAATCTCCCCATCTAGATAAATCCGGATCGGCGTCACATCCACATAAACTCCAGGCAGATCAACAGCGTTTGTTTCCACCAGGGCAATTTTTTCCATGCTGACATTTTTTTCCAGACGCACCGGCAGATAAGGTTTAACGGTTTTGGGAAAAGGATTTCCGGAAGAAAATCCCAGAGATCTCGTTTCATAAATGTTTTTAATTTTCTGCAAAAGCATATCAGGATTAACGCCTTTGGTCGGCATGTACAACACATCAAACGACGGGCGATTGTCCACCAGAACCGAACCGTTGCGATCCATCACCAAACCACGAATCGGTTGAATATTGCGAAAACGGACAGCATTGCTTTCCGAACGGAGCTTCAATTCATCCCCCTTGATCATCTGCAAATACCAGAGGCGAACCAGCAAAACCGTCAGGGCAAGCACCAGCAGCACGACAACAATTTTAAGCTTTTGTTGGAAATCCGCCGGCGCCGGTCCGTTGCCGAGATTGAACTGTCTTTCCATACATCAATCCTTCCCATTTCCGAAGAACAGAGAAAAAACCCACCGAAAGAACGCCGACCAGCAGGATTTGCGGCACAAAAACGTTGAGAATACTGTCTATCCTATCGATATCATAAACATAATAAAAGAATAACCAAAGCGTCAGCGATTCGACAAGAGCGCAAAACAGGCTAAATAAGGCGATGAGGTACATTTTTCCCGCTGCGATCCGCAAAGAAACAAAAAAAGAAAGCAAGAACATCAGCAAATAAATCGAAGTAAAGAGACCCAGAACAGGCCCTGCGGATACACAGTCAAAAACAAACCCCATCATAAACGCCAGCATTCCTCCCGGCAAGAGATCCATTCGAAAACCGGCATAAATCACAGCAATCAGTGACAGCTCCAGAGTGAGTCGTCCGGAGAAAAAAATATCTGCCAGCGTCGTCTGCAAAACAACCAGTCCGATAGCAGCAAAAGGCAATAATGCATAATAAATCATTTTACAGGTTTTTTCCCCTGAAATGCGACCCGTTGTTCGGCAGCCACAACCAGGATTTCCTCCAGAGTGGAAAAATTCACAAAAGGGATGACTCGGATTTGCAGAAACAAACCGACATCTCCATGGTCAACACTGCTGACCCGGCCGACCAGCAATCCCTTGGGAAAGATATTGCTCAAACCGGATGTCATAATCAAATCACCCGGTTTGACGTCATCTATCTTCGAGATGTATCGAACCGTGCAACCACGCGCGCCTGCGCCGCGCGCAATTCCGTGGGCACGAGTTCTTTGCACCAGAACATCTACATTGGAATTCTCATCACTCAGCAGAAGCACCCGGGAAGTGTGAAAGGAAACATCCGTCAACCTGCCGACCACTCCGGGCTGGGCAATCACCGCCATGCCCGACGCCAGCCCGGAGGAGCTGCCCTTATCAATCCAGAGCGATTTTAAAAGGGCCGCCTGTTCCCGGCCGATGACCCGGGCAGCAATGAATTTGAACGGATATTCATTTTGCAAAGACAGAAGCTTCTGTAATCTTTGTGATTCCAGATAACCTTCTTTGTAAAGCATCAATTCCGTCTGAAGTCCGGAAATTTCTTTTTTTAAATGACGGTTTTCTTCCGTGAGACCCACCAAGTAAATGTAGCGCTTCCAGGCATTTTCAACACCTTCCACAAGGCTGATGAACACCTTCTGCACCGGCGCCGCCGCCTCCAGTACAAGATTTTTCACGATGCACGCGCCGGAATTCCGGGTCAAACTATAAGAAAGCAGAACGATAGCGGCAACAACCAGAGCACCGACAAAGATGACCGTCCGATAGTTCTTGAAAAACATTTTTTTCCTAAAATCTTGTATCTTACGCCGGAAAAAACCGGTTCAACCGTCTCTCAAACCTGAATGGTGACTTCCTTGAGCACATCCAACTGATCCAGAGCCATGCCCGCGCCGCGGGCGACAGCGGACAAGGGATCGTCGGCAATGGTGACAGGCAAACCGGTTTCTTCCCGAACCAGAACATCGATATTTTTCAGCAGGGCACCGCCGCCCGTTAAGACAATGCCTCGGTCAACAATATCTCCGGCCAACTCCGGCGGAGCATTTTCCAGAGCATCTTTGATGGCATCAACAATCAGCGTCACCGGTTCCAGAATCGCTTCACGGATTTCTTCGGAGTTGGTTTCGATGGTTTTGGGAATGCCGGAAATCAAATCGCGTCCTTTAACGTCTATCGTCTTAATTTCATTCATTGGATAAGCGCACCCGATTTCTGTTTTAATGATTTCCGCGGTTCTCTCGCCTATCAGCAGGCTGTATTTTCGCTTCATGTACTGGACAATCTCTTCATCAATCTTATCGCCCGCTACACGCGCCGACTTGGAATAGACAATGCCAGACAAGGAAATCACCGCAACTTCCGTGGTGCCGCCGCCAATGTCCACTACCATGGAACTTGTCGGCTCGGCAATGGGAAGCCCCGAACCGATGGCTGCCGCCATGGGCTCTTCAATCAGATAAATTTCACGGGCGCCGGCCGACGCAACCGTCTCCCGTACGGCACGCCGTTCAACCTGCGTGATCCCCGAGGGAACCGAAACGATAATTCTTGGACGCACGAGTGATTTCCGGTTGTGAACCGATAAGATAAAATGCTTCAGCATTTCTTCCGTTGTGTCAAAATCCGCAATCACACCGTCGCGCATGGGCCGAATCGCAACAATATTGCCGGGAGTTCTTCCTAGCATGCTTTTGGCTTCATTGCCAACCGCCAGGACTTTTTTCATGCCCCGGTGATCCTTATGCACGGCAACGACGGATGGTTCGTTCAAAACGATGCCCTTTCCCTTGACATAAACCAGAGTATTGGCGGTTCCCAGGTCAATGGCCAAATCGTTTGAAAACTTACCCAAAATATAATCGAACAGCATGTATCCTCCTGTTTTTCTTAAAAAAATAGAACTTATTTCTACATTGGGCGGTGTATAACGTATTTCATCCGGCTAATCAACGCATTTTTAAAATGTATTTGCAATTTATATATGACTGTATTACTAGGGGCCGAATTGAGCTTGGCTTGATATTACATACGCTTAAAAGGGGTGACAATATGCTGGAATTCTTCCGCAAACATGCGCGAGGCTGGTTCATGCTTGTTTTTATGGCTATCATCATCTTTGTATTTGTTCTTTATTTCGGAACGGATCGGGGATCGCGAACCGCCAGCGCACTGGCCGTGATGGACGGCAAAATTATCAGTGAAACCGAATACCACAATGAATATTCAAAAATGATGGATATGATCAAAGCTCGATACGGAAGCGCTTTGACTGAGGACATGATCAAGAAAATGGATCTGAAGAAAGCGGCCTACGATAACCTGATTAACCGCCAGATCATCATTGCCAAAGCCGGAGATCTGAAACTTCAGGTGACGGATGACGAGTTACGACAGGCCATTATGAAAATCCCCGCATTGCAGACAGACGGGAAATTTGACATAAGTAAATATAAGCAATTATTGCGATATAACAGAATGACCGCTGAAGATTTTGAAGCCGGACAAAAAATCAGTCTGGCAGCGGGTAAAATCGAAAGCATCATTCGAGAAGGCATCAAAGTCTCCGACCAAGAAGTGCTGGATTTATACACCTTACAGAATCAGAAAATCAACCTTCGTTTTGTTCAGATTACCGGCGCCGATATGGCCCGGCGGGTCAATCTCACCACCAGCGACCTGGAAAATTACCTCAAGAAAAACAACAATGCTTTTCGCATTCCCGATCAGGTCAAAATCAAATATCTTCACTTCGGGGCAGAAATGTTTGCATCCGGAGAAATCCCACCATCAGAGATTCGCGATTATTATGACCGCCGCAAGGACCATTACAAGGACAAAAGTGGCAAGCCTCTAGGCCTGGTCCAAGCTTCACCAGAAATCATTCGCGAGATCAGGAAAAACCAGGGAATGCAAACCGCTTTTACAGAAGCAAAAAAAGCGCATGACACGATTTATCAGGAACAGAATTTTGATCAATATGCCGCAAAGCACCATCTGAACATAAAAACCGCTGATTTTTTCACTTTGAACAACCCACCGCCGGCACTGGCTTCCATAAAGGATTTACCTATGCAACTGGCAGGACTCGAAAAGAAAGACATCAGCAAGGTTCTGACCGCCGGCGACGGTTATTTCCTGCTCTACGTGGAAGATAAAAAATCCGCCTACACCCCGCCATTGAAATCCATTGAAAACGATGTACGTCAGCAATACATCCGGGAGGAACAGGACAGGCTCGCTACCACAGAGGCAGCGGCACTGATGGACAAATTGAAAAAAGGGGAAAGTCTGGACAAACTGGCTACCGAAAAAAGCTTGCACATTCAAGAAACCGGATGGTTCCAGCCCGGCGGTGAGATTCCGAAAATCGGATCTTCTCCGGACGCCATGGAAATGCTCCTGACCGTTTCCCTGAACAAGCCGTATCCGGAAAAGCCTTTGAAAATCAATAACATTCAATTCATTTTCAAGCTTCAGGAAACAAGCAGCCTGGACATGAAAGATTTTGAAGCAAAAAAAGAACTTTACAGAAACGTCGCGATAAACCTCAAAAGAGAAGAAATCATGAAATCTTGGTTGGAAGGCAACAAGACCGCGATGATTCAGGAAAAACGTTTGAAAATCAATAAGGAACTGAAGGATTTATAAGGGCCGGTGTCAGGTTCGACACTTTTCCGTCCAAGTCTGTGCGCGCTGCCGGGCGCACAGATAAAAAGGGAGAAACAAGCATGTTTCTCCCTTTTTATTTTGGTGGAGATGAGCAGGATCGAACTGCTGGCCTCTTGAATGCCATTCAAGCGCTCTCCCAGCTGAGCTACACCCCCGTAAATACGCTTTCCAAAAAGCGAGCAACCATTAACATGCAAATTCGGAACTTGTCAATAGATTTTCTCTTGACATTTCATCGTCCTTCGATAATACTGCGCACCGCGCCGGAGTGGTGAAACTGGTAGACGCACGGGACTCAAAATCCCGCGGGCTCACGCCCATCTCGGTTCGATTCCGAGCTCCGGCACCAGAATAAAATCAAAGGGCTTATGGATACTCCACAACATCCGGAAGCCCTTCGTTTTTTTCTGGTTTCTGAAGGGTCAAGAAAAATCACTCCTTTTCGTCAATATCTTCCAGAATTATCCGCTTGACAAGCGCCTCTAGTCCTCCGTATAAAATCAGCGAGAAAAAAGATGACAGCGAGGAATGACCGAACTCGGGCAAATGGAAAGGGAAATGCAAGTGAAAAAAATCAACAGAGTATTGGTGGCCAACCGTGGAGAAATCGCTCTGCGTATCATCCGGACCGTTAAGGAAATGGGTTTGGATGCCGTGGCTGTTTATGAAAAGCCGGACAACGAAGCCTATTTTCTACGTTTCGCCGATCAGGCCATTCTGATCGGTGACGGACCCCGAAAGGATTATTTGAACATCGACAAAATCATCTGGGCAGCCCAAAAAGCAGGGGCAGACGCTATTCATCCCGGCTATGGCTTCCTTTCCGAAAACCCCGAACTGGCGGCAGCCTGCGAGGCATCAGGGATAACATTTATCGGACCGCCGCCCCGGGTCATCCGGAACTTGGGCAACAAAGTTGTCGCCCGGGATATCATGCAAAAGGCCGACATTCCTTTTGTGCCGGGAACCGGAGCGCTTGCCCCCGATGAGGAAGGCATCCGCGAAGCCCTCGCTTTCGGCAGTCGCCACGGCTATCCGATCATGTTTAAAGCACTGGCCGGTGGCGGCGGAAGGGGCATCCGGAAAATCACCAGTGAGGAAGAACTTCGAACCCAGCTTCCGCAGGCACGCTCCGAAGCCCGCTCCGCTTTTGGCGATGACCGTATTTACATCGAAAAGTGCGTCGAATCACCGCGTCACATCGAGGTTCAGATTTTGGCCGACGAATACGGACAAATCATGCATCTAGGCACCAGAGACTGTTCCATTCAACGACGCCATCAGAAACTTCTGGAAATTGCCCCCGCCGACCTGCCGAAAAATGTTTTGGACAACATGCACTTGACGGCCGTCCGGGCAGCACGCCAGGCGGGTTATATTAACGCCGGCACCGTGGAATTCCTGGTTGATCCCCAAAGCCATCAATTCTGGTTTATGGAAGTGAACACCCGTCTTCAGGTGGAGCATACCGTCACCGAAATTCTCACGGGGATCGACATTATCCGCCAGCAGATTCTCCTGGCGCAAGGCGAAAAGCTGGAAATTCCGGAAGAGCGTATTCATTTTGTCGGCAAAGCCATCCAGGTTCGCGTCAACGCTGAAGATCCAAAAAACAACTTTCTGCCTGAAGGCGGCAAGCGAGTGGAAGTTTACCAATCCCCCGGCGGACCGGAAATCCGCCTTGATGGCATCGTCTATCAGGGTTATAAGATCCCCACCGAATATGACTCGCTCCTGGTCAAACTCACCGTCCGCGGCTACTCTTGGGAACAAACGATCCAGCGCCTGAAACGCGCGCTTAAGGATTTTCTCATTGTCGGACCGAAAACCACCATTCCTTTCTATCTGGCCATTTGCGACGATAAGGATTTCCGTGCTGGAAAGTTTACCACCAGCTATCTGGATTTGCATCCGGAATTGTTTCAATATCCCGATACAGAAAGGGAAATCGCCAAACTCTCGAGACTGATCGCGGAGATTCACGCCAAGAAGATGAACCCTTACGCCTACTAACAGGCATGGACCACCGGAATTTGAGGAGAAAAACAACGATGAAGTTTGAGACAGAAGGAAGAATATCGCCCCAGGAGCTTAAGCAAAACGGCGTTCGGCATGTTTTGGATAAAATGCGCCAACAGGAAGGATTTTACGTCACCAACACGGAGCGCGACCTGTCGCAGTCGGATTTTAAAAACCGCATTTTGCCGCACACACAAATCCTGGTCGCGCCGGAGCGAAACGCATCCGGATTCTTTTCCCTGGAAATTACCGGCGGCGCGTCCGTCCATGTCGATATGCTGCGCAAGCAAATCAATCCTCTGGAAAAACTGGAAGTTCTGTCCCGTCATATGCCGGATACGCTTTTTCAAACGCTATGCCGGGGCATCAATCTGTTCGGCTATCGCCCTTATCCGGAAAATGTTATTCGTCTGACCGTGGAAACCTTTGCGCGATATGTCCACGTCTGGCGCGTCTTTGACTTTTTGAACCACATTCCCAACATGATTCCCGTTTATGAAGAAGTTCAAAAGGCGGGACGGATTCTGGAGGCGGCCATTTGCTTTTCCACGGGCCCGGAGCACACCAACGAATTTTATTTAAAGAAAGTAAAAGAAATTCTTGATGTTACAGGTTCGGAAATTCTTCTGGCCATCAAGAATCACGGCGGATTGGGAACCCCCCGGCGCATCGGCGAACTGGTAAAGGCCATTTTGCAAAAGTATCCTGATCTGCTGATCCATTATCACGGACATAATACGGACGGCAATGAAATCGGGCGGATCATCGCCGCCGTCCAAAACGGCGCAAAAATATTTGACGCCAGCGACCATGCCCTCACAGGTTTTTATGGTCCGCCGCCACTTTTAACAGCCGTTTCGGTTCTTGAAGATTACGGTATGAAAGCTATCGGCTTCAATGCTCAGGCGGTGATTGAGGCATCCAATAAGCTTCGGCAGGAGCGGCCGTATTACCGCGATTTTGAATCCCAGTTTTTCGGCTTTGATCCGACCGTACAAGTCCACAAACTCCCCGGCGGCGCCACAGGATCGAGTTTTGAACAAGCCCAGAAGGGGGGGTTCTTAAACCGCATGCCGGAAATATTACAAAACGAATTGCCCAAAGTGCAAATCGAACTGGGAAATTTCTGGAGCGTCACCCCGGGTTCTCAAATCCTCTGGACCACCGCAGCCAACAACATCATTAAAGGCGTTCGGTACAAGGATGCCAGCGATGATTTGAAAAATCTTCTTTTAGGAAGATATGGAGAATTTCCGTTTTACCGGCCTGCTGACGAAATTTACGAAATGGTTTTCGGAAAAGACTGGAAAAAAATCGTTCAAAACGAATACGGCTATCAGAAAATCGAGGATGTTGATCTGGCCATTGAAAAGCGTCTGCTGGAAAAAAACATCGGCAGAGCGGCCACATCGGATGAGTTGGTGCTTTATCTCCAGCACCCCAATGATGCGGTAAGCTTCCTGAAATTCGAACAGCAGTTCGGCAAAACCTGGGTTCTTCCTCCACGGATCTTGTTCAGGCGCGGCGGTTTCAATATCGGAGAAAAATTCGAATTTCCAGATGCTTACGGTAAACACCACACCATTGAAATCGGACCGTCCAGAAGGATGAAGGACGGATCCTTTATGACACATCTGGACATCGACTATCACCCGGAACCCGTCATCACACAGGTAGAGGACGAGAGCAAAGAAAAACGGCAGGCCAAAGGCGCTTACACCGCCAAGGAGCTCGAAGCACTGGCCCGTGCGGGAGACATTCGCGCAACCATCAAGGGAGTAGTCAACACCATTCCCGTAGCTGTGGCGGACGAAGTGAACGAAGGAGATCCTCTGATTGTTTTAGAGGCCATGAAAATGCTCACCAACGTCGTCGCCGAAATCAGTGGAAAGGTGAAAGAGATTTTTGTTTCACCAGGGTCTTCCGTGGAAATCGGGGACAAGCTTCTCGCGCTGGAAATCTAGACCTTCATTACGCGCATTCACTATAGCCGCAGATATGGCAAACCATGCAGCCGCCTTCGTGCTCGACAATGCCGCCGCAGTCCGGGCAGGCGCCTTTGAGAAAGACACGCTTGACATGCTGAACCTTGCCTCCATTGGCCGCAACATGAGCCTGAATCGCCTTGGCTACAGCGTCCGCACAAGACAGAATTTTGTTTTCGCCAAAACCGGACGGCGAATGGCAGGAAATCCCCTGAAGCTGCTTGATGACTTGGCGCGTTTGAATTCCGTTTCGCCAAGCCAGAGAAACCAGCCGCCCAACAGCCTCATTTTGTGAGGCGGCACATCCCCCCGCTTTGCCCATGGTGGTGAAAAGTTCAAAAAGACCCGCATCATCCTCATTAACCGTAACATACAGCGGCCCGCAACCGGTCTGCATCTGATAGGTCCAGCCCTTGAGCACCTTGGGCCGCTCGCGCTTGGTGGTTTTCGCCATCTCGACAACGGGAGCCACGGCTGCTTCTTCCTTTTTTCTGACGGAAAGAACCTGCTGATCCCGCGATCCGTCCCGGTAAATCGTTACACCCTTGCAATCCAGTTTATAAGCCAGTTCATAGACTTTGGCCACATCCTGAATTGTCGCCCCATTGGTAAAATTGACCGTTTTACTGACCGCATTGTCTGTGAATTTCTGAAAAGCCGCCTGCATGCGGATATGCACCTCCGGCGAAATATCATGGGCGGTGACGAAAATCTTCCGGAGGTTTTCGGGAATTTCCACAAGATCGTGGACGGAGCCCTGTTCAGCAATTTTCTGCATCAGTTCAAGAGAATAAAATCCTTTTTCCTTGGCCATCGCCTCGAAATAAGGATGCACCTCGACGAGAATATCATTATCCATGACCTGGCGAACGTAGGATACGGCAAATAGCGGCTCTACGCCACTTGAAGCATTGGCAATAATCGAAATCGTTCCGGTGGGCGCAATCGTGGTCACGGTGGCGTTGCGCATCAGAGCCTTTCCCTTCCGGTCATAGACAGACCCTTTGAAATTCGGAAAAGCACCGCGCTTTTTCGCGAGCGCCTGCGAAGCGGCATGACCTTGCTTATTGATAAACCCCATGACTTTTTCAGCCATTTCTATGGCTTCTTCTGTATCGTAGGGAATGCCCAGTGCGATGAGCATATCGGCCCAGCCCATAACGCCCAGTCCGATCTTGCGGTTAGCCCTCGTCATTTCGGCAATTTGAGTCAAAGGATAGTTATTGACCTCCACAACATTGTCCAGAAAATGAACCGCCAGATGAACCACCTCACCCAAGCGCTTCCAGTTGACCCGGCCGTCGTGAACCATTTTACCGAGATTGATGGAGCCGAGGTTGCATGATTCATAGGGCAAAAGCGGCTGTTCGCCACAGGGATTGGTAGATTCAATCATTCCCACGTGCGGCGTCGGATTGTCACGATTCAGCCTGTCCAGAAAAACAATGCCCGGCTCGCCGTTTTCCCATGCCTGCGTCACAATCCGGCTGAAAATCTTTCGGGCATTTTGTGTTCCGGTAATCTGACCATCCCGGGGATTGACCAGATCATAATTTTCATCCTTTTCCACGGCCTTCATGAAAGCTTCCGTCAACCCCACGGAAATATTAAAATTATTGAGCTGCTTCTTATCGGCCTTGCACATAACGAAATCCATAATGTCCGGATGGTCGATACGCAAAATGCCCATATTGGCGCCCCGCCTCGTTCCTCCCTGCTTGATGGTTTCCGTGGCCACATCGAAAACCCGCATGAAAGAAATCGGTCCGCTGGAAATGCCTGTGGTGGTTAGGACCACATCGTTGGCCGGACGAAGACGGGAAAAAGAGAAACCGGTTCCACCGCCGGACTTATGAATCAGCGCGGTAAACTTGACCGCATCAAAGATTTCCTCCATCGAATCTCCCACCGGCAAAACAAAGCACGCGGATAACTGTCCCAGTTCGCGCCCGGCATTCATCAGCGTCGGAGAATTAGGCAAAAATTCCAAATGGGTCATCATAGAATAGAAATCCTCAGCCACCGAAGAAACCTCTTCTTTTTCATTGAATATTTTATCGGCGGCGGCAATGGTGTCCGCCACACGGCGAAACATCTGCGCAGGTGTTTCCAGCACTTTTCCTTCCTTGTCGCGCTTCAGATAACGGCGCTCGAGGACGGTCATGGCATTTTGGGTTAATTCCGGAACGATGGGGGTATAAGTCTTCTTTTCCATTGCTATTTTGCTCCTTTGGAGATCCTTCAGAGATGATATAAACAAACACTATATGTAGTGTGGTAAATGCCGTTAACCACAACATCTAGGTGTTGTCAATAGAGGGATTTTAGAAATTTGGAAAAGTGAAAAAAGGCGCATGGTTGGACGTAAAGAATTGCGGCGTTCGTTTGACGATTGGGACGACTGCCGGATGCCTCTTAAATACTTTATCAAGAAAATTACGAACATGCACACGCTGCCAGTTTTGAGGATGCTTAAAGTTCTTATACAGAGACAAATCGCCGTCATAAAAGTCTTCCGTGGCAAGGCTTTTCGCCTCCGGACTTCCGGCCGGTAAATTGAAAATGGCCAGGTTCAGAAAATCAATGCAATTCGCATGACGGCAAACAAAATCCAAGGTTTGAAAAGCAGATTCCTCGTTTTCCGGCGGTGTGCCGAACAAAAAATAGCCATAGATGGAAATCCCTGATTTTTTAAGATTTTTCAGCGTTTTCTCCACTATGGGCAAATCAATTCCCTTGTGTAACTGATCAAGAACGGACTGGTTCCCGGACTCCATGCCCAATTTCAGCATGGCACAACCGCTTTTTTTCAGCGCCCGGCAGAAATCCTCATCCATCAAATGACGGGTGATGCGGGTAAAGCCATACCAAGGTGCCCCCGGCGGCTGCTTGATCAACGCATTCAACAGCGCCGGAGAAATGGCACTATCCAAAAGGTGAATCAACGAAGGATGATGCCGTTTTGTCAGTTTTTGCAACTCGTCCGTCACACAGGGAATTTGCATTGGAAAGTAGGGATTGTTTTCGGAATGCTCCGGACAAAAAGCACATTTTCGCCACCAGCAACCTCGCGCCGCGCTGTAAGGCAGAACAAAGCCAGGCGAAAGATAGTCATTTGGAGACAGCAGGCGATAATCCGTTGACCTGTTCTTCCGGATATTATTAATTCCAAGCAATTTCAAAAGCTTATCTTCTCCAGCACCTGTCACCACTTCATCGGCAAGGCCGGGGAATAGATTTGTTCTTCCGGTGATTTGAACCCAGGAAGTTGTCAGGGAACCGCCCAGAAGTATTTTCTGGCGAGGAGATATTTTTTTAATAAAGCCAATCATCGCCATCGTGCAAAGCGCCTGACTTAAGAAATTCAGTGAAAATCCAATATAATCAGGACATTCGGCAAGTGCATCCTTTAGGCAGACACAAAACCAGGAATAAAAAGGATTGTCTTCAGGATTTTCGGCCGCCCGGATCAAGTCGTCGCTTTTTACCGGGGACAGCCGGTGATCAGCATAATCAGACAGGGAAAGATTCACACAGGGTTGGCCGGCCACATTTAGGACATGATTGATATCAATTACGGTGCGGGAGTAACGGCTTTGATTGGCAAACGTGCCGGGATTGCGCAAAAGAGCCAGGTTTCCCTCCAGATTTTTACAGGCTCTCAGACTCCAGCGTCCGACAGGCATTCCTGTTCGGACAAAGGTGCGCATCAGATAGAGCATACCTTCCAGATTGGCATCAATCACCCTGTGTTCAACAAAGTTATCGCTCAGGCAGGCTGACAACCTGGCCAGGCCGGCGGGCGGCTCCGAAGGTTTGGAGACAGGTGGATGAATTAAAATAACTTTCAAAATTCTGCACAGCCCGGCAAAAGGCATCCTATATCAGACCCGCAAAACCGGCTTGCCTCCCCAGTTTCTATTTCCAGCGTAAGATGTTTATAAGCACAGGATTCTCTTTTTAACAACGCATATGCGCAGACTTTTTTATTTTACCGATGCGATCAACTCTGATGCGACCACATGAATCAGCAATCGAAGTGTTGATGATTTATGCTGATGATTGACAAGGCCGTCAAGATTGCCTTGACACCAGCAAAGGCTTTTTCTACACTCCACGGGCATGTGTGAATAAACAATTTAATTTTTGAGAAAGGAGTCTTTACCATGTCAGCATTCCAGTCCATTCGTTTTGTATTTGGTGTAATCTTTCTAATTTGGGGATGTTGCCTTATTGTTCCACAGGTCCAAGCGCAGGCACCATCCGGTTGGATTTACTGTTCAAGTGAGAACCAGTATTGCAGTTTCAGAGGCATGAAGGATGTGGCCTACGGCGCTAAAGGGAAATGGGCCTATCAGCGCAACGTGACCGAGGGAATTGCCTGCGACAATGATACGTTTGGCGATCCGATTTCCGGCGTTAAGAAGTCCTGCTATACCAGAGAAAGTGCCGCCAAACCCGATCAGGACGGGGCAAAACATAACGCTGGTGGACCTTCCGGATGGAAGTATTGCACGAGTGAGAACCAGTATTGCAATTTCAGAGGTATGAAAGATGTAGCCTACGGCGCTAAAGGGCAATGGGCCTATCAGCACAACGTGACCGAGGGAATTGCCTGCGACAATGACACGTTTGGCGATCCGATTTCCGGCGTTAAGAAGTCCTGCTATACCAGAGAAAGTGCCGCCAAACCCGATCGGGACGGGACAAAACATAACGCTGGCGGGCCATCCGGCTGGAAGTATTGCACGAGTGAAAGCCAGTATTGCAGTTTCAAAGGCATGAAGGATGTGGCCTACGGCGCTAAAGGGAAATGGGCCTATCAGCGCAACGTGACCGACGGAATTTCCTGTGACAATGACACGTTTGGCGATCCGATTTCCGGCGTTAAGAAATCATGCTATATCAGAGAAAGCTCTGCCAAGCCCGGTCAGGATGGGGGAAAACATCACAAAGACGGGCCATCCGGGTGGCTGGACTTATTGGACGAGTAAAAATCAGTATTTGCAGATTCAGAGGCATAAAGGATGCGGCTAGGGCACGAAGGGACAATAGGACTGTCAGCATAACGTGACCGATAGCATTTCCGATGTTGAGTCGAGTCCAAAAGACTCGACTCAACACAGGACGTGCCCCATCACCCGACGCTGGTTGGCTGAATCTTGGTCGTTCGGCCGTTTCCACTGTTCGGCCGAGTCTTTTGGACTCGGCCGTTTTCCGCTAAAACCAGCTCATTTATACGCGTCTTTTCTGTGGTCGATGGAAACGATATAGATGATTTCATCCTCGATAATGTAAAATATCCTGTAATTAGCGATTCGATAGCGCCAGGTATCGGGCTTATACCCATGCAGTTTTTTGACGTTGATTCCGAAATGCGGTTCCTGCTTTAGTTGCGGATAAGCATACTGAAGCAGCTTCTTTTCAATTTGATTTTTTTCCTTGCGAGGCAGAGCTTCCAGGCAATTGATAAATTCGCTGGTTTCAAAGATTTTATAGTCAGGCAACGAAACGTCCTTTTTTGTTTCCGGCGTCTTTCACACCGCGCTTGATACTCTCGTTCAGAGCGGAATTATTGCTGATTTCATTCGTCTCAAACTCATCGGCATACTCGATATTCTGTTCGATGTAGCGTCTGGCGGCTGTTTCGATAAAGTTGGACAAAGTTCGGTGATCATCTTTCGCATAATGGTCAAACAGATGATAAACATCGTCACTCAATCTTAATGTCACTACCTTGGGCATATTTCACCTTCATGCTATTTTGAATACATTATATTCCATGGTATTCTATTGTCAACGACTAAAATTCCCTGGTACTGTGCTGTTCGGCCTGGTCTTTTTGATGCTGTTGCGTCCGCTGCTGGTCCAGTCTGCTGTTGGACTCACTGTCGGACTCACTGTCGGAGCGAGTCAAAAAGACTCGACCCAACAGTGAAAGAGGGGGATCAGACCCGCAAAAAACCGGGCCAGAACAAACCTCCTCTCCTGTTTCAATTTCCGTCGTAAAGCATCACTTTGCCGCAGTTGGGGCCCTGGTAGCATTTCATGTCGCCTGCTCGCCAGTCGGTTACGATGACCTGGCTGCCTGGTTTGGCCTGGCCATGATCCTTCAGTTCATAACATCCGGATAGTCCCCAACAGGATTTTGACTTGCCGTCACTGATCTCTTCCAGGCAAATCCGGCCTTCCTGAAAATTCTTTACAATGCATACGCCACGGACATCTTTGCTGGTTTTGCCAATGCAGCACAGATCCGACGCGGGAATCCACGGCGGTGCACTGAAAATGGCCATGATGCAAATCATGAAAGCGATGAAGAATTTCAGCATATTCTATCCCCTCCTTTATTAAAATGCAGATTGTTCTATAGCACAAACTCCCGCCATCCGGTCAATAGAAATGCTCTTTTCGTCCGGGTCCGCCGGACACAGATTTTGCGTAAACATTCAATATCGTCTTACATTTTATTAGGACCGAAAATACCCGACAAATCATGAGAATCCACCTTGACAGCACGGAAACTTTCAGCAATAGTTCCGGCGAATGGGAAAATGGGCAACGAATAGAATGTTTAATATATATCAGGAACTTATGAGAAGATTTCCTCTGGGGGCCGCTCTTTTTCTGGCCGTCATATTCCTCTTTCTGGCAAACAGCGCCCTGGCGCAAAAATATCCTCCTCCCCGGGGGACAGCCGTTAATGATTTCGCCAATGTCATTGATCAGGCCAACGCCGCCAAAATGGAATCGCTGGCGAGGGAAATTCTGCAGAAAACAAGCGCGGCGGTTGTCGTGGCCACAATGCCGAAACTGGGACCGAATGAGGAAATTACCCTGTATGTCAATGGGTTATATCAGGCCTGGGGGATCGGGAAAAAAGGCGAAGATAAAGGGGTTTTGATCTTTCTGGCGGTCAAGGAACGGAAAATCCGCATCGAAACCGGTTACGGCGTTGAGGGAGTATTACCGGACGGTCGAGTTGGCGAAATCCTGGATCAATATGTCGTGCCGCATCTCAAAACGGGAGAGACAGGCAAGGCCCTTTACAATGCCATGCTGGCTTGCGGCTCTTACATCGCAAAAGACGCGGGCGTGCAGTTGACGGGAGTCCCGGGCCCTTACCGGGCAGATACCCGCCGTCAGAATAAAGGTATTAATATCGGAGGAATCATCTTCTTTCTCATTGCTGCCGCCGTGCTTCTAGGCACACGACGCGGACGGGAAATGCTGCCGTGGCTTTTGCTTTTACTGATGAGCGGCAGTGGCCGAGGCGGCGGGGGAGGAGGAGGTTTCGGCGGCTTTGGCGGCTTCGGCGGGGGAATGAGCGGCGGCGGGGGAGCAGGTCGTGATTTTTAAAATGGAGCAGATAAAAATGGGAAAAATACCGGATCAGCCACAGGATATTTTTGTTGAGTTCACCAAAGACTATCTTTCGGTTTTTAATAAAGATCTGATTTCATTAATGCTTTACGGAAGTGCCGCGAGCGGCGCCTATGTGAAAGGAAAATCGGACATTAATGTTCTGGTGGTTTTAACGCCGGGAGGCATCAATCACCTGGAAGACGCGTTTTCTCTGGTGAAAAGCTGGAGAAAGCGCAATGTGTCCACACCGTTGGTCATGACCAGGAATTTCATCTCATCATCACTGGATGCCTATCCGATTGAATTTCTCAACATGAAGAATAACTCGATTTTAATGTACGGTGAAAATGTTTTGGATTCATTGGTTTTTAAGCCGGAAGATCTTCGTTTGCAAATCGAGCGAGAACTCAAATCCAAGATTCTGCTTCTTCGCGAAGGGTACCTGGATTCTGAGGGGTCGGCACGCAAGCTCCGACAACTCATCGGCCGTTCTCTGACGGCATTTGTGGCGATTTTTAACGCCATGCTTTATCTGAAACAAAATCAAGCACCCCGGAACAGGCGGGAAACGCTGGACGAAATGAAACGGATCTTTACGATCGACGCGGAAGTTTTTCGTTTGTGCTTTGAAATTCGGCAGGACACAGATAAATTGTCCGGCAAAGAGATTATCGACATTTTTAAGAAATATTTACAGGAAGCGGAAAAAGCCTGTTCCATTATCGATGAATTGAAGTAATTTTTATTATGGAGGAAAGAAAAATGTCAGCAGGAAAGAAAATTGTCGTTGTTGTGGCGGTAATCGCCATTCTGGCGATTGCCGCGTATTCGTTGTTTGCCGGCAATTATAACCGGTTTGTGCAAATGGACGTGGCCATCAAGGCAGCCTGGTCACAGGTGGAAAATCAGCTTCAACGCCGTTATGATCTGATTCCCAATCTGGTGGAAACGGTAAAAGGGTATGCCAAGCATGAAAAAGATGTTCTCGTGGAAGTGACCAACGCCCGCTCCAAAGTCGGCGGGGCTGGAACCGTTCCCGACAAGATTGCGGCCAACAATGAATTGTCCGGCGCCCTGAGCCGGTTGATGGTGGTTGTGGAACGCTATCCAGATTTAAAAGCGAATCAGAACTTTCTGAAGCTGCAGGATGAGCTGGCCGGAACGGAAAACCGCATTGGTATAGAAAGAATGAGATACAATGAAGCGGTCAAGGTTTATAACCAGGCCATCCGGAGCTTCCCGGCCAACCTTGTCGCCAATATGTTCGGCTTTAAGGAAGCCGCTTTCTTTGAGTCGGCCAAAGAAGCCAAAACCGCGCCAAAGGTTAACTTCTAGAAACGGATGTCTGTGCTTGAATTGTAAAGCCCTGAATCTATTAGGAAAGATTCAGGGCTTTGTTTTTAGAACATTCTGCGTCTGCCGGATTTTTCCTGTCGCCTTTACTTGGCGATCAATCCTCCATCGGCTACCAGGACATGGCCGGTCACATAGGATGAAGCGTCAGAAGCCAGAAACACGGCAATGCCTTTCACATCATCCGTCTCTCCGATACGGCGCAGCGGAATTTCATTAATCATCAAATCGCGGATCGGCGCAAAATCCGGCTTTTCAATATAAGCCATCATGTCTGTTTTGAAAAATCCGGGAGCGATGGCATTGACGCGAATATTGTAACGCGCCAGTTTGACCGCCAGATTCATGGTCAGCAGATTGATGGCGGCTTTGGTGGAATTGTAGGGTACGGCCGGGTGGGCTTCTTCCAGAGAGCCGCGGAAAGACATCACCGAGGAAATGTTGATGATATTGCCGCCGCCCTGTTCTTTCATGATCCGGGCAACCTTCTGGGTGATAATCCACACGCCGCGGACATTGACATTGAAGAGCTGATCCCACTTCTCCAGCGGAAAATCCAGTGTGGGAGCTCCCCAGGTTGCGCCGGCATTGTTGACCAGAATGTCGATGTGACCAAACTTGCTTTTGGCTTCCTGAAGCATGGCCTCAATGGCCTCTTCCTTGGCCATATCGCAGGCAATGGGCAACGCCCGCACCTGATAGTCCGCTTCCAGCTGTTTGGCGGTGTCTTCAAGATTTTTCATTTTGCGGGATGTTAAAATGATGTCGGCGCCCGCTTCCGCAAGCCCCGCGGCAATAAATTTGCCGATTCCCCGCCCGCCGCCCGTAACGAGCGCTACTTTTCCTTTGAGAGAAAACATTTCCGTCAATTTCATATCCGCCTCCTTAAAATTTATAATTGACCGGCGATGATCCGGCGCATTTTCAATACCATGGGCAGACCATTACCATAATCCCCGAAATGTTGTTACTAAAATAATGGCGACAACAACCAATTGAGAAAACTCGACTGAATTGGGGCGATTCCCCTGTGTCTCTCTTTCATTTTCAGTGATGGGTCAACATAACTTTTGCAGAACAAAGCAAGTTGTGTTAATCATCAGCCCATGATGAACGGCGGATATAAAAACATCACTCTTCAGCAGATGGAAACGCTGGTATGCCTGGTTGAAGAGCGCAGTTTCAGCGCTGCGGCCAAACGCATGTATCTGACACAACCGGCGTTGACCAAAAACATCCGAAAAATGGAAGACGCCCTGGATGTCAAAGTGGTCAATCGCAGCAGCACGGGAACTTCCTTAACGCCGGAAGGAAAGATTCTTTATGATGTCGCAAAAAAAATGATCAAGCTGCGCCGGGAAGCCGAAGAAAAAATTCGACAAATGCAGGAAACAACCGGCGGTGATATTTACATGGCGGCCAGCACGATTCCCTCCACCTATATTTTGCCGAAGATTTTGAGCGCCTTGAAAGATGCTCACCCCGATATCCGAATCTTTCTGAAAACGGAAGACAGCGAAGAGGTGATGAACATGGTGCTGGACAAATCGGTGGAAATCGGCTGCATTGGCAAAAAGCCGCTGGACGGAAAAATCATCGCCGAACCCCTCTGGAACGACCGCTTGGCCCTGGTTGTTCCCGCGCATCATCGCTGGGTTCAAAAAGGAATCATTGACCTTGCCGATCTTTTACAGGAAAACTTCATTTTGCGGGAAAAAGGTTCAGCAACCCGGGAGGTATTGGAGAACTATCTGAAAGAAAACAAATCCATCCCCCTGTCCCGATTAAAGATTTGCGGCGAGCTGGGCAGTTCTGAAGCCATCAAGGAAGCAGTGCTTGCCGGTCTGGGCGTTTCCGTTTTATCCGTTCACGCAGTCGAAAGGGAATTGTCTTCCCGGCTGCTTGCAGAAATTTCCATAGCGGACTTCTCCGTGGAAAGAAAATTTTATTTAATTTACCTGAAGCCGTTCGAACTCCGACCCGCACATCAGATTTTTGTCAGTTTTCTGAAAAAATACCCACCTGGGTCCATCGGCAGAAATTAATTTATATTATCTAGATATTATTGATTTTTTAAAGGATTGCCAATAGGTTTTCAGGCCAGGCTTTTTCTGCGGCGACACATGGGGACATTCCGGCAGACAAAATTTGTCATAATGCTCTTCATGAACAGCCTTTCTCAAAGACTGAAAAGCCTTTCCATTCCATATGTCCTCAAAGGTATGCTGATTCAAATTGCCCAGCGGCTTTTTCTGAAAACAGCAGCACTTCACGTTTCCATCCACTTCCACCAGAAAACCCCGCCAAGGAAGACTGCAACGAATCACTTCTCCTGGGTCCCCCAGCATGTCATTTAACTCATCCTCGCAGGTATGTCTGACCGGAATGTTTAATGCCTTTCCCAGAGTTCTGGCCTTTCCAAAAGCAACCGCCTCTTCCTGCTTTTCCACCCGCCAGTGCCGGACGTCTTTTCCGACCACATTGGGATTAAAGCGCTGGAAAAAAACCCGGTCTGCGCCGACATCGGACGCGAGGCGAATAAAATCTTCCATTTCCGAGATATTGGGTTTCATCACGATAAACATCAGTTCCATCTCCGGCTTTTGGCTGCGGTGAGCAATGATTTGACGAATTCCCTCCAGCACCCGTCCGAACGCGCCGCCGCCTTTCCGAATGGCGGCGTATGTTGTTTCCGTCGCCGCGTCCAGACTGACGTTGATCAGGGAGATATTGCTGTTGACGATTTCGTCCACATGATGAACCAGTTCATAGCCGTTTGTGCTGAATCCGTTGATCTCGGCCCGGCAATCTCTGACCAGTTCAAACATTCGGGCAAAATTGGAGGCGGCAAAGATTTCGCCGTCGCAGTGCCAGCGGCAGGTGGTGGCATATTCCAGATAAGGCCGCAGCTTTTCCAGCGCCGATTGGCCAAGCTCCATCCGGTTATGTTCGGCGCCGTATTGATGACGATAGCACATCCGGCAGGCGTAATTGCAACGGCGGGTAATGCCGATGGTCCACTCCACCGGATACGTCTCCAGACGGGTTTTTCCATCCAGCCAATCCTGAATATTCAATGCTTTATTCTCGTCTTTCGTCATCAAAATCTAGCTCCTTCCTACAATCCATCCATTCCGCCGGATAGGGCTGAAAAAGTGAAACCAGCGCCGCGCGATCGGCTGCCTCTTCACTTAACCATGTCCGCCATTGATCTTCAGCGACAATGACCGGCATACGGTCATGAACAGTCCGCACCAGCAAATTCGCCTCTGTCGTCAGAATGACGCAGGTATGAAGCGCTTGCTTTTCGGCACCCCTCCAAGATTCATATAAACCGGCCATGCCGAAAGGCTTTTCCGACTTTAAAAAAAAACGCCAGGCGATTTTCCTTTTCTCTTCTTTTTGCCATTCGTAAAACCCATCGGCAACAATAAGGCATCTTCTTTTTTGAAACGCCTTTCGAAAACTTGGTTTTTCGAAAACGGTCTCCGCCCTTGCATTGATCAGCTTACGACCGATGGAAGGGTCTTTCGCCCAGGACGGAATCAACCCCCAGCGAAAGAAAACGATATGGTTCTGGCCGTTTTGTCTGACCACCGCTGGAACATCCTGCCCCGGATAGAAGACCTCCCGGTTTGACGAAAAGTCCCCCGCCTCATTCCGGACCTGAAACTGTCCGGAGATTTTGTTGAAATCCGTCACCAAAACAAATCGCCCGCACATGTGCTCTTCTCCAAGTTCTTGAAAACATTATAACAGATCCATTCGCAGGTCAACCATGCATAATTCTTTTGTTCAATTGTTGTCAAGGAGCCATGTTTTTTGTCTTGACAACCGTGAAGAGGTCAAATAATCAATAAACAACGTAGTTATCTATTATCTAGGTGTTTGTTGAGGATGATCAGTGAAGATTCTCATTGCGGACGACGAGCCTGTAAGCAGAAAGTTGATGATGCGGATTATGGGGCATTATGGCGAGTTCGTCGCTGTTGAAAACGGTAAAGATGCCGTTAATGCTTTCAAGGCTGCATGGAACGACTGGGTACCCTTTAATCTCATCACCCTAGACATCAATATGCCCGACAAAAACGGTCTTGAGGTTCTCAAAGAAATCAGAGAGATGGAAAGCAGTAAAAAAGTCGCTGCCGGCAATGTGGTTAAAATTGTCATGGTTACGTCAACAGCCGAAAAAGACATGATCATGAACTGCATTAATGCGGGCTGTAATGACTACATCACAAAACCATTAGATCTGGTGACCATTGAAGCAAAGTTGGTAAAATTAGGTTTTGCCAAACCATCCAAATCCATATACGAGTCATCATGAAAATGGATAAGGATGACCCACTATAGATTATCCATAATTCTTTTTATCTTTTCATGCAGAATTTCAGCCGTAAATGGCTTAACAATATAATTGCTGACACCTGCTTTAACGGCCGCAACCACATTATCGTGAAGCGCTTCTGCGGTTATCATCAAAAATGGCATTTTAGCCAGATCAGGATCGGCGCGTACGGCCTTGAGTAATTCCAGACCGGACATGTTGGGCATATTCCAGTCCGAAACAACAATATCAATTTTTTGCGACTTGAGCGTTCTAAGCGCCATAACCCCATCTTCCGCTTCAACAATGTCTTTGTAACCGGACTGTTTCAGGAGATTGCGGATCACTTTCCTTATCGATGCATAATCATCGACAATCAAAACTTTAATTTTATTTTCATTCATTTTCTCTACGTCTCCACATTTCTTCCATCCGACATCGCGATGAAAATCCTTATCAACTTTCTTCCTGCTAAATCAAAAAGACCTTCTGTGTCAAGGGTACATTTCTTCTTTTCTCAAACAGGCTCGTCAGGTATGGCTGGTCTGGTATCTATACGTCCGGGTATCATTGAACCGCCTTCTTGCCATTCTATTATATGATCAGGAGGCCTTTTTTGTCTTGACAACGGTGAAGAGGTCAAATAATAACTAAACCATGTAGTTATCTGTTTATCGATTTAGGTGCTACTGCCATATGATCACGTTAAAAGCACAACAAGCGGATAAGGAATTTCTAATGATTCCGGCACGTTTCAAAAACTTTTACACCCGCGTTTATCCAGGTAAAAAAAACAGAAAACATGTGTAGATCATTGTCAAAACGATCCCTTCGGAATGTGGCAAGTTAATGCCGACAAATGTCTTGAAATGGCGGAAAAATAGGTTTCAGTATGAGCAATGAGGTAACCGTGCCGCGATTGCCCCTGGTGTTGATTGTTGACGACGATCTCGTTACCACAGTCACTCTAGAAGCTCTTTTGCGTGACGCCGGACTGGAAACCCTGCGGGCAGGCAATCTTGCCGAGGCGGAAACATTGCTCCATACACATCCAGTTGCACTGGTGTTGCTTGATGTGCATCTGCCGGACGGTAATGGTCTGGATCTTTGCCGGAAACTCACCGGCGCTTCTTCAACTCCCGTTTTGTTCATTTCCGGCGATGGCGACGTAGGCACCAAGACGGGAGGATTCGCCGCCGGTGGAGTAGACTATATTACCAAGCCGCTCTCCGGTGCGGAAGTTCTGGCCCGTGTCCGCACGCATCTGCGTCTGAGTGCCGCCCGGGAGTCGCTGGCCGCACTATACGCAGAGCGAATTTCCAGACTTTCGGCAGCGCAGCAATCTCTGATGCCCCATCCTGAGGATCTTCCCCATGCCGCATTTCAGGTATGCATCCGGCAGGCGTTGCAGGCAGGCGGCGATTTCTATGATGTCATTCCAGTTGGCGGCCGCATTGTTGATTATGTCGTCGCGGATGCCAGCGGACATGACCTGGGAGTTTCCCTCTGGACGGCTTCTTACAAAACATTGCTGGCTTATTGTGTTTCGGCAGTGGATGCGCCTCTGGATACCTGTCGCTCCATTAACGATTCTCTCAGACGCGTTTTGCCCGAAGGAGCATACTTCACGGCACTTCATGCCAGGCTGGAACGTACTGCAAAACGGCTGACTCTGGTTAACGCCGGCCATCCTCCGGCCATCCTGGTCGGAGGATGCGACGGCCGGGCGCGCTTGCTGGAACAGGATGGCGACATCCTCGGAATCTTTGCCGATGCTGCTTTCGGAGTACTGGACATTCCCGTGCAACCGGGCGATCGTCTGTATCTGTACACCGATGGCCTTGTGGAGATGAAGAGTTCCCGCGAAGATGGTTGCGCCCGCGTACTGGACGCCTGTCGGCGGTTTGCAGGTCTTTCTCTGGCAGAAAGCGTAAGCGCCATCGTCGAAGAAATGTGCGATGGTTGCGAGCCGCAAGATGACATTGTTCTTCTGGGAGTCGAAGTATGAGCCGATCCATAATGCAAAAAATGGGGAAAAAGGCCAAAACATTCCTGCACTTTATCATTCCATCCCATCTGTCAGAAGTGGAAGATATCTGCCTCGCGAGTTGTCATCTGCTCAAAGAGCACAATCTGGAAGACAATGCCTTCGCTGTGGACCTGTTGTTGAGGGAATTCATCAACAACGCCATCTTGCACGGTAACGGATCGGATGCCGCCAAGCAGGTTTGCGTGGATGTTCGGGTCGGACGAAAATGGATTGCCCTTTCCATTACAGATGAGGGAACGGGATTCCACTGGCGCATTCTGAAGCGTTGTATTCCGGAGCCGTCGGCCGATTCAGGTCGAGGACTGGCAATCGGCATGCTTTATGCCGACCGGATGACGTTCAACAGCACCGGCAACCGCGTTGTGCTGTTCGTAGAAAAGAAACAAAGCATGAATAAGGAGGAAATGCTCCATGAGTGAAACAGGAAGAAGCAAATCTGCAAAAGGACCTCCCGCAAAGCGCAAAACCGGAAACGTTGCTGAAATTTCGCGCGAAGGAGATCACCTACGGATAAGCCCGGGCGGCAAACTAACAGCGATTGAAGCCCATGACCTGCAGTTGGCACTGAAGCAAGAAATTGCCAATGGCGCCAGAGAAGTGGTGTTCGATATGAAAGAAACGATTACACTGGATTCGACCGGCATCGGTCTTTTGGTAGCAGCAAGCAACAGCCTGCGCGCTGTGCAGGGTGGCATTCGGCTGGTCAGCGTGAAAAATGATATTTTTAAACTGCTGCGAAGCATGCGTCTGGTGGAACGTCTGCGCGTCTCCCCGGAAGAAGAGCAGGTGAACCATGGATGATGATCTGCTGAAGAAGGAATTCATCAACGAATCTCGCGAACATCTGACAACCATCGAGGCGGATCTGTTGACAATTGAAGAAGGCGGCGCAAATATCGATGAGAACTTGGTCAACAAAGTATTCCGGGCCGCTCATTCCATCAAGGGAGGCAGCGCCTTCTTCGGCCTGGACAAGATCAAGGAACTGGCACATAAAGCAGAAACCGTGCTGGACATGCTGCGCTCTTGCAAGATTGCGCCCAATGCCGAAGTGACCAATGTTCTGCTCGCGGCCTTTGACAAGTTGCGAGAAATGATCAACAACACGGACAAAAGCGCCGAAACGGACATCGCCGACCTGGTCGTTGGACTGACCGGTCTGGCTTCTTCCTATCTGCCCGCCGATCAAAAGGCGTCCCTGCACACCTACGCCACTCTTAAAGGACCTCCGGGATGCGGACAAATAACGATTCCTCAAACCGATCTGGACCGCGCAAAACGTGTGGGGCAATATATTTATTGGATCGATTGCGACCTGATTCACGACATTGAACAAAAAGGGCAGAATATCCTGGCTCTTTTTAACTCCCTTTCTCTGGCCGGCGAAATCATCGATTGCGCCGTGGATTATGACAAAGTTGGCAATCTCGACATGCCGGTCGGTAACCGTCTGCCCCTGCGACTGGTGGTGGCGACGATTCTTGATCCGACTGTCATAGGGGGGCTTTTCGAGACCATTGCGCCGGAGCGGATATATCTGCTAGCCGGTCCGCAAGAACATCAACCCCCAAAAACCGGCGCGCCTCTCACAACGCCTGAGATTCTTCCTCCACAAACCGTCGAAGGGGAGCATCCGCCATCCGGCGAGGCCTCACCGGCCGTGAAAGCAACACCCTTACGGCCGTCCGACGTCTCGCCGCCCGCGGGGTCAACAACGGAAGACACTCTGCGCGTTAATGTCGGTCTGCTCGAAACACTAATGAATCTGGCAGGAGAACTTGTGCTCAGTCGAAACCAGCTCCGTGCCGCCGTTTCTCAGGATAACCGTGTGCTGCTGGCCTCCGTAAATCAACGGGTCAACCAGGTAACTTCCGAGCTGCAGGACGTGATTATGCAAACCCGATTGCAACCCATCGGCAATGTTTTCTCCAAGTTTCCGCGCGTCGTGCGCGATTTGTCCCGGTCACTTGGCAAGGAAATAGAACTGGACATTCGCGGCAAGGATGTTGCGCTGGACAAGACGATGATCGAGGGACTTTCCGACCCACTCACCCACATGGTGCGAAATGCCGTGGATCATGGCACGGAAACTACGGAAGAACGTATTCGGAACGGCAAGAAACCTGTGGGGCACATCCGAATTGAGGCGCGCCACGAGGCGGGCCAGGTCGTGGTGGAAATTGCCGATGACGGCAAGGGAATCGACCCCAACAAGGTTGCCGATGCCGCAGTGCGCAAAGGATTGATTTCTCTAGAAAAAGTTGCTGGTCTTTCCGATCGCGACAAGCAGGCCCTGGTTTTTTTACCCGGGCTCTCCACCGCCCAAGAGGTTTCCGAGGTTTCTGGCCGGGGTGTCGGCATGGATGTGGTTAAAACCAACTTGGACCGCCTCGGCGGACAGGTAGAGATCAGCTCCGAAATCGGCAAGGGATCCACCTTTCGCATCAAACTTCCCCTGACTCTGGCCATTATTCCATCGCTTATCGTCTCCCTTGACCGGGAACGGTTCGCACTCCCTCAGGCCAACATCGAGGAACTGCTGCGCCTTCGGCCGGATGAGTTGAAGAATCGCATCGAAACCGTCGGCGATTCCGAGGTGCTGCTGTTACGCGACCGCGTATTACCTCTGGTTCGTCTTGCCGACGTCCTTGGCGCCGTGCAGATTTATAAAGACCCATCTACCGGCAGTTCCGAGATGGATCGCCGCACCCGTCTTGCCGACCGTCGTTCCCGTCGCACGGTACCGGATGGCTATCTGGAAGATGAAAATGAATACCAGCCAAATCAGGCGCGCCGTCCGGAAGATCGCCGTCAACGGGCCTCTTCGGCTCTTGAGATTGCCGTAGTGACCATGGGAATCATGTCTTACGGATTGGTCGTCGGCGCCTTTCACGATACTGAAGAAATCGTGGTTAAGCCCTTGGGACATCGTTTTAAGAAATTGCGCGAGTATTCCGGAGCAACTATCCTGGGAGATGGAGCCGTAGCGCTGATTCTCGATGCTTCAGGAATTGCCGCCAAGGTAGGATTGACGTCTCTGGATGCTACAGCCCGCGCCGCAGAACTGGCGGCTGCTGCCGAAGTTCAGCGTCTGCAGGAACTCCATTCCCTGCTGCTTTTCGAGAATGGACCGGGCGAACCGTGCGCCGTGCCCCTGGATCTGGTTCAGCGTATTGAAAGGATTACTTCCCGGCAGGTTGAGCGGCTTGGCTCACAGCGCACCATGCAGTACCGGGGCGGATCCTTGCCACTGGTTACACTTTCTGATGTCGCCAATGTTTCGTCAGTGGATGGACGTGAGGATCTGGTTGTCCTGGTGGCCAATGCCCGCGGTCGTGAAGTCGGCCTTCTTGGAGCAATGCCTGTTGATGTGATCGAAACCCGAACCGCTATCGATCAGGTAACCCATCACCAGAGGGGAGTTGCCGGTTCGACCATCATCCGCGATGTCACGACTCTGATCGTTGACCTCTATGAATTGGTGGATATTGTCCATCCTGACTGGTCCCAGGTTACACCCAACAGCCGGTCGTCTCCCCTTGCAGCCAAAACGGCGGAATGTGTATTATTAGCTGAAGATTCAGACTTTTTCCGTGCTCAGGTAAAAAAATACTTGGAAGAAGAAGGCCTTATCGTACTGGCCGCGCCCGACGGCGAGGCGGCCTGGGAACTTTTGCTCAAAAATCTTGGCAGTGTCCAAGTTGTGGTGACGGATATCGAAATGCCGCGTCTGACCGGACTGGGACTGGCCCAACGCATTCGCGCCGATGATCGAACCGCCGGTCTGCCCATCATCGCCGTCACTTCCCTGGCCAGTGACGAGGATATGGAAAAAGGCAAAGTTGCAGGTGTGAATGATTACCAGATTAAGCTGGACCGAGAAAAGCTGGTGGCAAGCGTCAGGGGAATGATGAGTGGGGAATGAACAGATAATCATTGGCGAGAATAGCAATCATTCTATATAAAATACAAGGGAGGAACAAAAATGATCAACCTGAAGAACATGAAAATCGGAAAAAGGCTGGGGTGGGGTTTCGGGATCATCTTAGTGTTGATGGTGGTAGCAACAGCCACGGCGCTGTACATCATCTCGGACGTCAACAATCAGCTTGATCGCATTGTCCGGGTGAACACGGCAAAAATCGGCTATGCCAACGATGCCTTGACGAACGTGAGCGACCTCTATTATTCCCTGGCAAATGTCATGCTTGCACATGACGCTGTCACCCGATCGCAGGCGTTGGACAGGATCAAGAAAGCCAGGGAGGATTACAGCAAAGCTATCCAGGAACTGGAAAAACTGGAGATAAACGATGAAGGCAAGAAGCTGATCGCCGTGTGCAAAGAGTTGATTCTTGCCAACCGGGAGATCAACAACAGGGTTCTGGATGGTGCCTTGACGGACACGACAAAAGAGGCCGTTGAACTTTATAACAACAAGGTGATTCCATCCAGCCTCCAGATGACGGATGCGCTGAAGAAGGTCGTCCACTACAACGAGGAGAGAATCGCTTTCCGCCATGACGTAGCGAAAAAGACGAGTACCATAGCCGTAATCGTCATTGTCGGTCTGGGGGTTGCCCAGATTTTCCTAGCTATCCTGATAGGTATTGCGATTACGAGGAGTCTTGTTAATCCCATTCGAGAACTCATGGCAGCGACTGACAAACTTGCCGTAGGCGACGTGGATATTACGATCAACTATGATCGAAAGGATGAGATTGGAAATCTTGCCGATTCGTTCAAAAAAATGGTGGAAAATATTCGGGCAAACACTCTGGCGGCGGAAAGAATCGCCGGTGGCGACCTTCGCGTTAAGGCGAACGTTCTGTCTGAACGGGATGTTCTTGGCAAGGGGCTCAACCAGGCTATTGATGCGGTCAACGCCCTTGTGGCAGACGCAGGCATGCTGTCGAAGGCGGCAGTGGAAGGAAAGCTGGCGACACGCGCCGACGCATCCAAACACCAGGGCGACTACCGGAAGATTGTCCAGGGGGTCAACGATACGCTCGACGCCGTGATTGGCCCCTTGAACGTGGCAGCCGAGTACGTGGATCGTATCGCCAAAGGCGATGTGCCCCCGAAAATTACGGACAACTACAACGGAGATTTCAA
>Ga0209096_1000555_pt1 | contig 49621 bp, 39 predicted proteins | sample AD_UKC034_MetaG_FD_184407 | JGI IMG/M metagenome (GOLD analysis project Ga0209096, IMG submission 184407) | Active sludge microbial communities of municipal wastewater-treating anaerobic digesters from USA - AD_UKC034_MetaG (SPAdes) (version 2) | ecosystem: Engineered > Bioreactor > Anaerobic >...
TGCTTCTTCATGATTTCTCCTGTAATTCCAGATACCCTTACAGGGAAATCCTAACATCGTCAATGGCACTACTTTCGGGGGATAAGCCAGAGCGGCGCGGTCTCCCGGGACGACGGGCGCACCGTAGATCCACAGGTCATTCCTTGCTGCTGTCCGGAGCGGGCTTGTCGTTCTTCTGCACGATTGCGACGAAGTCCGGCTGTTCGATCTCGACGAACTCCTCTCTTGTGGTGGCCACTTCGACGGCGCGTTCCGATTCCGCCAGTTCGTGAAGTGCGGGCAGGGTCTTGGGGTCCACGCGAAGGACGTACCGGCCGGGCTTGACGTCCCCGAGATAGTAGCTGCCGTCCTGTCCCGTGATGGACTCGGCCGCCAGAAGGCCGGACTGGGGATTGTGCAGGGAGACCCGCACGCCGCAAGCCGGGTGTCTCGCCAGCGGGGCCGACTGCTGCACGTTCTCTGCCACGCCATCGAGAACCGTCGCAGCGATGTCGAGGGCTTCGGCGCCGGCGTTGGCGTCGGGAGTGTTCGGATCGACGGCGACAACGCGCCCAACCATGGAAATCAGCGGTGCGACGCTCAGGTTCACTTCCGTCAGACTGTCCCTGTAGAGCTTTGCCTTCTGCGTCCCATTGGTCACTGTGTAGATGGCTGGAATGGTGTCGGGATCAAGGTACACCTGGACTTCCGGCGTGTTCGGTCGGGCGGACAGGATGTAGTAACCCTTCTTGTCCGTCAGGACACTGAGATTCTGGCCCAGGCAGACCTTCACGCCCGGCACCCCGGGTTCATCGCGGTCCGGGAAATGATTGCCGTTGTAGTCCAGGAATACCTTGCCGTGGATGGCGCCATAGGCGGTTCGGACGCGGCTTTCGTTGATGTTGATCATCCGTTTCTGGTGTCGGGAGTAGAGCTGTTTGATGTTCAGGGACAGGAGAAATGCGTAGTCGCCCTGTCGGTACTCGCCGGTTGCACTGATGTAGTTGAACCCCACGCGGTCGAGGAGATACTCGCCTCGCAGGCGGAATCCGTATTCGTCCGATCCGGTCTCGTCCGACAGCTCCTTGAGGATCTCGGTGCGGAGACGCCAGGGGTGTCTGCGCCGGTCGATCTTGAGGTCGTGAACCACAGACAGTGTTTCCTCGGCCTCGGTGTCGTTGTAGATGAGACTGATCGTGTTGTTGGCGTTCACGGTCTTGCGGAGCGTCCAGTACTGCGAGGGTCTCAGGACTCGTGGGGCATGTCGAAGCCTCAAGAGGGACAGAAAACGGTCGTTGTCGTTTACGGACAGTTCCTCGCCCAGAAACACCTGGCCATAGAGATTCAAATCCCGTCTCAGGGCGGTTCGTAGGCTCAGTTCCGTCAGCGTTCTGGGTTCGTTCTCGGTGCTCACGTCCAGGAGGTGAAACCGACTCCCCAGGGTGACGCGCGGCAGAGCCCTCGTCGAAGCGCCTATGTTCTGATAACTCACCTGTGTTGTTTCAGTCAGCTCGCCGTCGAGGTTGTCGCGGATCCATCCGATGCCGCCCTCGACGGTCCATTTCCTGTCGAGGGCCCACGAGAACCCGGCTTCCCCGCCTCGACGGTCGCACACATCCGGATCGGTGCCGTCGAAGTAGTCGGATCCCAGGTTCAGCAGGTCGAGATCCAGGCTGAGCTTCTGCGTCGGGAGGTACTCGGCCCGCGTGCGGATCGCCGCGTCGTCATACTCGTCCTGTCCCTGTCCCTGGCTGGCGGCCAGGTTGCCTGAGAGGATCAGATTGTCAAACGGCAGATACGAGAGGGTCGTTCCGGCATGCCCGCTCGATTCAGGATAGCTTCGGTCGTCCGAGTGGTTGTTCTTCTCCAGGTATCGGTGGTGGTGATCCTCCTCGCAGGCCAGGACGACGCCCAGGCTGAGTCGGTCGCTTACTCCATGCAGCAGACGGGCACCGCTGATATGCCCGTAGAAATCGCCGGCGTCCAGGCATTCATGGTCGGTCGTAGCGCCTTCCCGCTTGGTCCCCACGAGCCCGAGGTAGGCGGTGCGGCCTTTCGGCAGCAGTTGGGGAGTGCCGACAATCGACTTTTCGACGCGGATTTCGTTGCCGTCCGGCTCGCGAATCACGATCGTGACTTCGTTGAGAATCCCCGAAGGCAGGTCGATGCCGTCGAAGCGATAGGTGCCCATCCCCGGAGGGGCATCTGCCTGCGGACGTACGGTTTGGATGTCGATTGTCCTGCCGTTGAGCTGCAGTTCCACCGTGGCATCGATCGGCGCCGGGCCTTCGAAGACATGCGGCTGGCCGAAGTATTGGCGCAATCCAAGACTGGACTTGTCGGCTTTGAGTTCTTCGGCCGTCCAGCCCGCCAACCCGTTGATCCTGACGCCCGTCGCATGGAAGGCCGGGTACACCAGGTCGCTCAGGCCGAACGTCGAGTCTCCCACTGTGATCTCGGCGGAGCGCCAGCGATGAACCCACTCGAACCAGTCCGCCTCGGCCACGTAGGGGTCGTCGTTGGGCCATTCCCACCCTTCCGTGTTCGACCAGGTTCGACTCGGATGGGAGATTCGGATCTTGTATTGTCCGTCGGACCAGTTGCCCCAGAGCGTCTCGCTGGGGCCGGCGATGTTGACCACGCGGGACTCGGACGTGAAGTTCCCCTGCGACGTATTGTGTCGCCAACTGTAGCTGGGATGCCACTCGACCTGGGCGAATTGCAGCAGGTCCTCGCTTCGATCCGCTGGCGGCAGGGGTTCGGGCAGGTCCATCTCGATGTACTGGGTCTCGGCGGAAAGCAGAGACCTCCCCGTCCGGGTCTTCCAGATGCTCAGCTTGCGATCCAACTGGATGCGGTACTCATACAATTGGTCGTTCCACACCAGTTCCATGTCGAGAATCTCGGAAAGGTCCTCCGGCGCGATATAGATATCGGGCTTGAGCGTGATTTCCGAGACTGCCTGTCGGAACTCCAACGGGCGTGTCTGACCTTTGATCCGGATCCGCCCGTTCGGGATGTCCAGTTCCACCTCGCTGCCGCCTTCCGGCGTGAACTTCAGAACGCCGCCTTGTTCGTTCATGGCGACTCGGAATGTGCGAAGCGTACGCAAGAGGGGCAACAGACGTCTGCCGTCTGAGAGGACCAGGGAGTCCATGTCGTCGACCTGGAGCCGTTCGACGTGCCGGCGCCCTCGCACGACAAAACCGACCAGCTCCGTGGTCGCCTCCGGGCCTGTGTTCTCGGAACTGGGATCGGGCACCACGGTGACGGCAGCCGCCATCTCGGACTCGGGCCCCGGCGGCAGGGGGACTGTCGGGAAGGCAGGCGCGAACTCCTGTGGCTCCTCCATCGCTTTGCCGACGAGGGCGGAGGGGACGAAGCTCAGATCTACGACGACCCAGTCGCAGTCCGTCGGGGCCGTTGCGGAGCGGGCGCCCGAGACCTCATCGGCAGACACAACATCCTCATATTGCCCAGCGGCCGGCGGAACCGAAGACAACAGACACACGGCTGGGGCAAAGAAGGCACAAAGACCAACGCACAGACCGAGAAGGCGTCTGTTCGTCATACGCTCTATCTGCTGCTAGCGACACTTCCCTGTGTCTGTGCCTGGCTGTTCCCCTCCGTGGGTTCCTGGGGTTGAGACTTCGGGGTTGCATCCGACGCCGGCTGCACGGTCGGACCGGCAGTCTCCGTCGTTTGCACGGGCGTCTGGGGCCAAGTGACCGCGACCTCCTTTACCAACGGTTGTTCCAGATGGACCGCACTGAAGGTGACTCTGACGCGGCATTCTCCCTGGGGAATGGGGGTTTCGATCTTCTTGGTCAGCCATCTTTGTGCGCCCCGGAGCACGTACCCCGTGCCCGTCGGGCCGTGGTCGAGCACCGTGCCGGTCTTGTCCAGAATCTCGTAGTCGCCCTTGATGCCGAGTCGCCCATTGCCTGTCGAGGCGACCAGAGCCTTGAGAACGATGGCTCCTTTCTCGATTTCCACTACGACGTCTTTCACCTGACCCTGATAGGAGGTCTTGCCGACCGTTCCGAAGATGGGAGCCAGGATGGTTGAAACAGTCTTGAGTTTCACGGAACGGCCGGACTTGTCGTCGTTTGCGACGATCTCATTGGTTGCCAGAGACTCAAGTTCCATCGCCGCCCACCATTCGCCCTCGACGAGCGGACCCTTGGCGACTACGGCAAAGCGGACCGCCCGTTGTGTGTTCGGGGCGAGCGTCAGCTCTCGCGGGTTGAACCGGATATACGGCGCGAGCGAGTAGTCGCCGTTCAGGCATCTCTGCAGCCCGCCTTTTTCCGTGTAGATGAAGTGAACGGCGTTGATTCGGAATCGCTCCTCTGTGTTGCCGAGATTCGAGATGATGAACGTGCCGGCCGGCCGGCCTTCATCCAGGTTCACCTCGACATAGGCCGGCTTGATGCCGATGCTCGCTCGGAGCGTTCCCGCCAGCAGGCAGACGCCGAGCAACGTTCCCGCTCTCAGTTCAGCAATCAGGTTATGTGCGAATCGCATGGTTCATTGCCTCGGTTGACTGGTCAAACAATCGTAATTGGCCCGGGCCTGGAAGACTGCTCAGTTCATCACATTCGAATCCGTTTACAGCATACGACAGAACGTTACTTACACGCCAGGAATCATCGCGGTCAGCATGACATAACCGCTGTACTCGCCGGTGGGCAGTTCGGGATCGGGCTGATTCCACGTCACCGTCACGTCCACTTCCTGGCTGAAGTGACCGCGCTGGCCGCTTTCGAAATTGCCGACCTCGGTGGTCGCGGCGGGGAAGCCCTTGATCAACCCAGTCCCCTGGAATGCCAGATTGTTGTCGCCGCCTTTGGTCTCATTGCCGTTTGCGGGCTGGACGGTCACGCCAGCGCCCTGGGCCACGGGGATCGTGGCCTCGGCGGTGAGAGAATCACCCTTGTACAGATCCGTGACCGCGACTTGCAGATCGATTGTCTCGACGTTGGCGTCAACCCTGAACGTGATCGTTCCATCGAACGGGCCGGTCTGGATCTGGCCCAGTTCCACCGTGGCATCGACCACAGCGACCGCGACGTTCGCAACGACTTCCACGTACACATGGCTGACCGCTTCGCCCGACTTGTCCGCAAAGCAGATCCCGCTAACCAGCAACAACGACGTCAGAATGGCCAACAGTTTCGCTCTCATCATTTGACTCCTTTCACAACAGTCCTCCGTTATTCTGTTTGGCACACGGGCCAATTACGATTCCTGCCTGGGGACATTGTGTCACGAGAACTCCGTTCCTCCGCCTCGCGATCTTGCCGGCGGGTTCCCCTTATGCCTCAGGGGGACATCCTGAAAGTACGGAGATAGACCCGCAATGTCCATGATACGAGATTGCAGAGCCGTCTCGGCGCTTCACGATCCGGGAATACACGCTCGCACTGTGCCGCGATTACAAACCTTCCTCGCGTTCCTCCAACAGGAGACACCGCGATATGAATTTACCGAAAGGCGCAACTGTCGGGCGACTGTCTGGCTGTAATGCGACAACAACGACCCGATTAGGTGAGATGTTTCATCGCCACTTCCATCCTCCCTGGGCAGCTCCTGGTTTGTCACCAGGCGAGTTCCCCAACTCTCCAGTCCGTTTCTTCGCAGACGCTACACGTGTCTGCGTGTCCGATAATCTGACCCTACATGGCGGTCACGAACAAGTCAAGAGGAAAAATAAAAAAAATCGCGCACGTGTCTTGTTGTCGTCTTGCTTCCGTCTCGGCGGGAAATCATCGGTCCTCGACGAATCCCGCGGAATCGGGGCGAGTGGACTTGAACCACCGACCTCTTGCACCCCATGCAAGCGCGCTAGCCAAACTGCGCCACGCCCCGAAGCGTGTATACATTGTAGTGCCCCAGGGGCTCGGCAACAAGTGTTTTTTTCCTGAAAATCGCTCGCGAAGGCCTGGGAACCACCAGGGAATGCGACGGGGGACTCTGGTATCCTTGCGGCGTGCGACGGCGGGGGACGACAGCCGGAGCCCCTCGCACGCAAGAAAACCTCGCGAGAGGACTTGACAAAGTTAGTCATACCTAACTATACTGAACACATAACAGGATCGTGGTTGGATTTGTGATGGCCATCGAGAAATCTCGCAAACTCAGCGCCTCTTTGGAGGACTACCTGGAGGCGATTTTCAACCTCGCCGACGATGCCGGCGGGGCTCGCAGCAAGGATATTGCCGCCTCACTGGGGGTGGCCAGATCCTCTGTCACCGGAGCTCTGCAATTGCTTTGCGACAAAGGACTTGCGAGTCATGAGCCCTATGGGTGTGTTACGTTGACCGCACGAGGCGAAGCGGCGGCCCGTGAGGTTGCTCAGAAGCACGATGTTCTGGCGTCCTTTTTCGCCGACGTGCTGGGGGTCGAACGAGAGATGGCGCAGCGGGCGGCCTGTCAGGCGGAGCACGCTCTGGGGCCGGAGATCATCGGCCGGCTGTTGAGTTTCATCGAGTACGTCGCCGCCAGTGGCCGCGCGGGACGCAATGTCGCGAGCGAGTTTCGGCTCTTCCATGGCAGAAGGTCGCTCAAACGGATGAAGGGTTCGGTGCAGTGATGGGCAAAGTCGTTGCCGAGCAGAACGTGGTCAGACCTCTATCGACAGTGGCCGACGGGGATACGGTTCGATTGGTTCAGGTGCGGGCCGGACGCGGGTTGAACAGCCGGCTGGCGTCGATGGGGTTCGTCTCCGGCGCCGCGATCCGGGTGGTCAGCAACAACCACCCCGGCCCGTTCGTCGTCGTAATCAAGGACGTCAAAGTCGTGTTGGGCAGGGGAGTCGCCCAAAAGATCCTGATTCGGTAGGTGCGCCGGCTCCCGGCGTTTTTTTTAGAGGAGAAGTTCGTTGTGGCTAACTTTATAAACCTCGTTGTCGGGTGTTTCTTCCTATGACCCAACCGATTGTCGTGGCCATGGTCGGCAACCCGAACAGCGGTAAGAGCAGCCTGTTCAACATGATCACCGGTTCCCACCAGCACGTGGGCAACTACCCCGGCGTGACCGTCGAGAAGAAGGAAGGCTACTGCACGCACGATGGCTGTGATATCCGACTCATCGATTTGCCGGGGACGTACAGCCTCACCGCCTATTCCGCGGAGGAACTGATCACCCGCCGGTTCATCCTGGAGGAGAGACCCGATGTCGTTGTGGACGTCGTCGACGCGTCGAACATCGAACGCAATCTGTACCTGGGCACGCAGCTCATCGAGATGAACGTGCCGCTGGTGTTTGCGTTCAACATGAGCGACCTGGCCAAGCGACGGGGTCTGGAGTTCGACCTCGATCAGTTGTCCTGTCTGCTGGAGGCGAGGATCGTCCCCACCGTCGGCAGCAAGGGCGAGGGCGGCGATGCCCTGCTGGAGGGGATCGTCCGAACCGCTCGCGAGGGCAGAAAGCCCCGCATTCACGGCCTCCGCTACGGCGCCGAGATCGAAGAGGAGCTGGCTCGGGTCGAAGCGGCTGTCCTGGAGCGGGAAAGAGGGCTCGCGGACCGGTACGGCTCGCGATGGGTGGCCTTGAAGCTCCTCGAACAGGACGACGAGACTCTCGCGAAGATCCAGAGCCCTGAGGTCCGCGACGCCGCGAGCAAGAGCGTGGGGCGCCTGCGGAGCATTTTTCGTGACGAGCCGGAGATTGTGCTGGCCGACCGACGGTATGGATTCATCTCCGGCGCCTGCCAGGAGACGATCAGGAGTTCCGTCGAGCGACGACATGACGCCAGTGATCTCGTCGATGCCATCGTCACCAACAAGGTCTTCGGCCTTCCCATCTTCCTTGTGCTGATGTACGCCGTGTTCTGGCTGACTTTCACTCTGGGCGAGTTTCCGATGATCGGGTTGGAGTGGCTGTTCGGATGGCTCGGCGCCGCAGTGTCCGGGCTCTGGCCCGAGGGCAGTGACAGTTGGCTGCGTTCGTTGCTGGTGGATGGCGTGATCGCCGGGGTCGGGGGCGTGATCGTGTTCCTGCCCAACATCCTGCTGTTGTTCCTGGCGATCGCGATGCTGGAGGACACCGGGTACATGGCCCGCGCCGCCTTCGTGATGGACCGGATCATGCACAAGATCGGCCTGCACGGCAAGAGCTTCATCCCGATGCTCATTGGGTTTGGCTGCTCGGTGCCCGCGATCATGGCCGCCCGCATCTTGGAGAACCGTCGAAACCAGCTCACCACGATCATGGTCATACCGCTGATGAGCTGTGGCGCGAGACTGACGATCTACTCGCTGATCATCCCGGCCTTCTTTGCCCCCGCCTGGCGGGGGCCTGTGATGTGGCTGGTCTATCTGATCGGCATCCTCCTGGCGGTGACGTGCGCCAAGCTGCTGCGTCTGACGGTCTTCCAGGGCGAGACCCTGCCGTTTGTGATGGAGCTGCCGCCGTACCGCATGCCCACGCCGAAATCCGTCCTGATTCACATGTGGCAGCGGGGGTGGATGTTCCTCCGAAAAGCAGGCACCGTGATCCTGGGGATTTCGGTCGTGCTGTGGGTCCTGGCCAGCTTCCCCAAGCCAAGCCCAGAGCGGTTGGCGGGCTTGGACGGGGCCCAGGCCCGACAGGCGGCGTTGGAGCAGTCCGTCATGGGGCGCGTGGGCCGATTCGTGGAGCCGGCGATCCGGCCGTTGGGATTCGACTGGCGGATCGGCACGGCCCTGATCGGCGCGGTCGCGGCCAAAGAGGTGTTCGTCTCGCAGTTGAGCATCGTCTATGCGACGGGCTCCGACGAGGACACGGATGCCCTGCGCAAGAAGTTGCGGGCGAACTACACGCCTCTGGCGGGGTTCTGCATCATGTTGTTCTCGTTGATCTCCACGCCGTGCGCCGCCACGGTCGCGATGACGCGACAGGAAACGGGTTCGTGGCGATGGGCCGCCTTTCAATTCGTCGGTTTGACGGTTCTGGCCTATGTGATCACCCTGGCCGTGTTTCAGGTGGGCAGAATGTGGATGTGACACCGGCGGGCGACGGAATAATTCTTCCGAGCAAATGAGATTTCGGTTGACAAAGTTAGGGGCACCTAACAATAATGCGTTCAGCTATGTCGATGGCGGAGAATTCCAACCATGAAGAGTCGTGCAACGTCGGCGCCTCAGGCCCTCCGGGGCGGCCGGGGCCGGTCGATTCTGTATGGATCGACTCGCGAGATCTTTTTGGAGGCCGGGATGAGGTTGTCATCCGGCATGGAGACCAGATGTATCGGTTGAGGATTACCCGATATGGGAGATTGATCTTGAACAAGTAGTCGAATCCTATCGCGCTTGTCGCGACCCAGCCAGCCACAGCAGCCTCAAGCAGAGGGGCTCAAGCCAGCCAGGGAGCAGACGGAACACTGAATTGTGTCTTCGTATGCTCCCTTTTCTTTTTGTCCGTGTTCCGGGCGCGTTCGCAGCCGGCGCCGGCTGAAGAACGTGCGATCGATGTGAAATGACGGGGAATCAGTCAAAGGAAGGAGAATGTATGAACGTAATGTTGTCTCAGGATCATCATCATGACGTCGGTTGCGGGTGCGAACGTCCGTGTGCGACCTGTACCTGTCGAAAGCCCAACGTTGCTCGTCGCCGGAAGCCCGGCCTGTGGCTTCTCGGGCTGTTCGCGGTCCTGGCTCTGCTGGTCATCGCGGCCGTGGCGCACGGAGGGAACGCTGCATCGCCCGGCGGCAAGCCCTCGCTGCTGATCATCGCGCATGGCTCGCCCGCGAAGGCATGGAACGAGCCCGTGCTCGCTCAGGAGAACAAGGTGCGCGAACTGCTCGGGCGGGACAATCCCTTTGGTGCAGTCAAGGTCGTGTTCATGGAGTTTGCCGAGCCGAACGTGGCCAACGGCGTGGAGGAGCTTCAGAAGGCCGGCTGTTCCCGCATTGTGGCGGTGCCTCTGCTGATCGCACCGTCCTCGCATTCGCACTGGGACATCCCGGCGTTGCTGGGGTTGTACAGCGATCCTCGGATCGAGAAGACGCTGCGGGAGGAGGGGGCTCGGCTGGTCCGCTGCCGTGTGCCTGTGACGCTGACGACCACGCTGTCCGACAGCGACGTGATCGAACGGATCATGCTCAAGCGGGTTCGTTCGCTGAGCGTCGATCCGAATCGCGAGGCCGTCGTGTTGCTGGCGCATGGCAGCGAAGCGATCCCCGGCGCGTGGGACGACTTCATGAAGCGGACGGCAGTCTACGTCTGCGGCAAAACCGGCATCACCTGCGCCGATTGGGCCTGCGTGGGCGTGGGGCAGGAGTATGACCGGGCCGCCTCCGTCATTCAGGCGGTCGCGGAGCGGCGGGATCGCGTCATCGTGGTGGGTGCGTATCTGTCCAGCGGGGTCCAGCGGATGCACAAGCGATGGATGGACCGATTCGAGGGTCAGCACGCCGAGATGCCGGGCATGGAAAACCCTTTGAAGGGGCTGGACCTGGCGTTGTCCGAGCAGGGCCTGCTGCCGGACGAGTCCGTGGCCGAGTGGATCGTGGAAACGGCGTGCGGAGAGTTGAATCGTCGTTCCCAGTGACATGCGGAGCTGAAAGGAGAAGACCCTTGAAAACCATCGGTGTGTTTTTCGGAAGTGCGACGGGCAACACGCGCGACGCCGCGGTGAAGATCAAAGCCGCTCTGGGGGACGAGGGGGTGACTGTCGCCAACATCGGCAAGGCGACCGCAGCGGATCTGAACCGCTTCGATGTCCTGATCCTGGGAACCTCGACCTGGGGCAGCGGCGACTGGCAAGATGACTGGGCTGCGTTCCGCCGACAGATCGACCAGGTGAACTGGAGCGGCAAGTGCGTCGCTTTGTTCGGCCTGGGCGATCAGTACGGCTACGCCGACACGTTCGTTGATGCGATGGGATTGCTCTATGAGGCCGTGGTCGCGCAGGGCGCCAAGGTCATTGGAGCCTGGCCCGATCTGGACTACGAGTTCGAGGCCTCCTGCGCCCATCGCGACGGGGGCTTCGTGGGGCTGGCCCTCGATGCCGACAATCAGCCCGACCTGACTGAAACGAGAATCCGGCAATGGGTTCGGATCGTGAAAGGAGAGCTACCGTCGTGATCGTGCGAAACGACAGAGCGGACGCTCGTTCGACGCTCTTGCAGGCTTTCGCCTGGGACGGGCACTGGAAGGTCTTCAATCATCACGTGTACGAGTACCGCAAGGGACTGCGGAATCTGGTTGTCCAGACTCTGCCTCGCGAATACGCCAAACGTATCATGTCCCGGCTGGACGACTTGCATGTTGCATACGTGGTCTACCCGGTGGGCAAGACGCACATCAACGTGTTTCTGGGGGCTCCGGAGTGCCTGGAGATTGTCCGTCTCATCGGCAAGTTCGATCTGTCTCGTTACACGCCGCAGGAGGATTTCATGCTGGGTGTCATGTTGGGGTATGACCGGCGCCAGCAATGCCTGCGGTACCTGGCCCGGGTTCGCCATGTGTTCGAGTACTCAGGGGAGCCGGCGGATGACACGCCGGGTTTGCCCCAGCGGACGGTTTCCGGCCCAAAGGGACTCGGTTTCACTCTGATCGAGTTGCTTGTGGTAATCAGCGTGATTGCAGTCCTGCTGGCGATTCTGATGCCGGGGTTGCGCGCCTCCCGGGAGCAGGGGCAACGCGCCGTTTGCGGCTCGCAGCTTCGTCAGTTGGGGATCGCGCACGTCATGTACCAAGAGAGTCACGACGGGTGGATTACCCCGGCGGCCCAGGACAACGGCGTTGCCCAGTACTGGTACAACACGCTGGGACCCTATTTCGAGCATACACGGACGCAGCACGGAGACGACCATGCCGATGACATCGGCCGGCGGATTCTGCTGTGTCCCAGGGACCAGATGGCCTACCCCAAGATGCTCAATCCGCACGGGGACAACCCGGCAGGCTGGCTCTCGTACGCCATCAACAGCCAGCCGACACGACATGTCAGCAGTCGGACCAGGAGGTACGCCGGTTTGGGCGGCAACAAGATCGTGCGGTTTCGCTGCCCGGCCGGCGCGATGCTCCATTGCGATTTCGCTTATCGCGCCTGGGTTTGCGATTCCGTGACGCTGACGCGGAACCAGTACGCCTCCGAACCTGGGGCACACTACGAGGAAATGCCGGGGTATCCCGAGCAGAACAAGACCGTCCGCGGCGCCTATCGGCACGGCGGTCGGATGAACGTGCTCTGGGCGGATGGGCACGTCTCGCTCCTGGACGGCCAGCTCGCTTCAGCGGAGGAACAGCCGGCCTTCTGGGGAGCGGTCTACGATTCGCTGTCATATCCACAGCAACGTTTTCGGAAGGAGTGAGTTATGCAACTGAAGCAGCTTGTAGCGTTTGTGGTTCTGATGGCCTTGGCCGGTGTGCCGGTCCAGGCTGTCACGGTGACGCTGACGGACGGTCATTCGTGCGTTGTGATGGGTTCGCTGTCCAACGACGACGGGGACGCGTTTTCGGTCGTGCAGATGGGCCATGGCGGCGTGCCGTCCAAGCCGTACATCAGCACGCGGTACCCGAGCCCGGGTACGTACGACCACGACCGGCGGGCCTTCGCGGAGTTCTCCCTGGATCCTGTGCGGAGAATCGCCACGGATCCCGGCGCCGTGCGGTCCGCGAAGCTGACGTTCTACTTTGACGACGTGATTTGGCCGCAGCTCTCGCCCCAGCCGTGGACGACGCAGGACTTCACGCTGGAGTTCTACGCCGAGACGGCCAACGGGACGCTCGACGGCTCCGACACCGACGACGTGGATGGGAGTCTTGGCGGTCAGGGGCCCGACGACTGGGCCTCCAAGGCGATTCGAAGCTGGCGGTTCCTGGCCGGAGCGACCGGACCGTTCACCGCAGGGCAGAAGATCGTCGGGGTGTTCGGGCCGGACGAGCCGTTCCCCGCCCGGTTCAGCGACGACGAACTGATGATCTACGGGATGATCGGGTTCGAAGTAGACGTGACTGCCGAGATGGCGGCGGTCCTGGCGGACCCGAACGTCCAGTACGTGGGCTTCCGCTGGATTTCGAACACTGCCGAGGGATACTGGACCAGCATGGACCCCAAGGGCCATCTGCCCACGCTGACGGTCGAGATGACTGCGGCCGGGCCTCTGAGCTTCGCGCTGCAATCCTCCGACACCGGGCCGATTACCGGAGACCAGCACAGCGGCAGAGCGTACCACGTCTTCAATGATGCCGACGACGAGGCGGTCTACATCGTGGCCTCCGACTGGAGTGGCGGTCACTCGCCGACCCCTCACGTTGTGTGGCCGGTTCCGGATGGGATTATCGAATGGGACGTCTTCACGGACCCGAACGGCGAATCCGACCGACCGGAGGCAGTCGCCACTACAGCCGACGGCAGTGTGCGGTACGTCTACTGGAATCCTGCGGTGGACGACTTCGTCCTGATCGCCGATGAGAACGACGTGGCGGAAGGACTGGAGAAGGTGCGATACGAGGAATGGTCGTCGGATCTGCCCATGAACATGGGCAACTACGGCACCCAAGCCGGCACGGCAGTGGACATGCAAGTCGCGCTGCTCAGTGAGTTCAAGCTCGAGCGTCCCAGTTGGTACGGCCTCGATCCCAACGCCCTGGTCTCGGCGCGGATCGAGCTGACCATCGACCGGGTGATAGACATGTCGCTGAGCGGCAACAACATGGCGCTGCTGCCCAGCGTGTTGTACGTCAATGCCTTTGTCGGGGACGGGATTGTCGGCCGGTTTGAAAACGCCCAGGCGGATTTCGAACGGCTCGACCACGAGAACGCCGACACGTTCGTGTGGTTGACGATGGACGGCACACCGGATGGGACTCCCATCACTGACTTCTCCCTGTCGTGGTGGAAACTGGTCGAGCCGGGACTGGGCGAGCCGCTCACGCTGACTATCGATGTGACGGACATCGTTCGAGAACGGCTTGCAGAAGGCGCGTCCTTCGCCGGCTTCGTCCTGTCTTGCTCCCCGGACGGCGAGTTCTGCCTGGCCAGCGTCGACCTTGTCGATGACGTCCGGGGCACGGTCTATCTACCCAAGCTGGTTCTGGAGACTTCGCTGCAATAGCAGACAGGATGCAGGTCGAGTTTCTGTGAGGCCGGGGCGTTGCGTCGGATCTGAGTCCCTTCCGTGCTGGTCAGGATTGGCTGCTGGCACAGAGCGGGCTGGCGGATCGTCTGCGACGCCTTCGGCCTTGCTTCTCAGAGGAGGCACGTTCAGGATTCGGCAAGCTGACATCCGCGGGGATGCCGTGGTTTCCGCGGGCGATCACTGGACAGACGGATGGGCGGGCGTGGCGGGGGGCTTGGCGTTCTTCATGGCGACGATCAGAGCGCCCGCCGCTCCCCCGGCGGAGTAACTCAGGGCGAGGAACCAGTTGTTAGTCCGGATAAAACTCGACAGTACCCACAACCCCAAGAGATTTTCGATAAAGACAATGGAGACGAGCAAGACCTTCTCCCCGCGAGCGCACGCCAACGTACGCCGCAAGGCGAGATACCATTCGCCGCAACCTACAGACAGGTAAAGGATCATCGCCGGGAGGAGGCTCATAATCGTCCTCCTGCCCGCAGGTCCAGCAGCCCAATATGTTCTGGCTCATTTCCATGACTGCATTATACCACGGCGACGACCTTTGTGCAAGGCATCTCGCCGGGATTGTGTGATCGTAACCAACTGTAGACAAAGAACTTACGCGATCGGCAGAAAATCCCCAACGGTCCACACAGATCGCATCCGACGGACGCGGGTTAGTGCCCCTGGCGGAACCATGCGACGAAACGGGCCAGGCCGGTGCGGAGGTCCGTCGAGGGTTTGTAGTCGAGCTGGGCCTGGGCCTTGGCGATGTCCGCGAAGGTGCGGTCCACGTCGCCGGGCTGAAGGGGCAGGTGTTGGCGGATCGCCTTCTTGCCGAGCGTACGCTCCAATTCCGCGATCAACTCGTTGACGCTGACCGGCTGCGACTCGCCCAGGTTGTAGATCTCGTAACCGGAGCATCGGTCCATCACGGCGACGACGCCGTTGAGGATGTCCTCGATGAAGGTGAAGTCCCGCATCATCGAGCCGTCGCCGTAGATAGGGATGGGCTTGCCTTCTTCGATGAGCTTCGCGAACTTGTGGATGGCGAGGTCGGGACGTTGCCTCGGGCCGTAGACGGTGAAGAACCGCAGGCAGTTGACCGCCAGGCCGTACAGGTGGTGGTACGTGTGGCAGATCAGCTCGCCGGCCTTCTTCGTCGCGGCATACGGCGAGATCGGGAAGTCCACGTTGTCGGTCTCGGAGAAGGGGACCTTCTTGTTGTTGCCGTAGACGCTGGAACTCGACGCGAAGACAAATCTGGCGACGCGTCGCTGTCTGGCGATCTCCAGGAGCGTGACGGTCCCGTTGATGTTGACATCCGCGTAGAGGGCTGGCTCGGCAATCGAGGGTCGCACGCCGGCCCGCGCCGCCAAGTGGACGATCACGTCCGTATCAGGCTCGATGGCCTGTTCCATGGCGGTCGTGTCGCGGATGTCGGCCTCCACGAGTCGAAAGGCGGGATGGGACAGGCAGCCCGCGATGTTGGCTCGCTTGATGCCCGGGTCATAAAACGTGTCGAAACAATCCACGCCGACGACGGTCCAGCCGTCTTTCAGTAGCCGTTCGGCCAGATGGCTGCCGATGAACCCTGCCGCTCCGGTCACCAGTGCTTTCATGCTCTCGTCGGTCCTCTTCTGCTCGTCATGGGTCTGATCTGAGACACTACGGACAAGACCCACGTCTGCATAACACCAAATGCAGCCCTCTGCAAGGGAGAAGCCCCAATTCCTCCTCGCGGCCGGGCCCAAAATATCGTTGACATGGTGTACGGGGGGCGGTAGAAGGGGTTTGCGCTCTCGGGGCCGCGGGTCCGGGGCGGGCGCTTGTCGTTGGCATGGTGGCTACGCATGTGTGCAACTGCGCATACACAGGGATACACGTCGATTCATCCACGCAAGGGTGTGTCTACCCATCCACCCAGTGATTGTCGAGGGCCAGCATCATGAAGATCGGATTCAATCTGCTGTTATGGACGCCGTTTGTCACCGAGGAGCACTTCTCCCTCCTGCCCAAGCTCAAGGCCACCGGTTACGACGGCGTGGAGGTCCCGCTGTTCGCCGGGGATGTCCCGCACTACGAGAAGGTGGCCAAGGCCATCCGGGACAACGGCCTGAAGTGTACGACCTGCACGGTCATCCCGGACGAAGAACACAATCCCATCAGTGCCGATCCCAACCACCGCCAGGGCGGCGTCGATTATCTCAAGTGGGCCATCGACTGCAACGCGGCGCTTGGGTCCGAGGTCCTTTGCGGGCCGTTCTACCAGCCGCTGGGCGGGAAGTTCTTCAGCGGCCAGGGCCCGACGCAGGAGGAGAAAGATCGCGCGGTCGAGGTCCATCGCAAGGCCGCCGACTTCGCCAAACAGGCGAATCTGCAACTGGCCGTCGAGTGCCTGAATCGCTTCGAGTGCTATTTCCTCAACATCATCAAGGACGGCGCCGCGCACGCCAAGCGGGTGAACCATCCGAACTTCGGGGTGATGTACGATTCGTTCCACGCCAACGTCGAGGAGAAGGACCCGGTCGGCTGCATCGAGAAGAACATCGGCTCGATTCGGCACGTCCACATCTCGGAGAACGACCGCGGGACGCCGGGCAAGGGACACGTCCCGTTCAAGCGAATCATCAAAACGCTCCGCAAAGCGGGCTATGACCAGTGGCTGACCATCGAGGCGTTCGGGACGAGCCTGCCTGACCTGGCGGCGACCACCTGCGTCTGGCGGAGCCTGTCGGCCAGCCCGGAGGAGTGTTATCAGTTCGGCTTCAAGACAATCAAAGAAGGCTGGGACGCGGCCTCGTGAGAAGCAGCACGGGCATCCTGCCCGTGAGTATCATGGGCGTCTCGCCCATGGAAAGACGATGAATCGGCAGGGCCATGATGGCCCTGCGACCCATGGGCAAGATGCCCATGCTACTGAAGGAGTCCAAGATGAGTGCGAACACCTCCCCCAAACTGCACAACGCCATGTGGCCCGGATTGGTCGGCAAGGGAACCGGGCCGGGCCAGGAGCCGCCGATCAGTCTCGAACGGATGCTCGAATTGACAGCCGGCGCCGAGGTGAACGGCCAGAAGTTCGACGGCGTCGACTGCTTTCTCTTTCTGCCGCACACCGACCCCAACGCGCACACGGATGAACTGCTGAAGACCGCCGACCTGATTCAGGAGTACGGCTTCAACATGGGTTCGCTGGTCGCGCCGGTCTGGCCCGGCACGGTCGGGGATTCCGCGATGGGCGACAAGGCAACCAGCAAGAAGTTCTGCAACGCGGTCCAGGTGGCGTGCCGCATCGCGGGGGTGTTCAACAAGCATGGCGTCCGCCAGTACGGCGTGATCCGAATCGACTCGGCGGACGGCAACATCGAGAAGTGGGCGAAAGACCCCAAGCGGAACACGAAGCGGATCGCCGAGACGTTCCGCGAAGCTGCCAAGATCGCGGCCGATCACGGCGAGCGCCTGGCTGCGGAGGGCGAGATCTGCTGGGCCGGCATGCACAGTTGGAAGGACATGCTCGATGTGCTGGAAGAAGTGGGAATGCCGGAGACCCTGGGCTTCCAGGCGGACATGGCGCACACCTACCTGTACCTGATGGGCTACAACGCACCGGAACACGCGCTGCTGAAGCCCGGCTATTCCCAGGACGAATTCTACGCGGCCTACGAAACGATGGTCGACAAGCTGCGCCCCTGGACGATCGACTTCCACGTGGCCCAGAACGACGGCGAGGTCCGCGGCGCCGGCTCGCACGACAAGACGGGCAAGCACTGCCCGGCCAACGACCCCAAGGGCAAACTCGACATCGTCCGCTGCGCCGGCTACTGGCTCAAAGACGCGTCGTCTCGCGGCATGAAGCACATCTGCTGGGACGGCTGCATGTTCCCGAACGCGATGCTCGAGACGCAGGACACCTGGAACGAGATCCTCGACGTGATGATCCAGGTGCGCGACGCACACGGCTGGGAAGACTGAACGAATCGGCGGGACAAACTGCACCCCGCCGCCTGTAACCTCGAATAAGGAATGACTGCAATGACCAAACCACTCAATGTCGGCATCATCGGCTACGGTTTCATGGGCCGCACACACTCCAACGCCTACCGCAGGGTTTCGAATTTCTTCGACGTGCCGTACAAGCCCGTTCTCAAGACCATCTGTGGACTGGAGGAGAAGGAAGCGAAGGCTTTCGCCGACCGATGGGGCTTCGAGTCGTACGTGACGGACTGGCACAAGGTGATCGACGACAAGAGTATCGACATCGTGGACATCTGTGTGCCGAACAACTACCACGCGGAACTCGCGATCGCGGCCGCCGAGGCGGGCAAGATGATCATCTGCGAAAAGCCCCTGGCGCGGACGGGCGCCGAAGCCGAGCCGATGGTGAAGGCCGTCGAGAAAGCCGGCGTGCCGAACATGGTGTCGTTCAACTATCGCCGGATTCCCGCCGTGATGATGGCCAAGCAGCTCATCGACAGCGGGAAGCTGGGACGGATCTTTCACTACCGGGCGAACTTCCTCCAGGACTGGACCATCTCGACGAAGGTCCCGCAAGGCGGCATGGCCACCTGGCGACTGGACGTCAAGGCCGCCGGCTCAGGCGTTACGGGCGATCTGCTGGCCCACTGCATCGACACCGCCCTGTGGCAGAACGGCCCGATCACGTCCGTCTGCGCGATGACCGAGACCTTTGTGAAGGAGCGGATGAACGTCGAGACCGGCAAGGTCGCGCCGGTGGGCATCGACGACGCCTGTACGTTCTTCTGCCGCTTCGGGAACGGATCGATGGGCAATTTCGAATCCACCCGCTACGCCCGCGGGCACAAGGCCCTGTACACGTTCGAGATCAACGGCGAGCACGCCTCGATCGCCTGGGATCTCCATGATCTGAACCGCCTGAGCTACTTCGATCATCGCGACGAGTCTCTCGTTCGCGGCTGGCGGTCGATCCACGTCACCGACGGCGACATGCCGTATATGTCCCACTGGTGGGTGCCCGGCCTGTCCGTTGGCTACGAGCACAGCTTCGTCCACCAGTTGGCGGAGTTCATGGACAACGCGGTCAAGGGCAAGCCGACGGCGCCGACCTTCCGCGATGCCTTGGCCACACAGTATGTCTGCGATGCCGTGCTCGCTTCCGCCAAGAAGGGCGCCTGGGAAAACGTGAAATCGTAAGGAAATGGGACGGATCGGACGGACAGGACCTACAGGTCCTATTGGTCCTGTGCGTCCCGTGGTTCAGAGAAAGGAAATCGTGCTATGTCTGTGAAAAAAACGGCCGCGATGGCCTTGGAACAAGGGCAGGGGATTCTTCGGCTGGCGCCGACGTGGGTGCCGCGTTCGTTCTGCGTGCCGGGCCGGCGGATCAAGCTGCATCCGGATGACTATTACGCCCTCGGCGGCGAGCGGGGCGGTCTCGACGAGCGGTGGTTCTCCTCGACAACGCCCGCCGACAACGGGCCGCTGACCTCGCCCAACGAAGGGCTCAGCTTCATCGTCTTCGAAGACGGCGGCAAGACCGAGAAGATCCTGCTGCGCGACGCCATCGAAGAGCTGCAGGGCGAGATCATCGGCCCGCGACTCTGGAAGAAATACGGGCGATGGCCCATGTACTCGAAGTTTTTCGACAACAAGGCCGCCTTGCCGCACCACATCCATCACCGCGACAAGCACGCCAAGCTCACCGGCCAGCTCGGCAAGCCGGAGGCCTATTTCTTCCCGCCTCAGGTGAACAACTACGGCGGCGACTTCCCCTACACCTTCTTCGGTCTGAACCCCGGAGTGACCAAGGACCAGGTTCGTAAGGCGTTGCAGGACGCCGCGGAGGGGAGAGACAACTCGATCACGTCTCTCGCTCCGGCCTATCGGCTGGATCCTGGGACCGGATGGGACGTCCCGCCGGGCGTGCTCCACGCCCCAGGCAGCCTTTGCACCTACGAGCCGCAGAAGGCCTCGGATGTTTTCGCCATGTACGAAAACATCACGCACAACCAGGTCGTGCCCAAAGAGCTGTTGTGGAAGGACACCCCGAAGAAGAAGGCAGGCGACGTCGAATGGTTGCTCAGCGTCATCGACTGGGATCTCAATGTCGATCCGGACTTCGTGAAGAACCGCTTCATGCGTCCCAAGCCGGCCCGCCCGGCCAGGCAGATGCAGGCGGAGGGTTTCATCGAGAACTGGATCTGCTATAAGTCCGACGCCTTCAGCGCCAAGGAGCTGACGGTCCAGCCCGGCGCGACGGTGACCATCCAGGACAGCGCCGCCTACGGCTTCATCATGATGCAGGGCCACGGCACGATGGGCGTCTGGAACATCGAAACGCCCACCATGATTCGCTTCGGCCAGCTTACCTGCGACGAGTTCTTCGTGACGGAACAGGCTGCCAGGAAGGGCGTCACGATCACCAACCCGTCCACGTGCGACCCGATCGTCATGCTCAAGCATTTCGGACCCAACAATCCGGACCTGAAGATCGAATAGCCCGCGGGTCTTGGCAACGGCAAATCCCACGAAAGGGTGCGCCCCAGAGGGCGCACCTTTTCTTTTGGGTCCAGGCCTTCTCCATGGTATAATGATGATGGAATCGGTGGATTCGTATGCCCCGGCGGCCGAGTGGGCCGTTGTGGGGGTATTCTCCGCTGCAGCCGCAGGGCACGACCATCGCACATCGAAAGCGCAGGAGTGAGGAAGAAGGTATGTACAGATCGGCGGAGGTCCTGTCTTTCCTGTTGGTGTGCTGCCTCGGTTCGGGCCGGTCCCTGAACGTGGCCGGCGGGGCGGTCATTCTCAACGAACTCATGGCGGCCAACAACCACTCCTTCGCAGACCCGCAAGGCGAGTTCGATGACTGGGTCGAGCTCCACAACACGAGCGATAGCTCGGTCAATGTGGCCGGCCTGTATCTGACGGACGACATGAAGGCGCCCACGAAATGGCAGATCCCGACCGGCGCACCGAATCTGACGACCATCGCCGGCAAGGGCTATCTCGTCGTCTGGCTCGATAACGACACCGCGGATTCCGGCCTGCACGCGTCCTTCAAGCTGAACGCCGACGAGGATCTGGTTGCCCTCTTCTACACCGACGGGACAACGCGGCTCGATGCCGTAACCTTCCAGGACCAGCGGGCGGACGTCTCCTATGGCCGAGTCCCAGGCGCCCCCGATTCGTGGCAGTATATGGCACTCTCGACGCCGGGGGCCGGGAACATCGTTGCCTACGGAGGAGCCGTCGCTCCTGCCAGGTTCAGCCACGAGCGGGGCTTCTACGACGAGCCGTTCGCGGTGACGATCTCCACGACCACGCCCGACAGCGAGATCTACTACACGCTGGACGGCAGTTCTCCTTTCGACCTCGCGAGATCCGTGTCCTGCGGCCGGCTGTACACTGGTCCCATTCCCATCACTACGACAACCTGCCTTCGGGCCGTCGCCTGCAGGCAAGGCTGGTTGCCCACGAACATCGATGCGCACACGTATATCTTTCTGGACGATGTTATCCGTCAGGCGACGAATCCGCAGACCGGAGCCCAGGTGACCCCTACCGGCTGTCCGGCTTCGTGGGGTTCGGTGGCAGGGGATTACCAGGTGGACCCGGATGTGGTCGGACAGAACGGCAAGGACAAGTTCAACGGCCTGTACGCCGCGACCATCAAGGACGACCTCAAATCGGCGCCGACCGTCTCGCTCGTGATGCCCATGGACGACTGGTTTGGGTCCAAGGGCATCTACATCAATCAGTCCCAGGACGGCACGGAGCGAGCGTGTTCCTTGGAGTGGATCGATCCCAACGGGCGAAGCGGATTTCAGATCAACTGTGCGATTGCCATGCAAGGGGGCGCCAAGCATGACGGGGGCGGCACGAGCCTCCAGCGATGGAAGGTCTTCAAGCTCTCCATGCGCCCTCGCTTCAAGGCCGCGACCGACGACGGCAAGCCGACCGGGGGTCCCGCGACGCTGAAGCACCGCGTCTTTCCTGATTCGCCGATCACCACGTTCGATACCTTCGTGCTCGACGCGGTGCTCACGAATGCGTGGAACCACAGCGGCCAGCACGAACGCGGGACGTACATTCAGGACCAGTATGTCTCGGACCTTCACAATGCCATGGGGGGGTACTCTCCGCACGGCCTGTACGCCCATGTCTACCTGAACGGGCTGTACTGGGGGATGTACTACGTGCACGAGCGACCCGACGACTCCTGGGCGGCCCAGATGTTCGGCGGCGAGAAGGAAGAATATGATGTCTTGAAACACAGCACGAGCCGGGTGGTCAACAATGGCCTGGGCGGCAGCGCCGCGGGCAACTTCAACGCTATGGTCAACGCTGCCGGCAGAGTAGCCGCCGACCCGGGAAACGCGGCGACGTACGATGCCCTCTGCCGGATGCTGGATGTTGACAATTTCATTGCGGACCTGCTTTCCCACTGGTATGCGACGAACTGGGACTGGCCGGAGAAGAACTGGTATGCGACCCACCGTTCGCCCGACGGCCTGTGGCGGTTCCACACGTGGGATGCCGAGCATTCCATGGAATTGCCGGAATGGAGTTCCGCCAACGTGCTGGGTTTGAGCGCATACGACATTCACGCGAAGCTCCGGGCCAATCCGGACTACCGAATGCACTTCGCGGACCTCGTACACAGGTTCTTCTTCAATGGCGGCGTGCTCACCTATCCCCACACCGCTGAGATGTACCGCGCGAGAATGGCCCAGATCGACCGCGCCATCGTCGGCGAGTCGGCTCGATGGGGGGATACGCGATCCGCGGTGCCGCACACGCGAGCGGATTGGCTGGCGAATCAGAACCAGATCCTGACTCGTGTCGTTGCCGGTCGTTCGACCGTCGTTCTGAACTGGTTGCGGGGCGCGGGCCTCTATCCGAATGTCGTCGCCCCCGTCTTCTACGTCAACGGCGTCTATCAGCATGGCGGTCCCGCGAGCACAGGCGCCGGGCTCTCGATGCAGGCCGACGGCACGACCTGGTATACTCTGGACGGCAGCGATCCGCGACTGCCGGGGACGACGCCCGCCTCCACGGAAACCACGCTCGTTGCAGAAGATGCCGCCAAGCGGGTCCTGGTCCCCACCGCGGCGATCTCCGACGCCTGGCGGGGCGGCGCCGCGTTCGACGACTCCGCCTGGATCACCGGCGCCGGCGGCGTCGGTTTCGAGCGGGGCACCGGATACGAGGACTACTTCGACATCGACGTCCAGAGCCGGATGTACAACAAGAATGCAACCTGCTACGTCCGCATCCCGTTCAATGTCACGGTGGCGGACTTGACGAATCTCACAACCCTCGCGCTGAAGATTCGCTACGACGACGGTTTCATTGTCTACCTGAATGGGACCGAGATATCGAGGAAGAACTTCACGGGCGATCCCGCATGGAACTCCGCGGCCAATGCGTCGAATCCGGATGCTTCGGCCGAGATCTTCGAGTCTTTCGACGTGACGGCCTACATCTCCAGTCTGAGACTGGGCGAGAACATCCTGGCGGCGCAGGCGCTGAACCAGTCCGCGACCAGCTCGGATTTCCTGTTCTCCGTCCAACTGGTGGCCGGCAGGAGTTCCGCGAGTGAGATCCCCAGCGGCATCGCCGCGACTGCGATGCGCTATGGTGGGCCCGTGAGCCTGACAAAGAGCGTCTGCGTCAAGGCCCGATCCCTCAGCGGCTCGACCTGGAGCGCCTTGAACGAGGCGGTCTACGGCGTCGGCCCGGTGGCCGAGAGCCTGCGGGTCAGCGAGATCATGTACCACCCCTCTGGCGATCCGAACGCGGAGTTTATCGAACTGACCAATGTCGGCGACGAGACGATCAACCTGAACCTGGTCCGGTTCACCAGGGGAATTCAGTACACCTTCCCGAGCTTCGAACTGGCGCCGGGCAGCTATTGTCTGCTCGTCAAAGACATCGCAGCCTTCGGCAGCGAATATGTAGGGTGGGTCCTTGACCCACGCGCCAACCCAATCGAAGCATCCCCAGACACGTGGGTTGAGAACCCACCCTACGGACTGCCCATCATCGGCCAGTACGCAGGCAACCTGGATAATGCAGGCGAACCGATCGAGCTTCTCGACGCAGTCGGCAAAGTCATCCAGAGCTTCGAGTACGAGGACGACTGGTTCGATCTGACGGACGGGTCGGGCTTCTCGCTGACGGTCCGCGACCCGTCGAGCAGCGCCGATCTGAGTAGCAAGAGCGCATGGCGGCCCAGCGCCTATGCCGACGGCTCGCCCGGCTCAAACGACAGCGGCTTGGTTCCCGAGCCCGGCTCGGTCGTCATCAACGAGATCCTGGCAAACCCCGCCGGCGGCGGTTCCGACTGGATCGAGCTGCACAACACGACCGCCGAGGCAATCGGTGTCGGAGGCTGGTACCTCAGCGATGACGCCGACGATCTGACCAAGTACCGGATTGGCGCGGGGACCAGCATCCCGGCGAAGGGATACGTCGTCTTCTACCAGGACCAGCACTTCGGCAACGGCGCCGATCCGGGCTGCAGCACGTCCTTCGGCCTGAGCAAGAATGGCGAGACCGTCTACCTGCACTCGGGCTCTGCCGGCGTCCTGACCGGGTACAGCGAGCAGGAGAAGTTCGACGCCTCCCATGCCGGCGTGTCGTTCGGCCGCTGGCGAAAGAGCACCGGCTCGTACAACTTTGTGGCCCTGAGCGAGCCCACGCCGGGAGCGGCCAACGCCGATCCGGTCGTCGGGCCCATCGTCATCAACGAGATCATGTACCACCAGTCGGGCAGCGAGGAGGCCGAGTACGTGGAACTGCTCAATATCAGCCATTCCGCGGTGACCCTCTACGACGCGACGCAGCAGGCCCCCTGGCGGTTCACGGACGACCCGGACGATCCCGAGATCGAGCTGTTGTTCCCGAGCGATTCGCCGGTGACGCTCGGGCCGGGCGAGTACCTCGTTCTGACCAAGGACCTGACCGCGTTCAACGCGACGTACACGGTCCCGGCGGGCGTGCAGGTGTTGGCCTGGACTTTCGGCAGGCTGACCAACGGCAGCGAGAAGGTGCAGATCAGCAGGCCCAGCGAAGTGGAGGACGACGGATCGCGGCAGTGGATTCGGGTGGACCGGGTTGCCTACAGCGACGGTTCGCACCCGCAGGACTTCGCCGATGGCGTGGACCCCTGGCCGGTCGCAGCGGACGGCCAAGGCCGGTCATTGAGTCGGATCGCCCCACAGACCTACGGCAATGACCCGGCCAACTGGCAGGCGGCCACCCCAACCCCCGGCGGGCAGAACCCGTAGCGTACTTACGGATGGGAAGGGGTATACCCCAGCTTGCCCCAACAGCCTCTCTGGACCTGGTAGAGGTCCGCGTAGCCTTCGTCCGTGGTAGGCGTCCAACCCGTGGGACCCATGTTCTCGTGATCCCTGGCGTACTGGATGGTTTCCGTGCCTCTCCACTTCCAGTGCTCGACGTGCCCATCGGAGAAGGAAACGGTCACGCCATCCCCGTGTCGGACCGGCGCATTGTCAAACCAGATTTCCTGATGGTAATAGGCCGCGTAGGCATCTGACGTCATGTAGCCTTCGTCGATGAAGACGAGCCTCTGGGCGAGGTTCGGCCTGATCTCCGTCCTCTTCTTGACGTGGGCGCCCTTGACCCCCTGGACCCACGTGTGGCAGACCGCGTTCATGGAGAACATGATCGAGTAGGTCAGCGCCTGCCCTCGCCGCCCGGTGGGACACTGGTAGAGATCTGGGTTGTTCAGGTAAGGGTACAGCGCGCCTCTCCTGATATCGTCAATTTGTGCGTTGTAGTTGTCCGGGTGAAAACCGTCGATCCACGCGAGTTCGTTCCTGTGATCGCCCCACGTTTGGTTGCTGTTGCTGTAGCCGGTGGCGCCGTTGACGAGCCGGTCGTCGTTCTCGTCGGCATACATGTTCCAGGCGAGGGTCAGTTGCTTGAGGTTGCTCAAACAGGCGGCGCGCTTGCCCCCTTCGCGGGCCCGGTGAAGGGCCGGCATCAGGATCGACATCAGGATCGCGATCACCGCGATGACAACAAGCAACTCAATCAGAGTGAAGGCGTGCCTTCTACCCATAGCTCAGATCCTCCTTCTACGAAACCCCGTCGGCGTTTTCACACATCCAAGACAAGGATGAGTCGCCACGGCCAGGTGTTCCCCGGCAAGCTCGTTTATTCTACACGCCAAGAGGACCCTTTGCAACCGGCAGAGCCGATTTATCGGTCGAAAAAGCACCATGAGAACGCAGTTTCCGCTGGGACGCGGGCAATCGAGAGGCTTCTCTTGCGATCCAAGACCCGCCTGGCCGCGTCAGCGGGAAGGCGTGTACCCGAGCTTGCCCCAGCAACCCCTCTGGAGCCAGTGCAAATCCGCAAACCCGTCGTCGCTGGTAGGCGCCGCGCCGGCGCCTCCGTGCCCTCGCACTCTTGCACGGCCTAACTTGATCGTGTCGACGCCGACCCATTTCTTGAATTCCGCGTGACCGTCGGCGAAACTGACGTTGGTGCCGTCCCCATGACGAACCGGCGGATCATCCCACCAAATCTCCTGGAGATAGTAGACCGCGTACGCATCGGGGGTCACCCATCCCTCATCAATGAAGACCACCCTCTCGACCGGATTGGGACGGATCTCGACTCGTTTCTTGACGTGAGCCCCCTTGACGTTCCGGATCCAGTCGTAGCAGACGGCGTTCATGGAGAACATAATGGCGTAGGTGAGCATCTCACCTCGCGTACCGGCGGGACAAGCGTAGAGGTTCACCTGCTTCACATAGGGCCAGAGCGCCCCTGCTTGAATCGCCCTCTTCTGGTTATCTGCCGGCATTTGCCCGCCGGACCCGTAATCGCTGGCCCAGCACTGCTCCACCCAGGCCTTCTCGTTGGCGTGGCTGGCCCAGGTCGTATTGACCAGGTTGCTGAAGCCCGCCGCACCGTTGACGATCTTGTCGTCGTTCTCATCCGCGTACATGGTCCAGGCCAAACCCAGTTGCTTGCAGTTGCTCAGACAGGCAGCCCGTTGTCCCTGACCGCGGGCCCGCTGAAGGGCTGGCATCAGAATCGCCATCAGGATTGCGATCACAGCGATGACAACGAGCAGCTCGATGAGGGTGAATGCACGTCTGCCACGCATAGCCAAGGTCCTCCTTAAGAAGAGTGCCACCGGCACATCGCCATTAAGATAGACCGCTCGGGCCAATCGTTCTCCGACAGATCCGCTCTCATTGTAGAACCGAGGAGAACACCATGCAACTGCCAAGGACCATTTCTCGCACAAGATCGACGCGGCTGGACGCCGGGCAGCCCCACTTGGTTTGGCGCCGGCTCTTCGTGAACTAACACCCAGCCAGTTACTTGCCCGACCACTCAGAACGAGGGGTCCGCGTGCATCTGCACACACCGGGGAATACGCTCTGGAGCACCGGCGGAAGCGGTTTGCGGCGTGCCCCGCAGGGTCGTGGATTCGCGGATTGAACGGCCCCAAAGGCCCAGGCGAGCGACTGTTCCCCAGGCCGACGTCACCCACCAAAGTTTTTTTTTCGCACGTAGATTCAGCAATCTCAAGGGTTAAGAAGAATGCCTATTGTCGAATCGCGGAATTTCTCTCTTTTAGACCTTTACACACGCAGAGATGGGCAGTAGTCTGCGAATACTCGTAGTGGAAACAAGCAACAACATCTGGGCTGAGCCCAGTTCTCCCTTACTATATATAGTGGTTTCGGTTTGCCGGCATGGAGGCGCGTAATGGCTTACAAGTTTGACCCTGAGAACCCATTCAAGAGCGAGCGTGTGCGGGCCAAGAAGGCCACCCAGACGGAGAACGCCAAGGGCTTGCCCATCGAGCCTTTCTTCTCGACGCCGGGCGTACACCCGTTCGAACAGCTTGAGTGGGAGACACGCTCCGCCAAGATCTCCAGCGACACCGGCGAAGCGGTCTTCGAGCAGGACGACATCGAGGTCCCGGTCAACTGGAGCCAACTGGCCACCAAGGTGGTCGCAAGCAAGTACTTCTACGGCGACATCGAGGGCGGCCAGCGGGAGCGCTCGGTCAAGCAGCTCGTCCATCGCGTGTGCAAGACGATCGCGGATCGCGGCCTGAAGGATGGGTATTTCGCCACCCAGGAGCACGCGGAGACCTTCTACAACGAGCTGGCCTGGCTGTGCGTGAATCAGGCGGGCTCGTTCAATTCCCCGGTCTGGTTCAACGTGGGCCTTTATGACGTCTACGACATCGCCGGCGGCAAACACAACTACTACTGGGACCCGAAGGTAAAGGATGCGGTCCCCTGCGAGAACAGCTACGAGCACCCCCAGGCCTCCGCGTGTTTCATCCAGTCGGTGAAAGACTCGATGGAGGACATCATGCGTCTGGCGACCTCCGAGGCCATGCTGTTCAAGCACGGCTCAGGGACCGGGACCGACCTCTCGACCCTTCGGAGCAGCCGGGAGAAGCTCGCCGGCGGCGGCAAGCCCTCCGGCCCGTTGAGCTTCATGCGGGTCTACGACCAGATCGCGGCGGTCATCAAGTCGGGCGGCAAGACCCGACGGGCCGCCAAGATGCAGTCGCTCAAGATCGACCACCCCGATATCAAGGAGTTCATCACCTGCAAGACCGTCGAGGAGAAGAAGGCCTGGGCTCTCATCGAAGCCGGCTACAGCGGCGAGCACAACAGCGAAGCCTACGACAGCGTGATGTTCCAGAACTCCAACCTCTCGGTCCGGATCACCGACGAGTTCCTCCAGGCGGTGGAGAAGGACGACACCTGGACCACCCACGCCGTCACGACGGGCAAGAAGATGGGCCAGTACCCTGCCCGCGAGCTGATGCAGTTGATCGCGGAAGGGACGCGGATCTGCGGCGATCCGGGCGTCCAGTACCACAGCACGATCAACCGCTGGCACACCTGCCCGAACTCCGGAGCGATCAACGCATCGAACCCCTGCAGCGAGTACATGTTCGTGGACGACTCCGCCTGCAACCTGGCCTCGCTGAACCTGATGAAGTTCCGTCGGGAGGACGGGTCGTTCGACGTGGCCGCTTTCAAGAAGGCGGTCCGCCTGTTCGTCATCGCCCAGGAGATCCTGGTGGACAACGGGAGCTATCCGGACAAGGCGATCACGATCAACAGCCACCGGTTCCGCCCGCTCGGGCTGGGGTTCGCCAATCTCGGGTCGCTCATCATGAGCCTGGCGCTGCCCTACGACTCGGACCAGGCGAGGTCGCTGGCCTCCGCGGTCAGTGCGATCATGACGGGTGCCGCCTATGCCGCCAGCGCCGAGATCGCCCAGTTGAAGGGTCCGTTCGAGGAATTCGAGAAGAACAAGGAGCCCATGCTCAAGGTCGTCAACATGCACCGCCAGCACGCGAACGACCTGCCGGAAACCCATTGTCCGGACTATCTGCGAAACGCCGCCAAGGACGCCTGGGACGAAGCGGTGGACGCCGGAGCAAAGATCGGTTTTCGAAACGCCCAGGTCACGGTCTTGGCGCCGACCGGCACGATCGGCTTCATGATGGACTGCGACACGACCGGAGTCGAGCCGGACATCGCCCTGATCAAGTACAAGCTCCTCGCCGGCGGCGGCATGCTCAAGCTCGTCAACAAGACGCTGCCCATGGCCCTCGAGCGCCTGGGGTACTCCCCGGAGGACATCAAGGCCATCTGCGACCATGTCGATGAGCACGAGACTATCGAGGGAGCGTCCAAACTCTCCGCGGAGCACCTGCCCATCTTCGACTGCGCCTTCAAGCCCAGGAACGGCAAGCGGTTCATCCACTACATGGCGCACCTCAAGATGATGGCGGCGGTCCAGCCCTTCATCTCCGGGGCCATCAGCAAGACGATCAACATGCCCAAGGAGAGCACGACCGAGGAGATCCTGGCGGCCTACATGGAAGGCTGGAAGCTCGGTCTCAAGGCGGTCGCGATCTATCGGGACGGCTCCAAGCGGCTCCAGCCCGTCTCGACGGACAAGCACAAGGACGCCAAGGGCAAGAAGGGCGCCGAGGCGGCCCCGGCCGGCAGGCCGTTCCGCAGGAGGCTGCCCGACACGCGGCACAGCATCACGCACAAGTTTTCCGTAGCTGGACATGAAGGCTACCTGACGGTGGGGCTATACGAGGATGGTCAGCCTGGTGAGTTGTTCATCACTATGGCCAAGGAAGGCAGCACCGTCGGGGGCCTCATGGATGTCATCGGCACATGCACGTCGATGGCCCTGCAATACGGCGTACCGCTCATCACCCTGGTGGACAAGTTCCGCCACGCCCGGTTCGAGCCTTCCGGCATGACCAGCAACCGGGAAATCCCGTTCGCCAAGAGCCTGATCGACTACATCTTCTGCTGGCTCGGCTGCCAGTTCATCCCAGGCTACGCGGACAAGAACCTGCCCAACCGGACCGCCGCGGTCGCCGGCAACGGCAACAAGACCGTAACCACCGCCCGCGAGCTGGTGGAGAAGACCCAGGACCTCGCGCACAAGATCGCGGAGGCCAAGGCCGCCGGCACTCCCGGCAACGGCAAGAAGGCCGCCAAGGGCGCCGAAGCCAAGTCGAAGGAGAGCGACGCCCCCGCCAGACAGACGCCTGCTTCCCCGCTGGATCGGATCGGCGGTCGGCCCAGCCGGATCGGGAGCTTCGCCCCGGTCGTCGCCAACGTCGCCGATGACGGGACCCAGGCAGAGGCCACGCTCATCCAGAAGTTCAACGAGCAGTTCGAGCACTTCGGCGACGACGCCCCCGCCTGCGACATCTGCGGGTCCATCACCGTCCGTAACGGCACCTGCTACAAGTGCTTCAACTGCGGGAATTCGATGGGTTGTTCGTAGGGTTAACGGCTTTCGTCGCGCGTCGTCAGGTAGTGGGTCAATTTGAAATGTGAAGATGAGAACAAGGGAGGCGACGTGCCTTCCTGTCGTGACCAACCTTCTGCGTGCTCAGCACGAGAACGGAGGTATTTATGACTACGATAGGCAGATTCCTATCTATCGTAGGTTAGGTCATGCAGGCAAGCGCGTCCTTGGTGCGCGGGGATCAGACAATCTGACGCTCTAAGAGCTGCAGCTTTGCCAGATCTGTGAACCGAGACGCACCTGGGAGTTGAAGTTCCGCGGACCTTGCCACCAATGTCTGCAGGCAGAGGCAAGACGATCATCCGGCGCACCTCCCTTCTTCTCATCTTCACCTTTCGACCTGACTCATTGCCCCTCGCAGGCCAGATTCTCAGGAGGCTGATTTGAGCAACGCATTGAGAAGATTCAAGAGACAGGCGGGGAAGTATGACGCGGTTCCTCTATGGGTCAAGCGGGCTTCTTCAGGCGAGAACAAGTTGTCCGAGGCGATTGAGCATGTAGCTCAGCCTCTGCTTGATTCCGCAAGAGACGATGCCGATCGTCGCTTGTCGCTTATGATCGTGATGGCTTGCTGGAACCTCTCTTTGATGCCAGAAAACGAACGCCCCGCTCTCATCAAGGACTTGTTGGCTAAGACGGTCAAACCCGGACAATCGCCTCGTGAGGTGGAACCGATGTTCGAGTCTCTTGTCTCACGTAAGGAAGCGTTGTTCCCAGACGACAAGCGGGTAATCCTCGACTACACCTTCGTCGGCGAAGCGGATGAAATGCAATTCTTCGTGAGGTACGCGACTGGCCAGCCGCCTCGCATTCCGAATTGCAGAGGCTGACCGTCAGCATCGACGCGGCCAGGCTTGACGTTAAGAAGTCGCGTGAACTTGAGAGAGTACTGAGACTCCATTGTGTTACTTCAAACGCACGGCGGGCAGACGCTTCAGACGCTGGCTCCGGGGGTCCACTTCGATGCCCACGGACTCCAGGGCGGTAACACCCAGGATGGGCTCGGCGTCATCCGGCCCCAAAATCACGGTGGAACCGACGAGTTCCCCCATGAACTCAATCTGGGCAGTGGCAATATCGAGCCTCACCTCGGTGCCGTCGGCCAACTCATGAGTGCGTTTTGCCCCCGCCTGCAAACCGAGCGACCGGAGATGCTTGGCAGGCACCAGGCAGTCCACCGCCCCGGTGTCCACAAGGAAAAGCCCCTCCCACGTCTTCTCTGGCTGTGCCGGATTGCGGACTGTGACGGTTACGTGCGTCGTTCCCATACGCTCGACCTCGCTTGAGTCACTCTTCAACGTGTATTTGAAACCTCAATCCAGTATACCACGCTGACGGACCGCCGGGGGAAAGATTCCGCAGTCCCGTCGGAACGAAATCCGGAAAATTCGTGGCAAAATGGTTTGACATCGCGTTTTCTGATGCTAGAATGCAGAGTTTCTATACCATAGAGAAAGAAGAGAGTACGCTTATGAAGAGCTTTATGGCTAAGCCGGGTCAGGTGGAGCAGAAGTGGCTGTTGGTCGATGCGGACGGGGCCGTCCTCGGTCGGATCGCCACCAAGCTGGCCATGATTCTGATGGGCAAGAACAAGCCGACGTACACGCCCCACGTGGACATGGGGGACTACGTCGTGGTGGTCAATGCCGAGAAGGTGCAGCTCACCGGAACTAAAGCCGAGACCAAGACTTACGAGTCGTACAGCGGGTATCCGGGCGGGCATCGCTACACCCCTTATGCCAAGGTGATGGCGCACAAGCCTGAGAGGGTCATCGAGACCGCGGTCCGCAAGATGCTGCCCAAGACCCAGATGGGTCGCAAGGCCCTGAGCCGACTCAAGGTCTTCTGTGGTCCCAAGCACGAGCATCAGGCCCAGCAACCCCAGAAAGTGCAACTGTTCTAATCGAAGTGGAATCAGAGAGCCATGACAGAGAATAAACCGGAAAACACGACTGTCGAACCCGCCCCGCAGCCCCCGGCCGCCGAGCCCAAGGTCGTCATTGGGCCCGGGAACTCGAGCAAAGCCAAGTACGGGTACTGGTGGGGAACCGGCAGACGGAAGACCTCCGTCGCTCGCGTCCGCATTCGACCGGGCAACGGCAAGCTCATGGTCAACAAGCGAGAGGTGGACGACTACTTCAAGAGAGATCAGGACCGCAAGGCCGTCGTCGCTCCTTTGAAGCTGCTGCACGCGGAGAAGTCGTTCGACGTTTTCGTCAACGTCCGCGGCGGCGGCATGACGGGCCAGGCGGGCGCTGCCCTGCTCGGCGTCGCCAGGGCCCTGAAGGCCTACGATGAGAACTACACCGGCGCCCTGAGGGACAACGGACTGCTGACTCGCGACCCGAGGATGGTCGAGAGGAAGAAGCCCGGCCAAGCAGGTGCAAGGCGGAGATTCCAGTTCTCGAAACGTTAATCCGAAAGCAAGCCAACTGGATAACGACAGCCGCCGAGAGACGATCTTTGCGGCTGTTTTTTTTTACTAGCACGGGCATCTTGCCCGTGATTCAGATTCCATGGGCGGGACGCCCATGCTACGGAGAATGACTATGATCCGAGTGGCCATCATTGGCGCCAGTGGGTACACCGGCGCAGAGTCGATTCGAATTCTCTTGCGGCACAGCGAGGCCAAACTGACCTATCTGACCGCCCTGCCGGAGGAGTGCGGGCCGGCCGAGGAGGTCTTTCCCGAGTTTCGCGGGCGCTGCACACTGCCCATCGAGCCGCTGAACCTGGAGAAACTCTCGGAGCAGGCGGACGTGGCTCTGTGCTGCCTGCCGCACAAGGTCTCTATGCAGTTCGTGCCCGAGCTGCTCAGCGCGGGCGTCAAGGTGGTCGATTTCAGCGCCGACTACCGGATCAAGGACGTCACGGTCTACGAGAAATACTACAGCGTGGTACACACCGACGCGACGCACCTGGACGAGGCGGTCTACGGGCTGCCCGAGCTGTTCCGCAAGAAGATCAAGAAGACTCGCCTGGTCGCCAATCCCGGATGCTTCCCCACCGGCGCGACGCTGGCCCTCGCGCCCCTGCTGAAGAAGGAGATCATCGACCTCGATTCCATCATCGTCAACTCCGTGACGGGCGCCTCCGGCGCGGGCAAGACCCCCTCGGTCAAGTTCCACTTCCCGAACATGAACGAGAACATCTTCGCCTATGGGATCGGGACGCACCGCCACATGCCGGAGATGGAGCAGATCGCCTCTGAGATCGCAGGCTCGCCGGTGCAGATCCTCTTCCAGCCGCACGTCGGGCCTTTCGACCGTGGCATCCTCTCGACCGTCTACTGCCAGCCGAAGAAAGGCGTGAAGGCCGAGCAGCTCCTGCCCCTCTATAACGAATTCTACAAAAACGAGCCGTTCGTGCAGGTCCGCAAGACCGCGCCGGCGGTCAAGGACGTCTGTGCGACGAACTACTGCCACATCTTCCCGACGCTGGTCAAGGGTCGGATCGTGGTCTTCTCCGTCATCGACAACCTGACGAAGGGCGCTTCCGGCCAGGCCATTCAGAACATGAACATCCTCTTCGGCCTGCGGGAAACCATGGGCCTCGACTGACCGGGCGACCAAGGGACTATCATGGGCAAGATCGAGGAAATCTGTCGCGACAGAAAGCGTGCCCACCAGAAGCTGCTGGCCCTGGACTCGAAGGTCTATCGGGCCTTCCTGGACATGGAGGCGGCCGCCTATGCCGACGGTGCGCTCTCCAAGAAGGCGAAGGAGCTGGTCGCCGTCGGCATCTCCGTCGTGATGGACTGCGAGTCGTGCTTGCAGTGGCACATCGAGCAGGCCGCCAAGGCGGGCGCGACCCAGCGGGAGGTTCTGGAGGCCGTCGAGGTCGGGATCGAGATGGGCGGCGGGCGGGCCACCGTCTCAGCGCGGTTCGCGCTCGATGTGATGGAGAGCGTCCTCGTGGACTGATGCCATGACTAGAAGCGGCACCATCCAAGTGGCGACCTGCCAGTTCGCGGTCAGCGAATCGGTGCGTCGAAACGCCTTCGCCATCCGCCAGTTCATGGCAAAGGCCCAGCAGGCGAAGGCCGAGATCGTCCACTTCTCGGAGTGCGCCCTGAGCGGATACGTCGGCGCCGACTTCAGCTCGTTCGAGGGTTATGACTGGGACCTGCTGAAAGACGAGACGCTCGGAATCATGGCCCTCGCACGAGAGCTGGGCCTGTGGGTAGTCCTGGGCAGCACACACCCGCTGACCGAGCCCAACTGGCCGCACAACAGCCTGTACCTCATCGGACCGGACGGCAAGATCGCGGATCGCTACGACAAGCGGTTCTGCACGCCGGGCGACCTGGAGCACTTCACGCCCGGAGACCGGTTCGTCACCTTCACGCTCAACGAGGTCAAGTGCGCCCTGCTGATCTGCTTCGACCTGCGCTTCCCCGAACTGTATCGCGAGTTGTACAAGCAGGGAGTGCAGTGCATCTTCCAGTCGTTCTACAACGCCCGCCAGCGAGGCGCCAGCGTACACACGCACATCATGCGTCAGACGATGCAATGCCACGCCGCGACGAACCACTTCTGGGTGAGCATGGCCAACTCGTGCAGGCGATACTCGCCATACCCGTCGTGCTTCATCCAGCCCGACGGCGTGATCGCTCAGCAACTGAAACTCAACCGGCCGGGCATGATGGCCAACACCGTGGACCTGAACCGGGACTTCTACGACCCGATGGCGGGCTTTCGCGAAATGGCCCTCGCCGGCCGGCTCACCAACGGCCCCGGCGACCTCGACGACCCGCGATCACGGAACGTAACGGTCCTTTAGTTCCTACCAGCATCCTGGCAGGTAGACACTTGAACCGCCACGGCTACCGGATTATCATTGAAATATGAGACAAGAGGTGCTGAATTGGTTCAAGCAGGCTGAGGCTGACCTGCGCAGCGCAAGAAATAGTCGAGCTGCTGGCGACTACTACATGTCGGTCTTCGCATCCCAACAGGCTGCGGAGAAGTCGCTGAAGGCGCTGTGTCTATTCAAGCTGAAAGAATATCCCAGAGGACACTCAATCATCTATCTTGCACAGCGCTTGGAGGTCCCTGAGTCAATGATATCCGGGGTCCGGGACTTGAACCCCGAGTATCTCAGCACTCGCTACCCCGACATGGCCGCCGGAGTCCCAGCAGAATTGTATGACGACAAGATCGCAGAACGCCATTTCACGACGGCCCAGGAGGTCATCGAATGGGTGAGAGAGCAGATTCGCGAATAGAGGACTTCGTGCAGAAAGTGCGCGAGAAATACAAGATCACCCAGGCCATATTCTTCGGAAGCAGGGCGAGAGGAGACCACCTGGCAGACAGCGACTATGACATCGTCCTGGTTTCTCCCGACTTCCAGGGAGTGTTCTTCAGTCAACGCTCCGCATTGATGTACGACTTCTGGCAACATTGGCCCCTTGAAATCGAGCCCTTGTGTTACACACCAGAGGAATTCGAGACCAAGAGGCAACAAATCGGCATCATTAGCGAAGCCGTCAGGGAAGGCGTGAGCCTGTGAGATCACCCACCTCGCGGGAAGAGCAGTCTGGAGACAGCCTTGGGAAAAGGAACAGGGAGGGAAGAACCGTGAACACCACGCACAGCACTTGTCCGATCTGCAAGCATAGCCAGGATGTTAAGAACGACCGAACTGGTCCGCATACGTACCACTGCCATTGTCCCGTCTGCGGAGAGTACGAGATACCTTTCACCGTATTCGTCAAATACGATCAGCGCACAGCACCCAACCACAAGCTTTCGGCTTGGGTTCGCGAGCGGAATGAGCGACAAGAACTCGTGAGATTCACAAACGAGCGAATGATTGACAGCATCCTGGCAGGCATTCCCGACTATAGGCCATTGCAGAAGCAGTTGAAGCTCCTCCAAGCTTTGGAGAGACGGTCCCATGCACCGGGGGATACCATCAAGTTGAATCTCAAGGAAGATTTCTCCCTGGCGTACGCGAGTAGTTTCGAGGAGTTCAAATTCTACCTCATAGCCCTCAAGGAACGCGGTTTGGCGAACTCGACGCTCGATGGACAGGCTGAGATCACCCCAGCCGGGTGGGACTATCTCGACGAGCATGCCTCCGATGTGGAAGAGAAGACCCAGGCATTCGTTGCCATGTCGTTTTCAGGCGAGATGAGGCCGATATGGGAAGGCGCAATCAAGCCGGCAATAGAGAAGGCTGGATATACTGCCTACCGTGTTGATGAAGAACTCCATAGCGACAACATCATCTTCAAGATCATGGCTGAGATCAAGAACTCGCGGTTCGTGGTCGCCGACGTCACGGAGCAGAAAAACGGCGTCTACTTCGAGGCCGGATACGCCCTTGGGTTGGGGTTGCCGGTCATATGGAGTGTCCACAAAGACGAGGCAGACAAGGTGCATTTTGACACCGCTCAATACAATCAAATACGCTGGGAGTCGACGGATCAGTTGAAAGAATCGCTGTACGACTTCATCTGCGCGATTATCGGGAAACGCAGCCGATCACAGGTATGAGATGGCTCATCCCAAGAACATTGGAGAACGATATGACGAATGAGACAGTAACCGCGCCGCAGGGATTCCTGGCGGCGGGTTTGGCTTCGGGTGTGAAGGTGTCGGGTAAGCCCGACCTGGGTCTGCTCGTGTGCCCAACCGGGGCGGTCGCGGCGGCCGTGTTTACGACGAACACAATCACCTCGGCGGCCGTGCAGGTCAGCCGGGAGCACCTGGCCAGCCGCAAGACCTGCGCCGTCGTGGTCAATTCGGGCAACGCCAACGCCTGCACCGGCAAACTGGGCCTGGCCAACGCACGCAGGATGTGCGCCCTGACCGCAAAACACCTGGGGGTCCAGCCGCAGGAAGTGCTCGTCGCTTCGACCGGGATCATCGGGCACCAGTTGCCCATGGAGAAGGTGACCGCCGGGATCGACCAGGCGGCCCCCCTGCTGTCGGGCTCGACCGAGGCCGGACTGGCCTTCGCACACGCCATCATGACGACCGACACCCGCTGCAAGCAGGCGTATCGGGAGGTCAAGCTCTCCCGGGCGGTCGCGAAGATCGCAGGCACCGTCAAAGGGGCCGGCATGATCGGGCCCAACATGGCGACTACCCTGCTGTTCATCACGACCGACGTCGCCATCAGCAAGGCGATGCTGAGCAAGGCCCTCACCCAGGCCATCGGCGGCTCGCTCAACCGTCTGACCGTGGACGGCCACCAGAGCACGAACGACACCGGGATTCTCCTGGCCTCCGGCTTGGCAGGGAACGCACGGATTACCGGACCTGGCGCGAGCTACCAGAAGTTTGCATCGGCCCTGACGGACCTGTGCACCGACCTGGTCCGCCAGATGGCGCTGGACGCGGAGGGGGCGACGCGGATGTTCCAGGTGGTGGTCCAAGGGGCCGCGAGTGCCGCGGAAGCGACGAAGGCCGCCCGGGCCGTCGCGGATTACCCGCTCTTCAAGTGCGCCGTCAACGGCGGCGACCCGAACTGGGGTCGGATCATCTGCGCAGTGGGCTCTTCCGGCGTGAAACTCAAGCCCGAGAAACTCTCGTGCAAGCTCGACGACCTGTACGTTTTCCGCAAAGGGGCGCCGACTGACTTCGACGCGAAGGAGGCATCGCGAATCATCTCCCAGCGTCAGTTCGTCATTACCGTCGATCTGGGCGTCGGCCGGGGCAGCGACTTCTATTACGGCTGCGACCTGAGCACCGAATACGTCCACATCAACGCGGATTACCACACGTAGCTGAGAGGTCGCTTTCGCAAGCGACCGGCACACTCGCCACCCAGCAGGTTGCCAGGGGTGAATTCCGCGCCGATTCGGTGGAAAACTGTTGAAAACCCGCTTTCTTCCTGTACACTGCTTGGATTCTGTACGGGTATCTGAGCCGAAATAGGTCTATTCGAAAGGAGCCTACAAGTGAATGCGTTGAAAAGGATTCTGGGAGTATCGGTGCCGGTTCTGGCCCTCAGCGCCGTGGCAAGTGCCGCGGAGACTGCCGGGACGATCGAGACCGCATCGACGTTGCAGACGCCATGGAGCTGGTGGATCTCGCCAATCGCCGCCTTTTGCGCGTTAGGGTTCGCGGTCTACTTCTACAAGAAGATGATGCAGGCTCCGGCGGGCACGGACCGGATGATCGAGATCGCCCAGTATGTTCGCGAAGGCGCGTACGCCTACCTGTTCCGTCAGTACAGCGTCGTGACCATCGTGTTCGTGGTTCTCCTGGTGATCTTCGGGGTGCTCGCCTTCAAAGGCGTCCAGAACCCCTTCGTGCCGATCGCCTTCCTGACCGGCGGCTTCTTCAGCGGCCTGTGCGGCTTCCTCGGCATGAAGACCGCGACCGCAGCCTCCTCCCGAACCGCCCAGGGCGCCAGCAAGAGCCTCAACAGCGGTTTGCAGGTCGCCTTCCGCTCCGGCGCCGTCATGGGCTTGGTCGTGGTGGGCTTCGGCCTGCTGGACATCTCGCTGTGGTACATCATCCTGAACTGGTTCGTCTACTCCGCGGATCACATGAGGGACGGCCTGACGCTGTTCGGCCTGCAACTCGTGCCGGCCGGCATGGATGAACACCATAAACTCGTGGAAATCACGACCACGATGATCACCTTCGGTATGGGCGCCTCGACACAGGCCCTCTTCGCCCGCGTCGGCGGCGGCATCTACACCAAGGCCGCGGACGTCGGCGCCGACCTCGTCGGCAAAGTCGAAGCCGGCATCCCCGAGGACGACCCCCGCAATCCCGCGACCATCGCGGACAACGTCGGCGACAATGTCGGCGACGTGGCCGGCATGGGCGCCGACCTCTACGAGAGCTACTGCGGCTCGATTCTCGCGACCGCGGCCCTCGGCGCCGCCCTGCCGCTGTCGGCGGTTCAGGCCAGCGGCATGAGTCCCATCAAGGCCGTTCTGGCCCCGATGCTCGTCGCGGGTCTGGGCATCTTCCTCTCGATCGTTGGCATGTTCATGGTCCGCTGCAAGGAAGACGCCAGCCAGAAAAACCTGCTCCGCGCCCTGCTGTTCGGAACGCTCGGCAGCTCCGTGCTGATCCTGGTCGTCATCGCGATCCTGGCCATGACCGACTGGATCAGTTGGGGCATCTTCGGCTCGGTCGTCTCGGGCCTGGTCGCCGGCGTGCTGATCGGACAATTCACCGAGTACTACACCTCGGATGAATACAAGCCAACCAAGGGCATCGCAAATCAAGCGAGAATGGGTCCGGCGACGGCCATCATCGATGGTTTCGCCAACGGCATGTACTCTTCCGGTCTGCCGGTCGTCACCATCGTAATCGGCATTCTGGCCGCCTACGGCTTCGCCGGCGGCTTCTCCAACGTCGCCATGGGCCTCTACGGCATCGGCTTCGCCGCGGTCGGCATGCTCTCGACGCTGGGCATCACCCTGGCGACCGACGCCTACGGCCCGATCGCCGACAACGCCGGCGGAAACGCTGAGATGGCAGGATTGGGCGAGGAAGTCCGAAAGAGGACCGATGCCCTGGACGCCCTGGGCAACACGACAGCCGCCACGGGCAAGGGCTTCGCCATCGGCTCGGCCGCGCTGACCGCGATGGCCCTGCTGGCCGCCTATATCGAAGAGGTCCGGATCTGGATCGGGCGTCTCGCCCAGGAGAGCGCCGACGGCATTTACCACGTGGGCCAGGTTGCCTTCGCAGCTACCGACGGGATTGCCGGCGCGATCAACGCCAAGACCGCTACGATGGCCGATTTCGTCAACGCCTACGATCTGACGATCATGAATCCGAAGCTGATCGGCGGCCTGTTCCTTGGCGGCATGATGGCGTTCGTCTTCTGCGCCATGACCATGAAAGCCGTTGGACGAGCTGCGGGCGCGATGGTCGAGGAAGTGCGTCGGCAGTTCAAGAGCATCCCGGGCATCATGGAAGGCAAAGGCAAGCCGGACTACGCACGCTGCGTCTCGATTTCCACGAAGGGCGCTCAGAGAGAGATGATTCTGCCCTCCCTGCTGGCGATTATCGTGCCGGTACTGGTCGGTCTGCTGATGGGCGTCTCGGGCGTCATGGGCCTGCTGGCCGGCGGTCTGAGCACCGGCTTCGTCCTGGCCATCACGCTCAACAACGCCGGCGGCGCGTGGGACAACGCCAAGAAGTACATCGAGAAGGGCGCCCACGGCGGCAAGAAGCTGCCCGACGGCACCAAGAACCCGGTGCACCAGGCCGCGGTCATCGGCGACACGGTCGGCGATCCGTTCAAGGACACCTCCGGGCCCAGCCTGAACATCCTCATCAAGCTGATGACGATGGTCAGCGTGGTCTTCTCCGGCGTGATCGTGAAGTTCGCGCCGCAGGTCAGCGCCTGGCTCCATCTCGGCAACCAGTGACCAAGACTCCGGCAGGCGACCGTTGACGCTGCCCGCCGGTGACTGTAGTCTAGTAAGGGTGGTCCGCGTTGGGCCACCCTTCTCTTTTAGGGTGAACCTCTGGAATAAGGTGAGAAACGATTGGCGAGAAGAAAACCGAATAAGCAGGCGAAGGAATTCGCCCTCGCGGCGGCCAAGATCGCCCAGGAACGGCACTGCAGCGACATCGTGGTACTGGACCTCAGGGGCCTGTCGCCCGCGACCGACTACTTTGTGATTGCCACCGGCACCAGCGAGCGACAGATGCGTACCGTCGCGGACGAGGTCTCCCAAGCGGGACGAGAACGCGGGATCAGCCGGTTCGGCCGGGCAGGCTATGAACAGGGTCGATGGATCCTCGTCGATTTCGTCGACGTCGTCGTCCATCTTTTCGACGCCAAGTACCGCGACTTCTACGACCTCGACCACCTCTGGGGAGACGCGGAAAGAGTAGACTATGAGTAGCCACAGAGGACACAGAGAGCACAGAGAAGAGAATGGAAATGGGAGATGATGTAGGCGGTTTGCATGGCCGACGAGTTGACTGAGCGAATCATTGGAGCGGCGATGGAAGTCCACAAGGCGCTTGGACCTGGGCTTTTGGAGTCGATCTATGAGGAGGCTCTGTGCTACGAGTTCCAGTTGCAGAACATCGCGTACGAGCGTCAGGTGCCAGCCGACATCGTCTACAAGGACCGCGTCATCAAAGGCCAACGACTTGACTTGGTGGTCGAGAAACAGGTCGTTGTCGAAATCAAGTCCATCCGGCAGACGCCCGGCGTCGTGATTTCGCAGACCATCTCCTATCTGAAGGCCACAAATCTGAAACGCGGACTAATCATCAACTTCGGAGAGAGACGTTTGATCGATGGCGTTAAGCGCGTCTCCGTGTAACCGGTTTTTGGGCCACAGAGGACACAGAGAACTGAATGAGAACTGAGCAGCACCACTTCCCATCTCCTCTCTGTGATCTCTGTGCCCTCTGTGGCAAGAAATCCTCCTTTGGGTGATTGACAGCATGAAATCCACCGTAGACATCCTTGAGGAGCGAGTCTCCGCGGCGATGGCGAAGGCGACCGGGCAGGCCGGCTGCGCCGCGGTCCTCCGACCGGCGACCGATCCGCGGTTCGGCGACTACCAGGCCAACGGCGTGATGGCGCTGGCCAAGCAGATCAAGACCAATCCCCGCAAGCTCGCGGAGACCGTGGTCGCACAGCTCGACGTGAGCGACCTGTGCGAACCGCCGGAAGTGGCTGGGCCGGGCTTCATCAACCTGCGCCTCAAGCCCGGATACCTCGCCGGGGAGCTGATTCGCATCGCGAAAGAAGACGGCGAGCGACTCGGTATCCGAGCGGCAGCCTCGCCCCAAACCGTAGTCGTCGACTTCTCCAGTCCCAACATCGCGAAGGAAATGCACGTCGGCCACCTCCGCAGCACGATCATCGGCGACTGCCTCTGCCGGCTGCTGGAGTTCGAAGGCCACCGTGTCATCCGCCAGAACCACATCGGCGACTGGGGCACTCAATTCGGCCGGGTCATTCTCGGCCTGTGGCACATGTGCATGGCCGAGAAGCACGGCGACCCTCACTACTACCGAACGGAATTCGACGAGCTTCGACGTCTCGCGAAGTCCCACGAGGATTTGAAGGGACTCTGCCAGCGCATCCGCGACCGACATGAACAGGACTGGGGCAGCGACCCCACCGGCGAGCGGAGTTTCGTCCCCTTCCTGGAAGGCTTGGGTAGTCGCGATGTCGAAAGGCTGTGGGAGCAGTTCCTGTGCGTCTACCAGTATGTCAATGCCCTGGAAGAAGCCGTGACAGGATCGGGCCTGACGATCCGCACGATCAATCGCAACCAGGAGGAGAACATCCCCTACGAATCGCTGTCCAGGCGGATCACCGTCATGTTGCAGCGTCAAGACCGCCAGGAGCTTGACGCTTGGCAGTTCATCCGAAAGCTCACTCTCGAGCACTGCGGCGGTATCTACGAGAAGCTAAGCGTCGGTTTGACGATGGCCGACGTTCGCGGCGAGAGTTTCTACAAGGACAAGCTGCCCGCGGTCGTCAGCGATCTGCAGAAGTCCGGACTGGCCGTGACCTCGGACGGCGCGGTCTGCGTGTTCCCGCCGGGGTTCCAGACCAAGGAAGGCGAGCCGCTGCCCTTCATCATCCAGAAGTCCGACGGCGCGTTCCTTTATGCGACGACCGATCTGGCGGCGCTGCGATACCGAATCAACGTGCTCAAGGCCGACCGGATCGTCTACGTGACCGACGCCCGCCAGATCCAGCATTTCCAGATGCTCTTCAAGGTGGCCGAAATGGCCGGGTGGGACCAGCGGGACGGCAGGAAGATCGATCTCGTCCACGTCACGTTCGGCAGCGTCCTGGGCGAGGACGGCAAGCCGCTCAAGACCCGTTCCGGCGAAAACGTCAAGCTCAAGGAGCTGCTCGACGAGGCCGTCGAGCGAGCCAAGGGCGTCGTCGAAGAGAAGAACCCCGAGCTATCCGCCAAGGCCAAATCGCAGATCGCACAGGCGGTCGGGATCGGCGCCGTCAAGTACGCGGACTATTCCAACAGCCGGACCAGCGACTACGTCTTCAGCTTCGACAAAATGCTCGCGATGGAGGGCAACACCGCCCCCTACATGCAGTACGCCTATGCTCGCGTCCGGTCCATTGAGCGAAAGGCCCAGACCAAGGGGGTGGACGTCGCGAGCGAGTTGGCGAGCGTCAAAACCCTGAATCTGAGCGAGCCGAGCGAGCTGGATCTGGCCAAACACCTCGTCCGGTACACGGAGGCGGTCGAGTCCGCCATCGCCGACTACCGGCCGAACTACCTGACCGCCTATCTCTACGAGCTGGCCCAGCGGTTCAGTGCGTTCTATACGAACTGCCCGGTCCTCGACGCCCCGCGCGCCAGTCGGCCCACGCGGCTGCTCCTGTGCGGCCAGACGGCTCGCACCATCGGGCACGGCCTGAACCAGTTGCTCGGCATCGCGGTTGTCGAACAAATGTAAAGGAAGCGACCATGAAGATCGTCCAACAAGAATTCAGCGTTCGCACCCAGAGCCGCACGGAGATGGTCGATGTCACGAGCCGGGTCCAGGCGGCCGTCCGGGATGCAGGCATCCGCAACGGCGACGTCATCGTCTTCTGTCCCCACACCACCGCGGCCATCACGATCAACGAGAACGCCGATCCCGCAGTGGTCCACGACCTGCTCCTGCTCTTCGACGAGGTCTTCCCCCGGTCGCATCCGGGCTACCGTCACGACGAGGGCAACTCGGACGCCCACTGCAAGAGTTCGCTCGTCGGGTGCAGCGAGCAGGTCCTCGTCAAGGACGGGTCCCTGACTCTGGGGACGTGGCAGGGAATCTACTTCTGCGAGTTCGATGGCCCGCGGAGCCGAACGGTGATCGTCCAGGTCCGCGGCGAGTGAGCCCCGGCGGCGGTCATGTCACGACCCAGGCCGGGGACATCGGAGCGAGGTCTTCGCATCCTCTGCGGGCGTTCCACCGTCCGGTCGTGCACTGTCCCCTCTCCGCATCCTCTGTGCCTCCGTGGCGAGTCCCGGCGCGCCATGCGGAGCAGCGCAAAAAAAATGGCGAGGTGGTGGGACCGGCTGGGGGGGAGACCGGTGAACCACGCTGCCTCGCCGAGGTTTATTATGCCGCTTGAAGCAATACGGGAAATCAATACCGGAATTCAAAAGAGCAATGAAACGATTGGTCGCTGCCTGCCCAACAACATGAAAGAGAACATCCGTCAGGGTGAATCTCCCACCCCATTCCACTCCATTGGTCTGTGAATTATACCCCAAGCGTCGGGAGAATGCAAGACAAAAACGGGGTCTCTCCTGTTTTTTTTGACATGGTCCAAGATCGCGACTCCCTGATAAGTCCATTGCGAGCAAGCCTTTGCAGCGAACCCCGCCGCGGAGGGCCATCAAGTGACATTTTTCACGGCTGTGTCAGCGGCGCCTGGGCCGGCCCGCAGTCATCGGCCTGCCCCCGAGGCAACGGGTGCGACCTCGCGCGGGCGCCGGATTCGCCGGGATTCGGCACGCCGCGAGCAATAACCCCTTGTGCGAAACGCCAGAGTCCCATACACTGAGGGCGCAGACTGAGCGTCCGGTCGCAAAACGGATTGATGCACTACGTTCGCTCACAGCTTGGACATGACGAATATAGCACAGAGAATCGAACGCGTTGAAGGGACCATCGCGGAAGCCTGTGCCCGCGCCGGGCGGGAGCGGGAGGATGTCCGCCTGGTCGTCGTCACCAAATCGGCCGAGATGGAGCAGATCCAGGAGGTCATCCGCCTCGGACACAACCACCTCGGGGAGAACCGCGTACAGCAGTTGAAGAAGGTCGCCTCCCAGACCGCGGAGTTCATTCAGCAATCCGCCGGCGACCCGACCCTCCCGAAGGAGGTTCACTGGCACATGATCGGCCACCTCCAGCGCAACAAGGTGCGTCCGATCCTGTCGGCCATCTCGCTGATCCATTCGGTGGACACCCTGCGTCTGGCGGAGGAGATCAACAGCTCGGCAGCGCGGATGGGCCTGTGCCCGCGAGTACTCTTGCAGGTGAACACGTCCAACGAGCCGCAGAAGTACGGCGTGCCGGTCGGCGCGGCCACCCACCTGGCCGAGCAGATCGAGACGCTCCCCCATCTCAAGCTGATCGGCCTGATGACCATGGCCCCCCTGACCCGCAACAAGGACGTCATCCGGGCCTGTTTCCAGCGAGCCCGCGACCTGCACTGCGAGATGCGAGGCGAGAAGATCGTCGGCGATCAGTTCACCGAGCTGAGCATGGGCATGAGTTCGGACTACGAGCTCGCCATTGAGGAAGGGGCGACGATCCTCCGCATCGGCTCGGCCATCTTCGCCGGGTAGAAAAACCCTCAAAGTGACTCGCGGTTTGAGACGACATAAAGGGTGCCAAACCGCGTGCAGGGACGTGCGCCGCACCTCCCCGACGCCAGAGAACAGAAGGCGATCATTATGGGGCTCAGAAAAACCGCCGACGACATGACCACGCCGGAAGACTTCATCGATGTGGTCTATCTGTCCGATAAACCGCAGATGCCGCCCGAGATCCGACGGCTGTTTCGCCAGAAGAAGCTGACCTGCCAGTTCCTGCCTCTCGATCAGTACAGCCAGATTCGCGCCCGAACCGACCGGATCGGGACCGTTCTCGTCGATGCCGAAGGGATCGACATCTCCCGGGATCAGCAGCTCGGACGCGTCCTCGAAGCCCTCGAACGGGACAACATCGGGATCGTCCTGCTGACCCAGCGGATCAAACGCCCCGTTCGGAGCTTCTCGCTCGTATCCTCCGAGACCAGCTTCTCCATGGCCAACAGCGTCGATTCCATCTCCCTGGACGATCTGTGGGCGAGCATCAACGTGAATCTGGCCCACCGCAAGCGCCAGCACTCCGGGATCACGACCAAGGCCCCCGGCCCGACCAGCCTGTCCGAAAGGCTCTGGGACAAGAAACCCGCGGACCCGGCCGAGGCACACGGGTCGTTCGTAGACAGCGTGAAGGAGCAGCTCCGCCTGGCGGGCCTGCTCCAGCGGGATTTCCTGCCCGCCCAGTTGCCCAACAGCGACGACCTCCAGTGGGCGGTCACCTTCCTGCCGGCCGAGTGGGTGTCCGGCGACATCTACGACGTCGCCCGGATCGACGAGCAGCACATCGGGTTCTACGTCGCCGACGCGGTCGGGCACTCGATGCCCGCCGCCCTGCTGACCATGTTCATCAAGCAGGCGCTGGTCATGCGTCAGACCACGGAGAAGAATTATCGGATCTTCTCGCCCGCGGAGGTGATCAAGAACCTCAACACGAAGATGGCCGGTCAGAAGCTCTCCGGCTACCAGTTCGCCACCTGCTGCTACTGCCTGCTCAACGTCAAGACGCGACAGCTCACCTTCGCCCGCGCGGGCCATCCCTATCCGATCCTGCTGCGAAAGGGCGAGCCGCCAAGACAGCTCGAAGCTCGCGGGTCGCTGCTCGGCATCTTCGAGAGCGCCGAGTTCCTCCAGGAGAGCGTCCAGTTGCAGTCGGGCGACAGGCTGCTGCTGTACTCCGACGGCGCCGAACTGCTCGTCGGGCGTCTGCACGACAAGGCAGGCTTCCAGTTCGCCGAGGAGTTCCTGGCGATGAAGGACTGCCCGATCGCTGAGATCGTGGATCGCCTGACGGAGCAGGCCCGCAGCCGGGACATCGACCCTGCGGAAGTGGACGACCTGACCCTCGTCGGCCTCGAAATCCACTGACCGGAACTCCGCAGGCGTGCCTTCAGGCCGCACGACGCATCGATCGGCGCCTCTTTCAGCTTCGTGCAGCACTCAGAACGCCCCACTTTCCCCTTGGATCTCCGCCCCCGATCGGGTCGAGGGCAGGCTTTTCGCGGAATGACACGTCCAACTTCCGACTCCTCCCGAGATTGGGTTCGTTTCGCACGATGGATCGTGAAGCGTTTCGGCCGCGGACCCCGCCGGCGTATTCGCCGCAACGCCGTAAGGCGTTATCGTAGCACGGGCATCTTGCCCGCGAGTAGCATGGGCGTCCCGCCCATGATTCTGACCCACGTGCAGAGTCTCCGTGCCGCCGGCGACGCCGACAGGCGGTTCTGAACTCCCCAACATGGTCTTCCGCGTCTGGACACCCGGCGCCCCGTCTGCGCCAAACGAACCCAATTCCACCCCAGCCACGGCCTCCTGACCCGCCGGGAGGCGGTCCTCCGAACGCGGGACTTCCTCCAACGCGGCCGCCGCCGTGCGCGCCTCCCGCTCCCTCCGCAGTTCCGCCATCGTGCGGTACAGGCTGCTCTCGATCCGTCGTTCATACATCAGCAGCCGGTCCAGGACCCGCGCCTCCGCGAAGTCCTCGACGACCAGCTTGCCCAAGGAAGCGTTCTCGTCCACCACGCCGGCAATGCCCCGGTCCCAGTCGCTTCCTTTGATCTGCTTCCACTCTTCGAGCCGGGCTTCCAGCAGCGGTTCCGGCTCCCCATCGTCCAGCGCCGCGAAGGCCGCGTTCTGAAGCCGCTCGGCCCTTTGCAGCCGCCAGGAAAGCCCGACGACCCGCTCGGCCAGCATCGCCTCCACCGCTCCGCCCGGCGCCAGCTCCTGGAGCATCCCCTCCCGGTAGGCCTCGAATTCCGCCGGGTCTTCCCCCTGGATGACCGCCTCTCGCGCCAAGAGGCCGTGCTTGAGAGCATTCCGAGAGGCCCTCTCCTTTCCTTCCGCCGTCCGCGGACCCGTGGACTTCTGCGCATTCGAACGATTCGCCTGAACCTGTGCCATCGTCGCCATGACAATCCCTCCAAACCTTGCGATTTACTATTTACGATTTAGCGCCCCATGGGGCGACACGCATCGCCAGTGTACCATACGCACGATCATGGTTCAACCACAATTTAACGAACTATGTACATATTTCTGTGCCCTAAACCCTCGTCCCGCCGGGACTAACGAAACGCCCCGAAAGAATCTTCACCACAGAGGCACAGAGGTCACGGAGAAGGCTGTTTGTAGTGTGCCCGTAAGGGCATATCTTTGGGTGACGGGGCACGAGTCACGGATCAGGGATCACGATGCAGGAACCGCGGGTGATCGCTGATAAACGCTGCTCCCGACCGTGTCATTCCCGCGAAAAGCCTGCCCGGGCGCATTAACACCCGAAGCGCAACACGCCGGAAACGGCGGTTTCGGGGCTGTAGGCCTGCACCCTCCCGTCAAAACGCCCTGGGGACGCTGTCCCCAGGCCCGTGGGATCTACCGCTTTGGGCCAGCGGTAGGGTGGGCTGTGCCCACCGCAGTGGTCACGCGAATGCGCAAACAGCAAGATACCCCCGCGCATTCCGAGATTGGGTCGCGACATTCCTCCCAGTGAAGCGGATGAATGGACTCGCCACTACCGCAATCTGTGTTCTGACCGCTGGCCCCCTCTCCGGAAAACGGTAGTTGTCCCCAGTATCCCCGCGTTTACGCGGTCTTCTCGAGCCGCCTGAAGGCGGGACTCCGAACAAGTCAGAATCCCAAACCGATCCTCCGGCAGGCGACAGCGTTTCGGTCATTTGAGCTTCGTGCTTTGGATTTGTCTCGGATTTCGGTATTCGAATTTCGGATTTCCGCGCTTCGCGGCTTCGGATTTCCGCTGGCTCGTCACGCCGGGGCGGCGGCGATGTCCTCGAAGCACGCGGGGGCGTGCTGCTTGAGGATCGCGAGCATCTTCGTGCAGGCTTTGCGGATCTCCCATTGGGCTTTGGCGGACAGGCGGAGCTTGAAGATATGGCGCCACTCGCGAAAGTCCGCGGAGACCACGATCTCGCTGACGCAGGCGTTGGGCAGCACGA
>Ga0209096_1000556_pt1 | contig 49482 bp, 39 predicted proteins | sample AD_UKC034_MetaG_FD_184407 | JGI IMG/M metagenome (GOLD analysis project Ga0209096, IMG submission 184407) | Active sludge microbial communities of municipal wastewater-treating anaerobic digesters from USA - AD_UKC034_MetaG (SPAdes) (version 2) | ecosystem: Engineered > Bioreactor > Anaerobic >...
GGATAGCCATCTCGAAATGATCAGGTATCCTATAACGATTGTCGAAAAGAGCAGTATTGAAACAGACACGATAGTAATGATACTCTTTATTGAAATGCTCTTCTTTCTCAGGCTCATATGCCTCACCCTGATAATTGTAATTGTCGACTAAGTCTGTATGATAACCGAAATCATTTAAGCTACTTTTAACAGAATCCACTAGTCATTCTTACAACCTAAGCTAACCCAGGAGTATTCACTTCATTATAACAACAGGTATCACAAAAGGCCAAAACCTAAACTCTACGAGTTGCACACAGGATGTCCTCTCTTGAACAAACACGACATTCTTACGATTCAAACTCGTGACGAAATAATTGCCAGTGATTACTGTGCCTTCAATAGTAGTCGCTTCTATACATTAGACAACACATCCGAAGACACTTAAAATAATTGTTACATATAATCGAAATGCTTCGTCATATTACGCATCAAATTGAGTCATGCAACTTCATGCCATAGCAATAACGCAGCTCGTAATTGAATCATCCAAAGGGAGAAACAAGATCCTTAACCTCGGATTTTGCATGATGCTAGCTGGAGTATAGTATCAACTCTCTTCAACAAAACCGGGATGTGAGTCGAGAACTGTTACCACTGTAATTCGATCCGGGTCAAACATCACAGCTGTTCCTCGTTGTGAAATCGAAGGGGATGGGATATTCAATACTGAGCAAACTCGTATTTCCGTCGAAGGAATTATCTCTTGCTATAGCTTTCGAGAAATTCGATAGCTATCTCTTCATTCAGAGGCCTAGCGATGAGATAGCCCTGTATCTTATCGCAGCCGCAACTCAGAAGAAACTGCCTCTGCTTTTCATTTCCCGCGCCTTCGGCCGAAACAAAATGTCCAGGCTTGTGCGTCATAGAAATTATGTCGGTTGTTATGGCCTCTTCCGCTTCTGCATTGGTTTGTCGACAAAGAGAACTCATCGGTCTTCGGCATACTGAGATCAAGAATCACCATATATCTCGATGCTCAACGATCTGCTGCATCGTTCTATTTTGTTAGACGCTGTAAGGACATCGTTTCCTTTCAACATTTTCTCGAGGTCTGAAGCCGAATATTCAGCAATGGGATTTTTGCAGGCACTTCAATCCCCCCTTAACAAATGAAGCTTTCTCCTTCAATGGAGCCGCCCAATCTCCTCCAGCAGTCTTCTGAGCAAGAGGGTGAATTTCTTCTTGAGAGCCGGTACCTCCTCTCCCTTTTCACCCACCACAGTCTTTTTAAACGCTATAAATACTTCATAAAGCTCTTTTGCGCCAATACTGTCGAGAGTGTTCTTTGCCTTGTAAACATTCCCGACCGCATCCGAGAGCCTTTCTTCTCTCATAGCTAGATTTACTTCAAAAGAAGAACATAGATTCCACTCTTGCATTACTGAAGAGCATTCTTCTTTCCCTTTTGCATGAAATACCTTCTTCCAACAAACCAAAACAAAAAATGGTCCCGGAGGGACATGCTCCGAGACCAAGTTGGATGTAATAGTGAGGTGTTACGAGGTGAATCGTGCTTTCAGGATTACGTGAACCTGAATACATTGGGCGCTCAACTATCTAAATGGTCGAGCCCCACACATCTATTATGAACCAGACTCACTCGATAATCCTAGTCTTTTCTCAACTCCCTCCAGGAAACTCCCAGGCGGTCCAATTATAAACCCGCTGTACTAATGATCCTGATCTTAAATCCTTCATTGAGGAAGGAGGGCGACGTAGTGGCGGGGGGTGTCTTTTAGGTCGAAGAACAATGCATAAGACGCAATGCACCGGAAAGCATCGGCTGTCGCAATGCCGCCTTCAGCAGAAGAGGAAGACCATTCGCGAGGTGTTTCAAAAAAGCTTCCTGCAGTTCGACGCAAATGCCATCTAATCGCTGAAAATTAAGAAAGAAGCTTAAAGAAACGGTGCCACGCGAAGAAACTACGTCGGGCGTTGGTTGAAAAGTTGTCGCCTTTTGGCGACAAAGATCGTCAGTTATCAGATCTTTTCTAGTGAGTGAAAGAAATTCCACGCTCTTTTCACGCTATCTGGTTTACATTCGAAATGGAGGTGATCATATGAAGTTACTTCTGACTTTAATGATTGTCGTTACCGGCACTCTTTGCCTTGCGAAGGGAAATTACACATTGCACTCGGAGATTCAGTACAAATCTCACGAGGAGAGTCTTCTCAACTGTCTAGATATATACACACCCGATGAATTAGAAAGCAAGACCGGTGAAATCCCGGTAATGATAATGATTCACGGTGGTGCCTGGAGAACCGGAGATAAGTCTAATAAGAATGTCACTGTGAATAAAGTTCCATACTTCATCTCTAACAACTGGATCTTTGTGAGTATAAACTACAGACTATCACCTGAAGTGAAACACCCGGCACACGTCGAAGATGTAGCCGCTGCTATTGCCTGGGTCAGGGAAAATATATCTTCTTATGGAGGAAATGCCGATAAAATCTTCATCATGGGCCACTCTGCAGGAGCGCATCTTGCGGCTCTCGTTTCTACTGATGAGAGCTATCTGGCGAGATATGGAATCGGACTAGATGCTATTAAGGGAGTTGTACTACTTGACGGGGCCGGCTACGATATTTGCGCGAGCATGGAGAAGTATGGTACAGGGATCATCGCGACCTCGATGTATCTCAACGCTTTTGGTCAGGAAGAAGAGTCATGGTACGATGCTTCGCCAATCAATCATGTTGCTCCAGGAAAATCAATTCCTCCTTTCCTGATAGTTTATGCCGGCGAACGAATAAAGTCAGAAGAAATTTCCAGTGACTTCGCTCTAAAACTCCGGCTTTCCGAAGTGCCTGTTCGCTTGTACCATGCCAAAGATAAAAATCACGCCGATGTGAATATCGATCTGGGATTAGTCCAAGATGATCTGACCATCGTAGTAGCAGACTTTCTGAACGATCTACTAAATTCTTCCGAGTGATAAGAACGATTGTTTGCTGTTAGTAAAAGTACGAAAAAAGAGCTTTTAGAGTTCACTTCTCTTCAGTCTCGTCTCTCTTCTCTTCTCGCGCTCTTCTCGTAGAGAAGCTCTTAACGCTCTTACCAGAACCTGATCCACACCTCAAACGCGTTAGTGGAGAAATTCTCCGTAAGATTTTTTTTGGGACTCCATTTTTCACGAATGAGCGAGAAGATTAGAGAGAGAAAGGGAGAGAAGAGAGAGCTTGGGAGAGAGAAAGAGAGAGAGACTGAAGAGATGAGATCCCGTATAGGAGCATTACGGGATGACACTCCTACACGTCATCCTGACAATGCTCCTGGTCAGGATCCGGACGCGGTGCGAGGTCCACCGTTGAATGGTTCTCGGTTTTCCGAAAAGAACGTTTGCAAGTTCCAGATGCAAGTTACAAGTCGTAAGAGTAGAACAAGCGTACAGCGGCTCTCAAGACCTAGATGCTGAAACGGGTTCATGACGGAAAGAGCAGGGTATCGAGTGTAGGGTCTGGGGTGTCGAGAAGAGAAGAACTCACCGTCTAGGCATTTTCAAGTAATAATGCTGATACAGTTATCCAGCTTGCGCCTTCAGGAGGTCCCACACATTGTCATCCCGAACTTGTTTCGGGATCTTCATGTTGATCTTATCCAAGAACGAAGAACCTGGACGCGCAGCGTCGGAACGAAGAACTGCTCTTTATAGGGGCGGGTCCACGATTTGGGGAAGGACGGTTTTTCACGCGTACAGCGGGTCTTCGTTCTTTAGCGCACAGCGGTTCTTGAGAACGAGATCCCGTACAGGAGCATTACGGGATGACACTCCTAAACGTCATCCTGACAATGCTGGTCAGGATCTCTACCTTTCGCGAAAAATGGAACAGACAATAGGAGCCGGTCAGTCTCTATTTTCGCTCTAGACTTCTCGAGAGCGAAGCAAACCCTCGACAATGCATTTTTTCCGTTTTCTCTTTGGAGGAAATAGATGCTGAACTTGATTCAGAATCTCATGTTCATGGTTCCTGACATTGCCAGAACGAAGAACAGATACTTGCTCCGGAAAGAGCTCTCCTCGATGAACGGTGAACCATTCAACGACTAACTAACCTTTCTTGAACTGTCCAACCGTCAGCCTACCCACAATCTACAACTCATAAGGCTCTTGTGGATTTCTAGCCGTTTTTTAATGCGTATGCTTGAAAGGTTCTGATATCAGAATAGCAAGCAGAAGTAGTATGAAGATAGGGACACCATTTTTACATTGCAGCGATGCCACTCTTCGTTCAGCAAGAGATACTGTTCGTTAGACATGTTAGTGGAAAAATCCTCCGTAAGATCCGTTCTGCTACGATATGTACGAAAAACATCGTAATTATGCCCATCGATGAGAATATTGCTTTCAGTCGATCGTGGATACCCCAGAATTACTTTTTTACCCGATGAATAGAGATACTAAATGAGCAAGGATTTTGTATACTCAGAATACGTCATACATAATACGTATGATGACTTAGATTTCCGGAGGTAGATTAAGAAATGGCCAGGCGTAAATCCCTTTACGAGATCATATATTCACAGATAGAACAGAAAGTCCAGGAGATGGGTGATGGAACACAACTGCCATCAATAGAAAAGCTTTGTGAAGATTATGGAGCCAGCAGGACGGTGATAAGGGAAGTGATTACTGCTCTTGAAAAAGAGGGCTTAGTCGTTAGAAGGCAGGGGCTCGGGACATTCGTTGTTAAGGACAGCGGTCTGGTCCATACAGGGATCGAATATCTGAGAGGCTTGACTCGGATCATTTCGAGCTCGGGAAAGACACCCAATCTGATACACGACAGATTTAAAGAGGTCCTTGCTGATGGCGACCTAGCAGCGAAGCTGGAGATGAGGGAAAAGGAAACACTTGTCCTTACGGAAAGGGTGTACGCCGCAGACGGTATTCCTGCAATATTCGCAAAAACGTACATTGCTTCGGAAAGAATTCCCGGAGGCACAGAGGAATTACTCAAGACTCTCGGAGAAAGAAGGGCGAAGGAATTGGTTCTCTTTGATCTTCTGGAGGAGAAGTTCAAAGATCCAATTAGATATGCGATTGCGGAGATCGAATCTAGGCTCGTGAACGAAGAGCTTGCGGACCTGCTCGAAATGACTCCGGGCACTTCGATAGTGCTGCTCAAAGAAGTTCACCGGGATATAAACAACGTCCCGATGCTTTACTCGGAGGATTTCATAAATACGTCGGTCTTCAGAATACATGTTCTTAGAAAGAAGATTTGAGGTGACGCTTTGATGGAGGATTACAGAGAGCCAGTAGGATTAGAGGGAAGATTTCAGTATCACATTGAGTGCCGCACGGATTGACTCGGATCCTCCAAAACCCCTTGAGTCCAATACACTACCGACTTTCTTAAACTCTCTTGAGAAGTCGCTGCTGTCTCTTTCCAGAGCTTCAAAGGCTCTCAAAATAACCGCATCATCACTTCCAAGACCCCTTTCCAGCAGGAAGCGGATCGACGCCTCCATACTGTCTTCCCCGTGGAAGCTCTCACCAAGCCAGCCATCTTGTTTCTGGTTTTCGATTATCTTCTTAACACTGGTATCATCGAGGATTCCCGAATGAAGTACTCTCATATTCAGAGTATCCTGACTCTCTTCCAGGATTTCCTTTTGGACCCTGTATTTTATAGATGAACAGGCGTCTCCTTCGAGAAGAAAGGAAATCATTATCTCTCTTAGCATCTCTACCTCCGTTCATTGATGACGAAATGCCCTTCGGAATTCGATGGTGTTATGTACGAAATACTACACTTTACTCAGTTCGTATAGCAAGTATCGATAATTGAGATGAACGGTCAAAGGGGTTTCAGTCTGTTCTTCATCTCTTCCTTTCCTAGATTGACGCATGATAGTAAACCTGCCCTGAGGTGACTGAACAGGTATAATAAAGCTAATGATTGCAGTCTAGGATTGGTGATCTTTGAAGTGATTGAAAGCCTAGGTACGTATAGCTACTCGGCGTCCACGGAAGAGCTTCGAATCGGAGAGAAGATACAACATAAAGCAAAAAAGCGCATCTCGAAGAAAGGGTGAGCATATCAATGAACCTACTTCTCGAAAAACTCAAGGAAGTGCTGTTAGCCGTTCTTCCCATTACGGTGCTGGTTCTGGTGCTCAATTTCCTGTTTGTCTCGTTGAGTTGGTTTCTAATATTCAGATTTGTGATTGGCTCCTTTTTGATTGTTGTCGGGCTGTCTGCGTTTCTTTTTGGAGTCAGTATAGGGATTAGTCCTATCGGTAACTTCATGGGTACCTTCATAGCAAAGACTAATAAGCTCTGGATAGTAGCTGTTGCAGGTCTTGTGCTTGGATTCTTCATATCCATAGCCGAACCCGCACTGCATATACACGCGCTTCAGGTCGAGCTTGTCTCTTCAGGTATATTATCTAGCGGGAGTGTCGTTATAACTGCATCAATTGGCATTGCAGTTTTTCTCTCACTCGGACTCATAAGAATCGTCTTCAATGTCGCCCTCAAGAAACTTATGACAGTGTCTTACGGTATAATACTTATCCTTTCTCTCTTTTCTTCGAGAGAATTACTTGCGATCTCTTTCGACGCTTCCGGAGCTACCACAGGCGCGATGACCGTTCCATTCATTGTTACACTTGCAGCCGGGATATCAGTTCTCAAGAGAGATAGTAGATCTTCAGAAAATGATAGTTTTGGACTCCTGGGAATTGCCTCTGCCGGAGCAATTATCTCTGTGCTTCTCGTCGGTTTAGTATCCACTAACAACACTATGGAAGCTGCCCCTGTTTATTTCGCATCGGAATCTTCAGAGATTCTTGGTTACTTCTTCGATTTGATGCCAAGGATCGCGAGTGAGGTTCTTCTTTCACTGCTTCCGATACTGCTGGCCTTCTTGCTGCTTCAGTTTAGCTCACTGAGACTTTCAAAGAGAATGCTCAGACAAATAACTGTCGGACTTCTGTTCACTTTTGTAGGTATGGTGATTTTTCTCGTAGGTGTCAACGGGGGCTTCATGGATGTCGGGAGAGAAATCGGATACGGCATAGCCTCAATGGGAAACAAGTCAATCTTAGTTCTAGTTGGTATGATTCTGGGTCTTGTCACAATCCTTGCAGAGCCTTCGGTTTACGTTCTGACTCATCAAATTGAAGATGTGACCAGTGGTGCCGTTAAGAGAAGAATAGTTCTTCTCGCCCTATCGGCCGGTGTTGGTCTGGCAGTGGCTCTTTCAATGATTAGGATAGCTGTACCGGCGGTTCAACTCTGGCATTTTCTTCTGCCCGGCTATGCCATCTCCATAGTACTGTCGTTTTTTTCGCCTAAGCTCTTTGTCGGAATTGCTTTCGATGCGGGAGGTGTTGCCTCTGGACCTATGACGGGTACTTTTGTAATTGCTTTCGCTCAGGGTGCCGCGAGCGCAATTGAAGGCGCGAACGTGCTCATTGACGCTTTCGGTCTCATATCTATGGTTGCAATGACACCCATTATCGCTCTTCAAATACTGGGGTTGATATACAAGATTAAGACAAGAAAAAGAGGTGTTGAGTCAAGTGGCTAGTAATAAGAATATCAGTCCGTATAAGTTGATATATGCGGTCGTTAACTTTGGAAAAGGAAGCGAAGTGCTTCGAATTGCAAGGGAAAACGGGATTAGCGGAGGCACGATTCTGCTGGGGAGGGGCACTGTAAGAAGTGGATTATTGAACTTCTTCGCGCTGTACGAAATCCGAAAGGAAATAGTATTGATAGTTGCAAACAATAGGACTGCCAAGAGCTTGCTCGAAGCTCTTGACAGAGAAATGATGCTTGATCGCCCGGATCACGGAATCGCTTTCACTGTAGACATTCAGGAAGTAGAAGGATCAAAAGAACTGGGATGCAATTCGCTCCAAGAAGGAAGAGGTGAAAAAGAGATTATGTATCAATTGATTACAGTAATAGTTGATAGGGGAAAGGCCGAAGAAGTTATAGATGCTGCTACCGAGATGGGTTCGAAAGGTGGAACGGTAATAAACGCGAGAGGATCCGGCGTCCACGAAAGAAGCACGTTGTTCGCAATGGAGATCGAACCTGAAAAGGAGATCGTCATGATCGTCTCCAAAAAAGAGTTGACACAGACAATAGTGAACAAGATAAGAGAGAAGCTGAGAATCGATGAGCCTGGTAAGGGAATCATTTTCATTCAAGACGTGGGCGATGCCTATGGCCTCCTCAAGTAGAGAAAGCTAAACCATGCACTGATGAAGAGGCGCGCTCCTGAAAGCCAGTATGTTCATCTTTGGGTCGACGCTACTTGCTGATTCTTCTAGCCACGGGCCTTGTAGAATGAATCAAAACCAACCGCAGCAAGGATTACAAGTCCTTTGAAAACGTACTGAACATACAGGTCTATTCCAATCAGGTTAAATGCATTGGTTATCATCGTCAGCAAAAGCGCTCCAATGAGAGTTCTTACTACTGACCCCTCTCCTCCTGAAACGCTGGTTCCTCCGATTACTGCTGAAGCTATCGCATCCAGTTCGTAGCCCTGACCGGCTAGCGGTGTTACAGACAGAAGCCTTGAAGCGTAGACTATTCCGGACATCGCAGCCATTAAACCACCTACCACAAAGGTTAAGGTCACATACAGATCGACTTTGATTCCCGATAATCTGGCCGCTTCTTTGTTACCTCCTATGGCACATGAGTAACGACCGAACTTTGTTTTAACTAGAACAAACTGGCCTAGAGCCACAAGGACAAGAAGAAGAATTATAGGGAAGGGAATCGGCCCAACGTATCCATTTCCGATGAAAGCAAACCCTTCAGAGTCAACGTAAAGGGGGTACCCTCCTGTGTACATGTACACAATTCCCCTGATAATTGTCATTGTTCCAAGAGTAGCAATGATTGGCGGTATGTGGATCTTTGAACTCAAGAAACCATTAGCTGCGCCGAATGCGGCGCCAACAAGCAAAACCACAACAACTGCAAGAAACCAGTGCATCGAGGATTGGAGCCCAACCGCCATTGCAGCTGTAAGGGCAAGTAGCGAACCAACTGAAATATCGAATCCTCCGCCGATGATGACGAAAGTCGAACCTATCGCCATTATCCCGATAATCGAGCTCTGCCTGAATATGTTTATGATATTTCTCCAAGATAGAAAGTTGGGTGTCATAAGTGAGATGACCAGCGCCAACACAAAGAATGCTATGATGATTTTGTACTTTCCCAGAAAGCTTGCCAACTTCGACTTAACAGCGGGTCCTGACATTCAACTCACCACCTGATTATCTAGATGCTCTTGTTTTCCGCTCAACGCCTTCTTCATGATCTCGTCCTGGCGAGCTCCGCGTTTGAATTCTCCTACGACCTCTCCATCTGCGATTACGAGGATTCTGTCGGATACTCTCCGAACTTCCGGCACTTCAGAGGAAATGAAGATAACGGAGAAGCCGTTCTCGGCAAGTTCTCTCACAATCGAGTAGATCTCACTCTTTGCCTTCACATCGATTCCCTGTGTCGCCTCGTCCATGACCAGCAATTTCGGATTTGTCAGCAGCCATTTTGCAATTACGACTTTCTGCTGGTTGCCTCCGCTAAGAAACTTCGTCTGCTGATGTATCGAAGCAAGCCGGATGTTAAGTCTTTCCCTGTATTCATTCGCTTTAACATACTCTCTCTTCGTCAGGATCATTCCGGGCATCGCAGTGAAATCGCTTATCGAAGGGAGAGTGATATTCTTGAAGACCTCGAAAAGCATAATGAGGCCATCGGATTTCCTGTCTTCGGGTATTAGCGCTATCCCTGCATTTATTGCATCTACCGGCGAGCTTAGATTTACTCTCTTGCCCTCGACTATTATCTCGCCGCTGTCTGCCTTCTCGGCGCCGAAAATCGCCCTGGCCAACTCCGTTTTTCCCGAGCCGGTGAGACCGGTAATTCCAAGCACTTCACCGGGATAGACTTCGAATGAGATATCCCTTACTCTAGGCAACTTTTGAATGTTCTTTACAGATATGACCGGTGGAAGGTCGTAGTTTGCAGAACTCGAAATATCTTCGATATCATGAAAGACTTCACCGACCATTAGATTTACGATCTCTTCTCTGTCAGTCTCAGCGGTATTCAGAGTGGAGACCTTCCTGCCGTCTCTAAGGACAGTAATTCTATCGGTAATCCTGAAAACCTCTTCCAAAATATGGGTGATATACAGGATCGAAATTCCCTTGCTTTTGAGTTGAGAGATGATCTTGAAGAGATGATCGGACTCTTCCTTCGAAAGCGATGCCGTCGGCTCGTCCATGATCACTACCCTCGAATTCCTGGAAAGTGCCTTCATGATTTCCACTACCTTCTGCTGCGCCACCCCGAGCCTGAATATCTTCTCGTCCGGTGAGAGATCAAATCCATACGACTCACAAAGGCTGCGAAATCTCTTTCTCATATTCTTTTCTGAAAGCAGGCCCGAGACCTGCATCTCGTCACCGAGGAATATGTTTTGCTCGACGGTGAATTTGGGAATGAGGCTCCTCTCCTGATAGATGACGCTTATTCCCTGCCTGAAAGATTCCGTTGGAGATGAGAAGCTGGTTTCCTTCCCGTCATAGAGAATGGTCCCGGAATCTTTCTGATAAGCTCCGACAATGCATTTTGTGAGCGTCGACTTTCCCGATCCATTCTCTCCCAGAAGGGCGTGAACCTCCCCCTCTCTCACATCCATGTCTACCCTGTCAAGAGCCTGAACACCGGGAAAGCTCTTTGAGATTTCCTTCACTTCGAGAATCAGTCTAGGCCCGACAGTATCTTTATTCAAAGCGATCACCCACATACTCGAGAATCGCATCACTTATGTGTCTTATATCCCAGGAGAGAACAAACCCATCATGGCCTTTTCTAAGAGTTGCATCTACGTAATTCCTGACTTCCTCCAGACCTACCGAACATACAGGGGGAAGATTGACCGCTTCAAAGCCGGGAAAAACCTTCACTGACGGGCTGAGGCTCATTCGAACTATCTTATCAAGCTCCAATGAGAAATTGCTTTGATCGATGCCGTCTGCAATTAGTTCATCAAAACTCCCTGGTATTGCGAGACCGACAAATTCCGAAATGATCTTCAGTGCTACCTTTTCACTAAACTCAGGTACTAGCTTCATAAGAGTCTTTGCAAGTGAGAGAAGTTCCATCGGAAGCCCGGCTGGTCCCATCGTCTTACAGTAGATCATAGGTTTTATCCAGTCAACTTCTCTGGAAATCTGTCCGTAGTCCTGAGATACAAAATCCGCCAGGGAAGGGGAAAATAGATCTACTCCAACTTCAAGTCCCTTTTCCCTGGCTTTCCTTGAATACTCCGAAAGCAAATTGAGAACCGAAGAGATCCGAAATTCTCGAAATCCCGTTGATGTCTTTCGGAATTCTGTGATCGTTCTAAGAACCTCGCTACTAATTCTCTCAGTATTTAGTTCTTCAATGAAAGCGCAGAAGGTCTTTTCAAAATCCGAAACGAGACCGTGGGACTTGACTTTGCAGGTGTCACAGAAGCAGGTAAGCATCTCTCCTATACCGTTTGCTGGAGAGGGGAAACGAATTCTATCCAGGAAGACGCCGTCAAAATCAGCCAGATTTATGATCTCTTCAAAACGGTCCAGAAAGGCTGGCGCTTCGCCAACTCTATTCGGGCAAAGAAATTTGAATTCCTCGCCACCGGCCTTTTGGTAATCAAGAATTTCGGATTCGCTCCTCTCAATAATCCCAGTCACTTCGAAGGCAGATGTATCGAAATTCACCGGCGTATCTGCCAGCAACGGATACCACAGATGTGGGGATACTCCGGCGCCTCTACAGATCGAAACGACAGGACGAAGGAATCTGGGCTCTACAGACCAAATCATGAGCCTTTCAAGTCCAGATTTCTTTGCTATTGTCAGTTTGTCTTTGAGTAGTCGGGAATTCACTTCAGTAAACTCTTCGTTCAGAAAGAGCTGAGAGAATATCCTGGCCTTACCTGCTTCGTGCACCTGTGACCTCCTAAAGTGTTCGCTTACATTTCCGGCTCGAAATCGGCTACGTTATCCTTTGTAACCATTACCTGCTGGATCTCGATAAACTTAGGAACTTCCTGACCCGTAAGATAAAGATGTGCAGCTTCAACGGCTCTATAGCCTTCTTCGATAACAGAGAAGTATGTTGATGCGTAAACATCTCCCGCTTCGATGTAAGGAACGAGTTCCTTTGCATATTCAAGGCCAAGAACGACCACATCTGTTATTCCTCTTTCTTTTAGGGCCATGGAGGCTGCTATGGCTCCCGACCACCACTGACATGCTATGACATCAACGTTTCTCTCACTTTGCAGGAAAGCTTCCATGAAAGCAAGTGTTCCTTCCTTTGTCCAGCCGTCAATCGGTCGCTTCTCGATAATTCTCCAGTTGGGGTTTCGTTCAGCCACTGAGAGGAAACCTTCTTCTCGCATCCTTTGAGCCGTGGTGCCGGGATTTCCTTCGATAAGAATTATGTCTAATTCGACATTTCCAAATAGCTTCTCGACAAATTCAGCCTGAACAACTCCCGATCCAATCTCGGAACGACCAATGTGACTAACGACTCCCGGATACTTTCCTTCAGGATCAGTTCCAATGCTGTTCGTAAAAGTAATAATCGGGATGTCTGCCTCATTGCACCTGGTGACGGCCGTTCTTAGAGCCATATTGTCTGCCGCACAAAGCAAGACAAGGTCGACGCCTCGAGCAATGAAGTTTTCGACCTGTGATAGTTGTTTACCGGCATCCCATTCAGCATCGGCATAAATCAGATTTAGATCGAATTCCTTTGCGGCTTTGTCAAGCCCAATTCTCTGAACACTAAAGAATTCAACCGTTCCCGGAAGTAGAACGGCGACGTCTGTTGCAAATAATAATCCTGTTACCAATCCAAACACAATGACTAACAAAACGGAAAGCTTTTTCATAAGTACCTCCTCTGGATTGAATCCTGCATTTCAAAATCCTGAAGCACCCCCAAGCACTTCCTTAAGGAGTAACTCCTTCTGGGCAAAATACGCCCCACCGATAACGACACTGTAAGGTTCCAATGAAGCTCTCGCAAGAAGATCGGATCTGTATAGCTCTTCCGGTAAAACTCTCCTGAGGGTGTCGTTAATAATCGGAAAAATCCGGTCATACTGGTTGAACCCAATACCACCTCCTATTAGAAGTCTGGCTGGATCAAGAAGCATAATAGCATTTGCAAATGCGAGAGCGAGATGTTCGCACCCGCTGACTATTCTTTTGCTGATTCTATCGTCCGACTCCATATTTTCAAAGAGCTCCTTAACAGAGACTTTCATACCATTGCTTCTACAGAAGGATTCGAGTGCATATCCGGAAAACCATTGCTCAAGTCTGCCAAATCCAATATTCATCTTTGATTCAATTGACCAGTCTGTAACAAACTCGCCAATCTCACCTGCTCCTCCAGAAGATCCCCTGTAAACTGAATCGGCGATAACTATACCTGAACCAATACCTGTTCCGATCGACACAAGCACTACATCGCCAAACTCTTTTGCTGAACCGATCCACGACTCCCCGAATGCGGCAAGAGTAACATCGTTTTCGATCAACGTCGGTATACCGAAGCACTCTTCAACATGACTTTTGAGATCGAAATTTCCCATATCGAATGATGGCATATACTTGATATTCTGGGTATTCCTATCAACTGTACCGGGAATGCCAATGGAAATTCCAAGAACCTTTCCTCTATCGACCTGCGCGATGTAACTCTCAATTCTTTCACTGAGTTCATCTATCAAGCCTCTTCTCGTTCGAAGAGCATCGGAAGGTATGGTCTCGCTATTTGTGATGTTCCCATCTAGATCTATAAGTGCAAAGATGGTCTTTGTTCCACCTATGTCTATGCTGAGTACGTATCTGTAATCTTTCGCAAAGGAAATGTTGATAGGTTTCCTACCACCGGAAGACTTGCTTTTTCCAAGACCGTTCTCAGTAATCACGCCTTCCGCAACGAGAGCGTTGACTATCGAAGAAATCGTCGGTTTGCTTAATCCTGTAAGCTTAGCAAGCTGAACTCTGGAAGTGCTCTCTCTTCCCCTCACAATTCTTAAGATCTCATCTGTTCTGCTCTCTATAAGCCTCGATACCACTGGATCCTCCTGTTAGCATTCAGAGTTATTTTTCAATAGTATTCTAAAAGCGAACTCAGAAAGAACTTGAGAACCACATTGATCATGATCTAGGTTGGTAAATTTAAATTACTAACTAAGTCTGCCTAAATTATATCCCGTTAAGGAGTCAGATCAAAGGAGAGAACACTTAACCAATCCAGATCATACAAAATGGACTACAGGATTAATTGGCCTGCGCCAAAGCTTATGGAACGTAGTCAGGCTTCACAATTGTTGGAAATATAAACTCAATATTTGCTTCTGCGAACAGTCTCTTCCTCCTGGAGTTCGTCTGCAAGAAGAGTGGAGAGAAATCTGCATTTCATACGTCCTTTTGAGGCTTTCAGCTCTTCTACTCAAAACTCTTTCTTGAATCGTTTTTTTTGGCACCAATAGCTTAATGGCCGAACTTGTCTGCTCTCGAAGTGTCTACCTATGAACTTGTAGGAGTCCTCTTGAGAGGACTTACAATATTGGCTACAGAAAAGAATAATGATTCTAATCGGTCGTGGCCAGTTTAGATCACGCCTCTTCGCTCGGCAGAAGAAGTCGAAAATAGATCGCAATTTTGTATACTCAGAATACGTCATACATAATACGTATGATGACTTAGATTTCCGGAGGTAGATTAAGAAATGGCCAGGCGTAAATCCCTTTACGAGATCATATATTCACAGATAGAACAGAAAGTCCAGGAGATGGGTGATGGAACACAACTGCCATCAATAGAAAAGCTTTGTGAAGATTATGGAGCCAGCAGGACGGTGATAAGGGAAGTGATTACTGCTCTTGAAAAAGAGGGCTTAGTCGTTAGAAGGCAGGGGCTCGGGACATTCGTTGTTAAGGACAGCGGTCTGGTCCATACAGGGATCGAATATCTGAGAGGCTTGACTCGGATCATTTCGAGCTCGGGAAAGACACCCAATCTGATACACGACAGATTTAAAGAGGTCCTTGCTGATGGCGACCTAGCAGCGAAGCTGGAGATGAGGGAAAAGGAAACACTTGTCCTTACGGAAAGGGTGTACGCCGCAGACGGTATTCCTGCAATATTCGCAAAAACGTACATTGCTTCGGAAAGAATTCCCGGAGGCACAGAGGAATTACTCAAGACTCTCGGAGAAAGAAGGGCGAAGGAATTGGTTCTCTTTGATCTTCTGGAGGAGAAGTTCAAAGATCCAATTAGATATGCGATTGCGGAGATCGAATCTAGGCTCGTGAACGAAGAGCTTGCGGACCTGCTCGAAATGACTCCGGGCACTTCGATAGTGCTGCTCAAAGAAGTTCACCGGGATATAAACAACGTCCCGATGCTTTACTCGGAGGATTTCATAAATACGTCGGTCTTCAGAATACATGTTCTTAGAAAGAAGATTTGAGGTGACGCTTTGATGGAGGATTACAGAGAGCCAGTAGGATTAGAGGGAAGATTTCAGTATCACATTGAGTGCCGCGCGGGAGATATCGCACCGGTTGTAATTGTTCCGGGAGACCAGGGGAGAGTCGATAAGATCGTAGCCGGACTGAGTGAGACAAGAAAGATCGCTGAAAACAGAGGCTTAATAACCTATACAGGTAAGTATAAGGATTACCCCGTTTCAGTGACTTCAACAGGCATGGGAGGCCCCTCTGCAAGCATCGTATACGAGGAACTGATCAACGTTGGAGCAAGAGTATTGATAAGAATTGGCAGTGTGGCAGGCCTCCAGGAGCATGTTAATGAAGGAGATATTGTAGTTCCTTATGGCTGTGTGCGTGATGACGGGGCCTCGAACTACTATGTCCCGGCGAATTTCCCGGCCGTTCCTTCTCCAGATGTCTATTCATCGCTTACAACATCTGCCAGAGAAAGGGGAAGAGAGATCGTCACCGGAATCAACTGGACACATTCCTGTTTCTACAAACGGGATCCCGAATACTTCCAGAGCTGGAGCAGGAGAAGGATTGTATCGCTGGAAATGGAGGCTTCTGCGCTATTCGTCATTTCCTATCTTAGAAATGTCAAGGCCGGTTTCATTGGGATTTGCTATGCGAACAGATACAAACAATCTGCTGGCACAAAAGTAGATCTCTCTGTCAAGAACCCCAGAAGAGACGTGATTGAGAATTCAGTGAAAGAAGCGATCGAAATAACGCTGACCGCAATAAAGAAAATGTACGATGAAGACCTTGTTTAACTACCGAAGGGAGGAGATTCTATGAGAACCAGGTTCATGCTTTTGCTCTTTGTTCTGTTGATAGCTTCATGTTTTGCAGTTCCTTTGCGTCTTTCAAGTGAAGTTGGAATTCACACGGATGCCTGGAAGACCAGAATGGAAGGTTTCACGAAAGAGACGGGAATCGAGGTCGACATTCAACAGTTTCCTTATGCAAACTACCTTGATCAGCTGATGCTTGGCTACACATCTGGGAGGGTCGAAATCGATGTACCTTATATCTCGATGCTCTGGTATCCGGCTCTTTCGATTGCAAACTACATCTACCCGATAAGCGATATTCCCGGATACGAGAAAATCAACGAGGCCGATATTCCCGGAATAAGAAACGCAAAGCTTAATGGCAAAACGTACATTGTTCCCTACATGAACGAGCTCGGAGGCATAATCTACAGGAAGGATCTTTTCGAAGATCCTGTGGAGAAGGCCAACTTCCTCAATAAGTACGGCTACGAGCTTCTGCCTCCTCAGACTCTGGAGCAGTACAGGGACGTTGCAGAGTTTTTCAACAGACCGCCGGATCTCTACGGAGTCACCATGATGGGAAGAAGAAGCATATTCCTTGCAACTCACTTCATGCAAAGGCTTTGGGCAAAAGGCGGGGCACTTCTAGATATGAATATGCGTCCAATCTTCAACTCGGAAGCGGGCGTTGAAGCGCTTGAAGAAGTCAAGTACATGTTCCAATTTGCGAACCCTGCCGCAATGAACTACGATTTCCAGGAAGCGTTGAATGAATTCATCAGTGGAAGAAGCGCAATGGCGGAGGTCTGGACGACCGGAATGTTCTACGTAGAGGATGAATCGAGATCCTCCATTGTTGGTAAGGCAGGATTCGTAGGATTCCCCAGACCTGAAGAAAAACTTGGAGAGAAGCTTCCCATGCTTTATATCTCCTGGGGTTTCTCAGTCAGCAGCTCGGCACCAGACAAGGAAGCAGCGCTGGAGTGGCTTTTGTATGTCACAGAAACAAAGAACGAGGTCGAGGCCGCTCCTACAGGCAACATACCGGCGAGGTTCTCGGCGCTGAACAGCCCCGAGCTTGCAGAGTCCTTCCCCTGGATAGGAGACTTCGCCTCTGCTATGGAGAATTGTATTCCAACTCCTATCGTTCCATTGATACCGGAAGGCGGAAGTATAGTGAGCGGAATTATCGCTCCAGCGGTTTCTGAGTTCCTGGCTGGAACAAAGACGGCCGAAAAGGCTCTAGATGACGCAGTAAAGGAAGTAGACAGGCTCATGAGAGATGGAGGGTACTATTGATCTTATTCAAAGCCGGGTCGAAAGGCCCGGCATTTCTTGCGATGGGGGATCGGATGAAGTCTAAACAGAAAACTAAGGGTTTTGCATATATTCTTCCTGCACTTGTATTCATCGTGGTGATCTTCATGATCCCACTTACATACACTGTTGTCATGTCCTTTCTTAGGTGGAATCTGCTCAGACCCGATCTGGGAATCAAGCCGGCCGGTTTCACGAACTACGTAAGGCTTTTCACAGACTCCTTCACGCTGGACACAGTTGGAAGAACGTTCTACTTCGTAGTGGGAGCTGTCCTTGTTGAACTCATTATAGGGCTGTGTATCGCTCTCGCGCTTGACACTGAGTTCAAAGGCTGGAAGATAGTGCAGTCGATTCTTCTTGTACCTTTCATGATCGCCCCTGTAGTCGTAGGATACGTATGGAGATTCGTGTTGAACAGCGATTATGGACCAATTATCCATTTGATGAAACAAATAGGGTTTGGCGGACTTGTAGATAAACCACTGCTTTCTAATCCCTCAGCGGCCATGCCAGTACTGATAGTTGCAGATGCCTGGGAATATATACCCTTCGTTACCCTGGTATTGCTTGCGGGTCTGAAGTCTGTTCCATATGAACCGTATGAAGCCGCATTCGTCGACGGTGCAAGCTCTATTCAGAGATTTTTCTACATAACCCTTCCGCTGCTAAGACCCTCGATACTCGTCGCGGTAGTTATCAGGACGCTTACGTCCTTGCGTGTCTTCGACATTGTGTTCATTATGACAGGCGGAGGTCCCGGGACAGCGACGGAAACGCTTGCCTTCTACGGTTACAGGACGGCCTTTCAAGCGTACAACGTCGGCTTTTCTTCGGCAATAAACATGCTCACTTTCGGAATAGCTGTGGTCTTCACAATACTCTACATGAAAATTATAGGTGGTGGAAAGAACTATGATTAGGAGAAGACCTGTCACCAGAATACTGGTTTTCGCTGTTATTGCTTTGGCTCTTATCTGGACTCTGGTGCCACTTGCGTGGATTCTTCTTTCCTCGTTCAAGTTTGAAGCCGACCAGTTCTCTATACCACCAAAGTGGTTCCCAGAAAGACTTACGCTTCAGAACTACGCGAAGTTCTTCGGGAATTCTGAGTTTGTGAGATCATTGATCAACAGCGTCATGATCACATTCCTTTCAACGGTAATCGCCCTGTTCCTGGGTGTGCCCGCAGCCTACGCTATTGCCAGGTTCAACTGGAAGCATGCCAATACAATCGCTTTCGTAGTCCTTATAGCAAGAATGACACCTCCGATAGTCATGGTCCTGCCTTTCTTCATGATCGCCAGATATCTTGGAATATCCAACACATACCTCCCGATCGTTCTCGCTCTATCCTTTTTCAGCGTCCCTTTCGCGATCTGGATGATGCGTGGCTTCTTCCAGGAAATCCCTGTTTCTCTTGAAGAAGCGGCTATGATTGATGGATGCACCCGTTTTCAGTCTTTAAGGAGAGTAGTGCTTCCTCTTGTAATGCCAGGACTATCAGCCACATCCATACTCTGCGCTCTGATTGCGTGGAATGAATTCCTTTTCGCACTTGTACTCACCGGTCAGGATACAAGACCTCTTCCTGTTCTGGTCAATATGTTCGTAAGCGAAAGGAATATTGAATGGGGTGTTATGAGCGCGGCAGCGATAATCACAGTGCTTCCGATGATTGTCTTTGGACTCCTTGTCCAAAATGACTTGGTTCGAGGATTGACAATGGGCAGCTCTAAATAGACCCTTCTCAATTACCTTTCCAGACCTGCTGAGACTCTTCCCAGTGCGAACGCAGTTATTCATGCACTTTCGTGAAACAAAGTAAGAATAAATAGTGTCTCCCTGCCTCATGTGTGATAATTGGTCGGTGTAAAGAAAGTCTTTAACAAGGAGGTCAGGGTTGATGCCAAGGATGCTTGTGGCAACTGCACCGCGAAAAGCGGCCATCGTTGAGTATCAGGATAGAAAGATAGCGGCCAACGAGGTGATGGTCGAGGTCGAGTTTGCTTCTCCAAAGCATGGCTCAGAGGTAGCAGACTTCAGAAGTGAAAGTCCTCTGATAGACGAATTCTACGATCAAGATTGGCATCTGATTTTACCGAGATCAGCTGGCGAAAAAAAGGGTGTAGAATTCGGTTCCTGGAATCTGGGCAACATGTGGGTAGGAAAGATAGTAGTGAAAGGGGAAGACGTAAAAGACTACTCCATCGGTGAAAGGGTCTGCTCTTACGGAGGAATTCGTGAAACTCACATTATAAACGCTATAGGAAACGACCGTCTACTAAAGGTCCCTACCGGGGTCTCCTGGAAGAGCGCTGTGTGTTATGATCCCGCCCAGTTTGCTTTTTCCGGAATCAGAGACGGGAATGTAAGGCCGGGAGATTACATCGCAGTGATTGGCCTTGGAGCCATCGGATTAATGGCGGTACAGCTCGGAAAGAAAATCGGAGCCAGGCCAGTGATAGGTGTGGATCCTATCGCGATAAGGCGTGAGGCTGCGCTGAACTCCGGAGCGGACTACGTCCTCGACCCAGGTGAGTGCGACATCGGTCTTGAGATAAAAAAGCTTACCGGCAAGCTCGGGGCCGACTGCATCATTGAGACCAGCGGATCTGCTGGCGCGCTTCAGTCGGCTCTAAGGGGGCTTGCCTACGGAGGAACGGTTTCATATGTGGCCTGGGCAAGGGAGTTTGCCGGCGGCATCAACTTCGGAAGAGAAGCCCACTACAATTACGGAAGAGTTGTTTTTTCTCGCGCCGCGAGTGAACCCAGTCCAGACTTTCCAAGATGGGATAGAAAGAGAATCGAAAAAACCTGCTGGAATTTGATACTGGATGGTTCTCTATCTGGCGACGATATCGTGGATCCAGTTGTGAACTTCGAAGAATCGCCGAGCGCGTACTGTAAATATGTGGACACTAATCCCGAACTGAGTATTAAGCTCGGAGTAGCTTTTTGAGAGGTGAGTATATGAAAGTGATAACTCAGGACAAAGATTTCTTCCCTTCTCAAATGAAAGAGAAACTGCAATTCATTCGAAGCCTTGGATTCGACGGTTACGAGATAGACGGAAAAGATCTACTGGAAAGGTTCGCGGAAGTGAGCGAAGCTGTCCGGTCAACAGGATTCCCTGTAACAAGCGCCTGTGGGGGATACCGTGGTTGGATCGGTGACTTTTCCCGGGAGAAAAGGGAGCAGGCAGTAGAGGACATCGGAGAGATCTTGAAGGCATTATCTAAGGTCGGTGGAAAGGGAATTGTCGTACCTGCCGCGTGGGGAATGTTTTCGAAGAGGCTTCCACCCATGGTCCCTCCGAGATCTGATTCAGAAGATACAGCAGTTCTCCTGGAATCCCTTGAAAGCTTGAACAAAATGGCTGCAGAAACGGACACCTTCATCTATCTGGAGCCACTTAACAGGTATGAAGATCATATGCTAAACACCCTTCAATCTGCCGCAAAACTGATAGACGTCGGTGGATTTTCTAATGTCAGACTTACGGCTGACGCTTTTCATATGAATATCGAAGAGGCCGATATCAGGCAGGCGGTAATAGAGAACGGCAGGTATATCGGACACGTGCACATCGCCGACAGCAATCGTTATCAGCCGGGTCAGGCGCACTTAGACTTCAAGACACTCTTTTCGGCACTGTCTGAAATCGGTTACTCCGGTGACATTGCATTCGAATGCAGAGTGATCGGAGACAATCCTGCTAAAAGATACGGTGAGTCATGCGCCTTTATTCGTGATCTTCTCAGGAGCATTGAAAGATGAAGTACGGGAAACTCCGTGTCGCCTTGATTGGGGCCGGCCAGATTGCAGAGGTCACGCATCTACCGGTTTTATCCCAGATGAATGACAGGGTAGAACTGGTCGGGATAGCAGATCCCGCTGTAGAGAGGGCAGTTATGCTTTCCAGCAGATTTGGAATAGATAATACTTTCGGTGATTACGATGAGATGCTGTCTTCTTTGAATCCCGATGCTGTGTTCGTTTGCACTCCAAACAAATTTCACTCTTCAGCTACTGTTAGCGCACTGAGATCTGGATCTCATGTCTTTTGTGAAAAACCTCCCGCCATCAACGCAAGAGAAGTTCAAGAAATGATGGTCGCCTCAAAGGAAGCAGGAAAGATTCTTTCATTCAACTTCCATTATCGTTTCAGGAGTGAAGCAATCGCCATAAAGAAGTTTGTCGACAGTGGAGATCTTGGTGAGATATATTTTTGCGAAGCAACAGCGTTGAGGAGACGCGGAATTCCTGGATGGGGTTCCTTCACCAACAAAGAGATCCAGGGCGGCGGTCCACTGGTCGATATAGGAGTTCATATGCTGGATCTGGCGCTCCATATGATGAAATTCCCACAGCCGAAGAGCGTTACGGCAAGCGCTTATTGTAAAATCGCCAAGAGGAATGGAGTCGGACTTATGGGCGGCTGGGATCCTGAGAAGTATTCCGTCGAAGATTCGGCCTTTGGCTTTGTGAGGTTTCACAACGGAGCTTCACTGATCCTGAAGACTTCCTTTGCGCTAAACATGAAAGATCGTTCAATCATGAATCTTCAAATTTTCGGTGATAGAGCGGGCGCTACGGTCTTCCCACCGGAAGTATTTGCCGAATCGCATGGAGAGTTGACGAATACGGCTATACCATATGCAGAAAGCAAAGACTGCTACAAGAGGTCGATAGAAAGCTTTATAGATAGTTGCCTGGGAGAGGAATCGAGAATATCCTCTCCCGAAGAGGCCCTGGTTGTTCAGAGCATCTTAGACGCCTTTTATCTGTCGGCCGAAAGTGATTCGACAATAGAGCTATAAACGGAGGTCCTCGTCATGAGAATCGGCATTCTGAACGGTGCACGATAGGTAAAGAAAAATTCGATGAGTACATTGACAGACTAGTTTTTTCTCTTCGGGATAGAGGATACGATGTCGAGTATTTCTTGCTCAGGGATCTTGATATAAAACAGTGCATGGGATGCTTTGGATGTTGGGTAGAATCACCGGGAGAATGCATCGTGAAAGATGACTCCTATGAGATCAGGAAATCTGCAGTTAATTCCAGTCTCCTTCTATTTGCATCACCACTCATATTGTGTCTCACTTCGTCCACATTGGAGGAGGCGATCGATAAGATGATCCCAATAGTCCTTCCGTTTTTCACTGTTGGGGCAGGCAAAATCCATCAAGGAAGAGGTACGGGAAGTATTCTTTGCGAGTGTTCTGACTTAAGAATAGGACGATACAGCCATAGTCGATCTTGAGATCGTGGGAAGATCCGCGAACGCACTGCTAAAGAAATGGCTTCAATCTTGCCTTTTTTGATTCCACCGAGGGAACGTTAGAGAAGATTTCAGATGAGACTGCTGGTCTTCAATGGATCTCCGCGAGAAGTTAAGCGCGACACATTGACGATTGTAAACCACTTTCTCGAAGAAGTAAGGTCATCTCTGGCGAGGAAGGGTTATTGAGATTGTGGACCCTAGCAGGAAGCAGAAAATAATCCTCTCATTACATATATTATGATGTATAACGAGGAACAAACGTGGAGAACTTCATGATAAGTCCTGTATGCTTTTCAGGCAAGTCCGTTTGCACACGGTATTTTGTCGGCGAACTACAGGTCTTTAATTATCAATCTCTGTGTCTTATGACGCCTGCGAGCTTTTCCAACTCAATCACCGGTATAGGTACAAGAGAAAGCAGAAAAGCAAGCAAATACATCGAAGCATTCACCTTGGCTAGCCCGAATATTCTCGCTACTGGATCTATGAATAGAACAAAAGCAACCATTGCCAGCGACACTACTGTGGCAAAAATATGGAAGACATTGGAAAAGAAACCGGTTTTAAACAGCGAGTGATTTGACCGCATGTTAAAAGAATGGAAGATCTGGGTCAAAGAAAGTATAGCAAAGGCCATTGTTCTGCCTACAACAATATCTCCGGTACTCTTCCAGCCAATCGAAAACCCAATCAGAGTTAGAAAAGCGAACATGATTCCCTGCAGAATTACTCTGTAACCAAGTCCATTTGCAAATATCCCTTCATTCTTTCGTTTAGGCTTGCTTTTCATAACATCCTCTTCAACGGGTTCCATGCCTAATGCAATTGCAGGTAAGCTGTCGGTGACGAGATTTATCCAGAGCAACTGAACAGATATTAGAGGAGCTTCTCTCCAGATAATCATCGCCGTAAATACAGTCAAAATCTCCCCTATATTAGTTCCAAGAAGGAAACCAACCACCTTTCTTATGTTGGCATAGATCCCCCGACCTTCCTTCACGGCCTCTACAATAGTTGAGAAATTATCATCTGTAAGTGTCATGTCAGCCGCGCTCTTTGCCACATCGGTTCCAGTTATTCCCATGGCACATCCTATATCTGCTGCCTTGAGAGCAGGAGCGTCATTAACTCCATCTCCCGTCATTGCCACCACTTCACCTTGTTTCTGCCATGCCCGAACGATCCTCAACTTGTCTGAAGGAGAAACTCTGGCATAAACCGAGATATCCCGAACTCGTTCTTCGAGCTCACTATCCGGCATTTTTGCAAGTTCGCTTCCATCAACAACCTTTTCTTCAGGTGACAGAATCCCGACTTCTCTGGCAATTGCTGCGGCGGTTAGCTTGTGATCACCGGTTATCATCACCGGCTTTATCCCGGCCTGTTTACATAGTGCCACCGATTCCTTTGCTTCTGGCCGTGCTGGATCAATCATACCCACGAGACCCATGAATGTTAGCCCGCTCTCGATCTCGGCGGGATCAAGGAACTCTGGAATCTCCTCGATATGCTTATAGGCTATGGCAAGCACTCGCAGGGCATCGCTACCCATCTCTTCTGCAATTCTTCTTCCCTTTTCGACGTCTCCTGCAACACATCTAAGGGCAACTGAATCAATTGCACCCTTTGTAATTACTACATTCTTGTTTTCGATTCTGTTGATTGTTGTCATCATTTTTCGCTCTGAATCGAATGGAATCTCGGCTAATCTTGGATATTTCTCCTCCATTTTCTCTTTCTCGATTCCATTCCTTTTAGCGGCAAATACTATCGCTGTCTCAGTTGGGTCTCCTATTTGTTTTTCTTCTCCACTTTCATAAATGATTCTTCCGTCTGAACAGAGTGTCGCATACAGTAAAAGACTTCTTATTTCTGGCGAGTTCTCGGAAGAGATCTCTTCCAGAGCTGAATTACAATCGGAAAAGGCCTTAACCAGTGTCATTTTGTTCTGAGTCAGTGTTCCTGTCTTGTCTGAGCAGATTACGGTTGCACTTCCCAGGGTCTCAACGGCTGGCAGCTTGCGAATTATCGCATTTCTTTTAACCATCCGCTGCACTCCTATGGCAAGAACAACCGTCACGATAGCAGGAAGGCCTTCAGGTATTGCCGAAACGGCTAGAGAAACGGAGATCATGAATATCTCCATTATCGGAATGCCATCAATCAAACCAACCAGAAAGATTATCGCGCAGGTAACTATAGCCGCAATTGCAAGATACTTTCCAAGAACAGTCAGTTTCTTCTGAAGAGGAGTTTCCGTCTCTTCTTCCGCTGAAAGCATGCTCGCAATTTTCCCCATTTCAGTTTGCATTCCAGTCTCTACGACAACAGCCTTTGCCCTTCCATAAGTAACGCTACAACCGGAGAAAATCATGTTGAACCGGTCTCCCAAAGTAGCATCTTCTTTAACCTTAGCCTCGGTTTTCTTCTCCGACGAAACCGATTCTCCGGTTAGGGCTGACTCATCAACTTTGAGACTTGCCGAACTCAAGATTCTAGCATCGGCTGGAACGAAGTCACCGGCTTCTACAAGCACAATATCACCTGGGACCACGTTCGAAGCTTGAACGATCCTTTGCTCCCCATCACGTATTACCTTCGCATTAGGTGAAGAAAGCTTCTTCAAAGCATCGAGAGCCTTCTCGGCTTTGCTTTCCTGTATTACACCGATTACCGCATTCAAGACTACTATAAGCATTATCAAAACAGGTTCGAAGAAACCTTCATTCTCGAATAGAGAAACAACGAAGGAAATTGCGGCTGCCGCCATAAGGATAACTATCATAACGTCCTTAAACTGTTCTAGGAAACGCTCGAAGATGGTTTTCTTTCGTTCCTCTCTCAGGGTGTTGCTGCCGAATCTAGCCAATCGTTCTTCCACTTCAGAAGAACTCAATCCTTTGTTGGGATCAGCATTCAGTTTCTCTAATACCTCTTCTAGTTCCAATGAGTACCATGCCATTCTTAGTATCCTCCGTTTTCTCTGTGTGCAACTTCAAGGAGGCAAATCCATATCGCGACTTCTTGGATCGCTTTAAATACAGACTTAACTCCGGGCCGACGCTTTCATTCAGTATCGTCAGAGCGCTTTGTTCTGAGCGAAATCTCATTCCCGCTTTTCAAAGAAGACAATACTACTCTGAACGATTGAAGAAATGAGTTGCGCAGTTCATCACCACTCATCATACTTCTCTCTTTCAGATCATCATAGTATGCTGCAAAAGTTACAAGGGGCATTACAGAGAAGAAGAACTTGAACAATTCCATGTCCAGGGAGTAAGTGAAATCGTGGTCGGCTTCGGAAATCAATTTTAGGATGGGATTGCTGTCAATGTCTCTCGAGAGATCAAGCAGCCTGAAGAGATCGTTATGGTGTTTGCTGTCTTTCAATGATTCGAACATCAAAACCCTCAGCAACAACCTGTTTCCCAATAGATAATCGAGTATCCTTTCATAGTATTCAAGTAATCGGTTCACGAAAACAATAGCAGACTCCTCGTTCGAAAACTTCATCCTGTCATATTCAATATCGAGTTCGCCGTCTTTGATCATCTGAATGATGCCTTCCTGGACGAAATCCATGGTGATGGAAGTGGCATCTTCAAGTAAGGAATTAACTACGTAGCTTAGGATCTCCTCCTTACTTTTGAAGTAGTAATAGATCAGCCCTTTCGTCACTCCTGCGGCCTCAGCAATCTCACTTGTAGTAGTTGCATGGAATCCTCTTTTTGAAAACAGCTCTATCGATGCATCGATGATTCTTTCTCTTGCATCGTTAGCATCCTTTGATTTCATCACACCACTTCCTAACTAACCGGTTAGTCAAAATCATTGTACCATTTTGTTAGCTCTTTAGGGAGGTATCGAGTTTTTTAGATTCTCTCTGGTAAATGAATCAAGAGAATGGAAAGGTTTCGTATTCACCCCCAGGGGAATTAAACAAATAAGTGAGGAATAGTAGACTAAGGAGAAGGGGTGAATATGGCTGAAGCATCCGAAAGGCAAGCATTATGATCCTGAGTTCAAACTCAGATTAGTTAGGGAGTTCTTAGAGGCAGACAAAACCCTTGAAGAAATTGCACAAGATAAGGGGTTCGTACTTCAAAACACTTCAGAACATCACAAGACGCTGGATTTCTCTTATTCGATGAGTATCGTTTATTAGGCGGGCCATTCACGTTTTCTAATCTCTGTCGGTTAACCAATCCTTGCAAAGGAAACTGTGAAAGTGCAGCTTCTGGGAAGTCGAGATGGGAAGGCGAGAAATATTCATTCCGGACTTAGCTCTTACTATTACCCGTAACTTGCAGTCACCACTGGATTCTTAGAGAATTACTAGTAAATAACTCTCAGAGAAATAGACTAGTTTTTTTCGTCTTAGCCCTTCAAAAAACCATGAATAATGCAATAAACGCAATCGCAGCCCCATTAAACACTGGGGCCGACGTAGATCACTAGATGTGCGAAACTTACCGAGACAACTCCTTTCGAATCATTCAACTTGAAAAATCGAAATTTCCACTGCAGGGAAAGCTTGAAGAATAGATATGAACCGAGCGATAGAACCTTTGACACAGTTTGTTTAGGAGGTGCTTCCAAAAAGCCTTGTGAACAGCAAAAGATGGAAAACTACAACAAACAGTGCCTCAGCAGTGCTTTCCCGTCGTGATTAGAGAGCACGATCCCATTCCTGGAGAAGATACCCTGACTGTTGAATGACTGACTCTTACCGCTATGCTTTCCCGCGCGACTGCTGAGTAAAATCCCGATCGATGACAATCATTCTTTATTCTAGCTGAGTGCAAAAACTTGACTCAAAAATAATTCAGGTGTAGAATCCTATATGTACGTACATTCTAACTGGAGGCGACTGTTATCACTCCTAAGTATTCAGTAATTGAGCATTTTCTGCTTGAAGAACTCAAGTCCGGGAAGTACTCTGTTGGAGATAAACTTCCAACGGAGAAAGAGCTTATGAAGAAGTTCAGTGCAAGCAGAGAAACTGTCCGGAAGGCTCTGGATAGGCTCTCTTTCGAGGCGGCAATAGTCAGGAGACCGGGCCTTGGAACCTTTGTAGGCTATGGAAGTGACAACCACCTCGTGGGCATTCTAGTCCAGCAAATAACCAGTTACATCTTTCCATATATAGTGCTCGGGGCCGAGGACCACCTCTTTCGAAATGAATACAAGATGCTTCTAGGCAATTCGGCGGAGGATCCAGTCAAGGAACGGCAGATCCTGTCGGAGTGGATTGCTTCCGGGGTAAAGGGTTTGATAATCGATCCTGTGTACAGTGCTACAAAGAGGTCAAATAAAGATCTAGTGAAATCTATGGCAAAATCGGGAATCAAGATTGTTCTGGTACACAGCGACTGGAACATAGATCAAGTGAGCTGCAATGTTCTTGACGATGCCTTTGGAGGAGAAAAAGCGGCGGAGATCTTCTTTGAATACGGTCATAAAAGAGTTGCCGTGATATACAAATCGACACACCTTCCCGGCGTCATAAGGGCCAAGAGCTTCGTAGATCGCTGCAGACAACTGGGGTTTTCAAAGATATACGAAAAGTCCTTCAACGTTTCGGAGTTCACAGGTGCGCCTATGCAAATCGCTCATGAACTGATGTCGTTACCGCTGCAGATTCGCCCTACTGCAATCTTCTGTTACAACGATGCGACGGCCCTTCAGCTACAGCTGGTAGCAAAGAGACTTGCTCTAAATATACCCGAAGATATCTCGGTTATAGGATTCGATGACGGGCCTATCGGTGATTTCAGAGACATCCTGACCACTTTTGCCCACCCAAAAGAAGATGTGGGAAGAAGGTCTGTCGAAATCCTTCTTGACATGCTCAATGGCTCCAAAGCTTATAGAGTTGTCCATAAACCGGAATTGATTGAAAGAAGTTCAGTTGCTGGTGTGAAGGAATAGTTCTGAACCGCTTTCTTTATGAAACTCAAACTTCTGATCTTAAGACAGATCATCTGCAACCCTCTTTAAAGGCTAAGCGATCATGGAATTTACATCTTTGGCTTTCACTCTGTGACTATCTTAGTTTCTCTTCGTCATTCGCAAATCAACTTGTGGCTCTGACGTCCAGAGCGATTCCTTCTTAAACAACGTTGTCAAAAATCGTGGTTGTACTCTTCGCCCCAGGTTCTTATTAGTGGACTGGTAAGGGTTGGTGCCTCGAAGCCATAAGAAACGCAACTAAGAACTAGATTTTCAGAAAATATTGGACTAGCAATGGCACAAGAAGCTAACTGGCGTCGTGAAAGAAAATACCCCTGCTGGGCACCGAGGAGCAGAAATCGGAAGGCCAAAACAAAAAATCTTCTCTCATATCTGTTCGAGGTTCTTCGATCTATTGAGAAAAGGAACTTGACTTCTCTGCGAGAGAGACGCCGATAGGAATCCATTATAGAAACGACGGCTATGGAATCTTCCGAGAAAGTTATTCCCAACGTCAAAATGGATTTGGGTTTTTTCCGTCTCAAAATACGAACCTCTTGTCTCTTCCTCTCAAGTTCCAGGAACTTCGGTAAAGAGGAGAGAAAGTCGAGAAATGAAAAAGGGCATTTCCTACATGTTCGTTTCACGAAAGGAATCAGAAAAGGAAAACAAAATGGTTTGCGCTTCCAAGACAGTTTCCGTCATAATCGTTGCCATATGCTATCCCCTGTTTAGATCGAAATATCGGACTTCTTCATGAATTAGTCCGGAATCAACGCTCCATATATGTACGGACATTATTCTATGATAATCACGAAGAAATCAATGAGAATCCGTCCTTTCAATATTCGATTAATAGAAATATGAAGATATCGGCCCAAACCCGGCTCAGATCATCAGAGAACGGCTCTAATCGAATTTGGCGCAACTTCTTCGATTTTGCTACAATGTGACCGTGAATTGATTCTCCTCTTAATAACAACTGATTTCTAATCGTGGCAGAATTCTGGATCTGTCTTTTGTGCGGAAGTGTGGGCAAGTATGTTTGGTTTTTTTCAATAAGGTACGTACATATATGTATTTCCCGACAAACCAGAGTAGAAGCCAGTGCTTTCAAACGTAATCAAACAACCAATTTTTCTGTGAAGAGCTTAACTCATTTTTTCGGTCTGACTGATCAAGAAATATCATTTTTTTTGGGGGGTGGTATGACAGGCAATAGATCAGAGACTAGATCGTTTTCTTGTTCATTAACAATCTGGTATTTAGTATTTCTAGGAGGTGAAACTCAGTGAGAAAGTTGATGGTTATGGTACTTGCGCTGGTTCTTGCCGTTGGTTTCTCTTTCGGTATAACAATTACGATGATGTCACCGCTGACCGGAGCTGATGGAGCTTACATGGATGAAATCGTGGCAAGATTCAACGAGGAGCATTCTGACATCGAAGTTGTTCATGTGGTCGTAGAGTCTTCTCTGGATATGAAGAACAAACTTTCAATGGGTATTGCATCTAAGACAGCGCCCGAGATCATGTTCATCAGGAAATTCGACATGCCTCTTTACCTCGAACATTTTAAGGGATTCACAAAGGAAGAATGGCTTGAAAACTATGGAATCGACACAGATGATATCTTCCCAGGTGTTCTCGAAGGACTAGTTGTGGATGGTAAAGTGGTAGGAATTCCTCTGGACATATGGCTGTTCTACATGGCCTACAACAAGGCAAACTTCGCAAAGGTAGGCCTAGATCCTAACAACCCGCCGAAAACGAGAGAAGAATTCATATCTGCCATGGAGGCTTTGTTGCCTATAACGCCTGAAGGCTTGACACCATATTATGAGAACCCTGCCTGGACATGGATCTGGTTCCACCTTCTCTGGCAGCACGGCGGTGAAGTGCTTACCGACGACTTCAAGGCACCTGCGTTTGAAAAAGCCGGAATCGAAGTCTGTAAGTTAATGCTTGAGATGCAGGATAGGGGTATTCTGCCGATGCAGGTAGCCGACCCAGGCGTTTCCTTCCAGTCGGGCGAAAGCTCGGTCTTGATTACCGGTATCTGGACTATCAAGCCATGGATGGAACAGCTGGGTGAGGATTTTGGTTATGCAGTAGCTCCTCAGCTAGGCAACACTAAGGCCGTATTTGGAGGATCCCACGTGCTTGCAATGCCAGCTGTCATGGTCGAAGATCCAAAGGTACTTGAAGCTGCGACAACATTCATAAAGTATCTTTGGGACCACGCAATAGACTGGTATGAAGCAGGACAGACTCCCGCAAGAAAGTCCATTGCCGAGAGTGAGGAACTGAAGGAAAGGCTTCCTCATATCTACGCGGTCTCTCAGGACTCTGAATATGTGAGGCAGTTCCAGATGTTCCCGCTTATTTCAGAGATTGAGGCCGAAATCGCCGTTTATCTAGAGGAAATCCTCGTACTCCATTCGATGTCCCCAGAAGCTGGAATGAAGGAAGCGGCATTTGCCGTTCAGGAAATTCTCGACGACTATTGGTCGAGAAACTGATCTGCGTAAGTAACGGTTAATAAGGTGAAGGGAGGAGGAGTAATTGAGACAATCACATTCTAAGTCACCAAGAAGTTTCCGCAGGGAGGTTGGATCGTGGTTGTTCCTCCTCCCTCACCTGTTCTTTTTCATTCTTTTCGTTGCTGTCCCTCTAGTATTCGGACTCATTATCAGTTTCTTCAACTGGAGTCTCCTGAAAGAAAACGTATTCATTGGTTTCAATAACTATGTGCGGACATGGAACGATTCAAGGTTCTGGCCAACGGTTCAGCACACTGTAATCTTTGCACTGATTAGCGTCCCTTTGGTAATAATTGTGGCAATCCTTTTCGCCCACATACTCAAGAAAAAGCGCTTCGGTCAGCTTTGGTTACTCGTTGCCTTCGTTTCGCCAGCTTTCTTCGGATCTGTAGGAATTCTGAGTTCCTGGAAATGGATATTTGCTTCCTTTCCTTCGGGCCTTGCCAACTATTACCTGGATAAAGTCGGGCTCATCAACAATGCGGTTTCCTGGTTTGGAAGCACTTCTGTAGCCTGGGGAGTGATTATCCTTGTTACGGTCTGGTGGATCGTTGGGTTCAGCATACTGCTATATCTTGGAGCTCTACAAAGAATCCCACCCGAACAGTACGAATCAGCAAAACTAGATGGAGCCGGACCATGGAAGAGATTCATCTACATAACTCTCCCATGGATCAAGAGCGTGCTGTTTTTCGATGTCGTTCGTCAGGCGATTCTGGCATTCGGGCTCTTCGATCAAGCCTATATATTGTCTGGGGGAGGACCCGCAGGGACCACTCGTACACTCGTTTACTATCTCTATCTCGTGGGATTTGAGCGACAGGATTTCGGAAGGGCCGCGGCGATCTCCTGGTATATATTTGCGATCGTACTGATTTTCGCAGTGATTCAGCTAGTTCTGGTCACCAAATCTATACGATCGACGGAGGGGTGAAACTATGACTTCAACAGTCCCCAAAAACAAGAAGAAACTCAGCAAACGAATAACTGCAGTGATAGTGACTGTTCTTCTTTGGGCCTTTGCAGCTTTCTGGTTTGCACCGATCTTCTGGATGCTGTCGACTTCTATGAAATCAACGGCGGCAGCCGTAATTGAAACTCCTCCTCAATGGATACCTCAGAATCCAACTCTAGAAAACTACAAGATCATCTTCGCACCTTCAGGTGGTCTTTCACTCATCAGAGCAACTCTCAACAGTGTGATTGTTGCGGTGAGCTCCACTCTTGCAACGCTGGTTCTGTCAATCCCGGCCGCTTATGCTCTATCTCGATTGAGATTTAGAGGACGTATGCTCATCTTTTGGATTTATGTCGCTGTCCTGGCCTTCCCTGCCGTTCTCTTCCTAATACCTCACTTCTTCATAATAAACGGTATGGGACTATCTAATTCCTACCTTTCCCTGATCTTGCCTGGCCTTGGGGGGACATTCGGGGTATTTCTCTTAAGGCAGTACATGCTAGACATACCCAGAGAGCTGGAGGATGCCGCGTGGATAGATGGGTGTTCTAAGTTCAGGTTTCTGATAAGCATCGTGATTCCGTACATTAAGCCCGCGATGCTTGTACTCAGCTTGATGACATTTCTCGGATCCTGGAACAGCTTCCTGTGGCCATTACTAATCCTCAGCAAGGCCGACAAGTTCACGCTCCCAATAGCTCTCATAAGATTTAGCGCGGGGTGGGGAGACCCCTACAGAGGAATCGGTCCGATGATGGCCGGTGCATTCTTCTCCGTAGCACCCTCTTTGATAATTTTCATTGTCTTCCACAGGTATTTGATGAAAGGAATTTCCCTGGGATCGCTTGGAAAGGAGTAGATATTATGTCAGGAATTAAGAAGTGTTTTCGGAAAACCGAAGGAGAGAGTTTTGGAACACCCCTTGAGAGATACTTTGTCTTGATTCTTGGCCTGCTGTTTCTTAGTCTATGTTTTGGAGGTAGTGTTTTGCCTATTGACATCGACATTAGTGCTTTCGAAGAGAGAATAGAAGCCAATAGAAAGGTGCCGATCAAGATTGAGATCGTGGATGAGAATGGGCATCCTGTTAGCGATGCACACGTATCGGTAAGGCAGATGAATCACGAATTCTTCTTTGGAAATGCCCCTGAGTATCTGATTTATGCCTACGCTTGGACAAGCTACAACCGTGGGAGAAGGTTTGGAATCAAGCCCTTGCCTGAAGAGGATTTAGAGGTATATAAAAGGTTATACCTCGATCTCTTCAATTTCGCCACTCTACCATCTTTCTACTGGAAGGACTACGAACCTACACAAGGCAGAATCCGGCTAGACGAGGCTTCAAAGAAGATAGCCGAATGGCTTAATGAAAACGGAGTGCCTGTTAAGGGCCATACTCTGGTTTGGGGCAACCCCCCAAGTGTAGGTGTTCCTGCGTGGATAGAAGTTAAGGGGAAGCTTGGCCAGTGGGCAGAGGTGAGAGAGGCCCTTTTCTTCAGAGTTGAGAGAGAAGTAGAAGAGTTCAAAGATTTGGTGCAGTACTGGGATGTTGTGAACGAACCTGTTGTTCAAAGCTGGTTCGATGCTCTTGGTCCCGATTACATTGCAGAATCGTTTAGGATTGTCAAAGAGACTGACCCAGATGCCATAACGGTTCTTAACGAGTACGGGGTACTTGTGAACGAGCGGACAAGAAGAGCTTTCATTTCCAGAGCTCGACAACTGATAGGTGACGGAGTCCCTATAGACGTAATAGGAGCCGAAGCACATATCTTCACCGCTCAAGATCTATTAAGCCAGCTGCAATCACTGGAAAGTATCTATCTTGCTATAGATGAACTGGCTCAGCTCGGCAAGCCAATTCACATTTCTGAATTTCAAATCCCTCTTCCCGCGGTTATCGATGCCTTCGATGTATCCATAAATGAGGCCGAAGAGATACAGGCGGAGATCGCAAAGATCTTTTACACGGTGTTTTTCAGTCATCCCGCAGTAGAGGTAATTACCTACTGGAATTTCTACCGTGCTTGGCAGTCCGGAAGCGGATTTCTTCGTGACGACCTGTCAGAAAAACCAATGTTCTACGAGCTGATGAAACTCATCCATGGAGATTGGAAGACCTCATTTGAAGCAGAATTAGACTCGTCTGGAGAATTGTGTTTCAGCGGGTTCTCAGGAGAATACGACATCACGGTAGAATTTGAGAACTTCTCCGAGACAGTATCGATAAACGTTAAGAAGAGCGAGAACAATCAATTCACGCTCGTTCTTGGACAATGATCGAGGGGGTAATCGGATGAGATCAACGACGATAATCCTCACTCTGGTCTTTCTTGCTGTTTCACTTTCCACATCCGCTCTAGCGAATCCCGACCATGTCTTGAAGGTAGACCCAAGCAGTTTGGGCCCAGAAGTTAGCTCTCTTCTGTACGGGATATTCTTCGAGGACATAAATCATGCTGTAGACGGTGGCCTGTATGCAGAAATGATAAGAAATCGATCTTTCGAGCATCAAGATCCTGTCGAAGGCTGGTTTGCGGTCTTTGAATCCGATTGCAAGGCTACCTTTTCGATTGAGACTGATCGGCCTCTCAACAAGAATAACACCAAGTATCTGAGCTTCGAAATTCAATCTGACGACAAGCTGATATCCCTTTCAAATGATGGCTACGACGGTATACCTCTTAAAAAGGGCGAACGGTACTTGTTCTCGGTATTTGTTCGAAGCGACGAAGAGTATAACGGTGAAATCAAGGTTATGCTGGTCGATACTAAAGGTGAACCTGTGGCCGAGAAAAGCCTGGGAACGGCATTTAGCTCTGAATGGGAGAAATACTCGGTGGAATTGCAGCCCAACGAAAGCCTGGATGATGGAAGACTCATCATAACGATGAAGGGCTCCGGTAAGATCTCTTTTGATATGGTATCCCTCTTCCCCGAAGAGAACTGGAACGGCATGAGGATCGATCTGCTTGAGATGCTGGAAGAGCTGAAGCCCGCTTTCGTCAGATTTCCTGGCGGTTGTCTTGTCGAAGGCGATAGTCTCGAAAATGCCTACAGATGGAAGGATACAATAGGTCCAATTGAAGAAAGAAAGACCAACTATAATCTTTGGGGCTATCATCAGTCGTATGGAATCGGATTCTACGAGTATCTGCTTCTTTCAGAGCACCTTGGAGCCGAACCTATTCCGATCTTCAACGCCGGCATGTCATGCCAAGTTAGGGGTGCCGAATACTGCCCAATGGACGAAATGGATGAGTGGGTTCAAAATGTTCTCGACTTCATAGAGTTCGCTAACGGGCCATCCGATTCTTTGTGGGATTCGAAGCGTTCCGAGCTAGGCCATCCAGAACCCTTCAATGTCAAATACATAGGCATTGGAAACGAGAACTGGGGAACGGAGTATCACGATCGCTTCCCGTTGTTCAGAGAAGCTGTCAAGGAGAAATATCCCGAAATTACTATTATTTTCAGCGGTCCTCCTTCATATGAAGGAGCTTCGTTCAATCGTGCATGGAGATGGGCAAGAAGCAATGGTATCGAGATCTTTGATGAGCATATGTATGCAGTTCCGGAATGGATGCTAAGAAATACAGACAGATATGACAAATATGACAGATCTGGTCCGAAGGTGATGCTTGGAGAGTACGCAGCCCACGCGGCCGGCACCAGAAACACTCTTCAAGCAGCGATAGCAGAAGCAGCACTAATGACCGGCCTCGAGCGGAATTCCGACATCGTAATAATGGCCGCTTACGCACCTCTGTTCAACAGAGAGGGCTGGTCACAGTGGACCCCGGACCTCATCTGGTTCGACAATACTCGAGTATACGGAACACCCAGTTATCACGTTCAGAAACTGTTCAACGATAACACTGGAGATGTGATTATCCCCTCGTCACTGACCGATGAAGACATAGAGATAATCGGTTACTGGTTCAAGTCGCTGTATCATGTCTGCAGTTACGATTATGAAAGCAAAGAACTGATTATAAAAATCGTGAATCCCTGGCCCGAAGAAAAGAAACTCAGAATTGAGATCGGCGAAGAGGTTCAGATAACCGGGAAGGCAGAGATGATCTCCATTACCTCCGAGAACATCTTTGACGAAAACACATTCCAGAATCCAGATAAAGTACGACCGAAAACGGTGGGAATGTCCGACCTATCCAACGAATTTACACTAACCTTTTCCGGGAATTCAGTAACGGTATTAAGACTGGAGACGACTGGTCTCTAGCACCATATAAATACGAGGGAGGGATTAAGATGCAGACATCAGTGAAAGTGTGGCCGAGAAAGCTTGGGAAGATAAACGAAATGATCTATGGTCACTTTGCCGAGCATCTTGGAAGATGTATCTACGATGGAATCTATAACGAAAAATCTCCTAAGTCCGATTCGCGGGGTTTCAGAAAAGACATTATGGAAGCTATAAAGAGAATCAAGTGCCCAATTCTTAGATGGCCCGGCGGTAATTTCGTGTCTGCCTATCACTGGGAAAACGGGATCGGCCCTCTCGAGAAGCGTCCTCAGCTCCCGAACTACATTTGGGGTGGTGTGGAATCAAACAGATTCGGTACAGATGAGTTCATACAGTACTGCAGAGAGATTGGCACCGAGCCTTACCTGGCAGTCAGTTTGGGAACCGCTACTCTCGACGAGGCGATCTCCTGGCTAGAATACTGTAATCTGGATACTCCTACGAAGTACTCCAGAATGAGGAGAGAAAACGGTCACCCAGAACCTTACGGCGTAAAGTATTGGGGAATCGGGAACGAAGTATACGGACCGTGGCAGGTGGGCCATTGCAGTGCAGCTGAATACGCTGAGAAACTTCGTCAGTACACCCAGTTCATGAAGGGCGTAGATCGATCAATAAAGGTGATAGCAGTCGGCGCCGACGACCCAAATTGGGATATGACGGTCTTGAAACATGCGGGGCATCTTATAGATTACATCTCGATCCACGAATATCACGGGTCCGATGATTATCTTGGAACAGTAGCCTCTGTCTACTATTGCGAACAGAGACTGAGACTACTCGAAGCACTCATAAAGCACCTGCGCCTCGATCATGTGAAGATTTCTTTTGACGAGTGGAATGTATGGTACAAGATAAGTGCCGAAAAGGAAAGCATGGATAAGGGAATCGTTCTCCTTGAAGAACCCTATGCCCTGAAAGACGGCCTTTTTGCAGCGGGAATCTTCACGGTCATGCACAGAATGGCCGATACCGTCCATATGGCCAACCTTGCTCAGATGGTAAACGCTCTTGGCATGATAAAAACGAAGGGAGACGAAATGGTCCTCACTCCTATTTACCATGCTTTCGATCTCTTCGTTAATCACACCGGTAGAACTAGACTAAACATGGCGGTAGACTGCGATACCTACGACATCAATACGAGAACCTTCGTTGAGGGACGAAACAGCTTCAAGCTGAGCGGCGTACCTTATGTTGACGGGTCGGCAACCTATGACGAAGAGAAACAGGTTCTAAGCGTCGCGCTGATCAACTATTACCAGAAGGAAGAGGAAGTACGTCTGGATCTATCGGGAATCGGGATCAAGAAGAAGGCGGTTCTGAATGTATTGACCGGTTCCGCTCCCGATGAGATGAACGATTTTGACAATCCAGATCGAATAAAACTAATAAAAAAGGAACTAGATAACTGTTCTACGGAGATGCTCCTTAAGCTCGATCCGATGTCGGCAAATGTAATCGAGTTCTCGCTGGAAAGTAGTCTGTAAGACCCTGGAAGGAAGGCGAGGCGTTCGGTTCCGGCGAACCTGGATTGGATGAGATACAATCTTGGTTAAGGCATGAAAATGACGAAATCTAGAAGGTGATATGTATGTACTTAATCGGATGTGACATTGGAACTCAGGGGACGAAGAGCGTACTGGTGAATGAAAGAGGAGAGGTCCTCGTAGAAGCTCAAAGAGAGTACGACGTAATAAAGCCAGGTTCAAACTGGGCCGAGCAGTGGCCGGATGTTTGGGCGAAGGCCGCTTTCAACACGATAAGGGAAGTTGCTGAAAAAGCAGAAGTTGCAAAAAAAGAAATCGCCGGATTAGCTATCAGCGGCCTTTACGGTGGATCTGGTGTTCCCGTCGATAGAGAGATGAAGCCACTGCATCCATGCTTAATCTGGATGGATCGACGGGCAACCGCTCAGACAAGCTGGGTGAAGGAAAACATTCCTAAAGAGAAAATCTTCTCAATAACGGGAAACTATGTAGATTCTTATTACGGCTTCACAAAAATCATGTGGCTCAGAGACAATAGACCGGAAGTCTGGAAAAAGACTTATGAATTTGTGACGCCGAAAGATTATGTAGTTTATCTGCTTACGGGTGAAGACGCGATCGATTATTCCTCTGCAGGAAACATTGGCGGCGTCTTCGATATAAGGAAATTGACGTGGTCCAGGGAGATGTGCGAAGCTCTGGGAATACCTATGGGACTCCTTCCAGAAAAAATCGTGAAGTCTAGCGATATCGTTGGCAGAATAACTGCCGAAAGCTCGAAGTTGTGTGGTCTGCTCGAAGGAACTCCAGTCGTTTCAGGAGGCATAGATGCGCCGGTTGCCCAGCTTTCCGCAGGAGCACTCGAAGAAGGTGAACACGTAGCGATGGTAGGGACTTCTACGTGCTGGGGGACGGTCCACGATGGAAAGGAAATGCCGTTTGGTCTGGTCAGTTTTCCTTATGTGGTTCACGATACCGAAAGAATCTACTCTTTTGGAGGCTCGGCAACCACGGGAGCTCTTGCAAAATGGTTCAAGGATGAATTCGCAGACAGCGAAGAGTCTGTTGGAAAAAGAACTGGAACGTCTCCTTACCAGTTGCTGGATAGGGAAGTTGAAAAGATTCCAGCCGGAAGCGATGGATTAATAGTCCTTCCGTATTTCATGGGTGAGCGTTCTCCGATTTGGGATCCTTTTGCCAAGGGTGTCTTCTTTGGAGTGACGCTTGTCCACACAAGAGCGCATATATACAAGGCTCTCATGGAGGGTGCTGCATACGCACTGAGGCACAACATGGAAAATGGAATCAAGGCTGGACTGAAACTTGACGATGAATGCTGGATAGTCGGCGGAGTGGCCAAATCTACGGTGTGGAACAAGATCTTTGCCGATATTACAGGATATAAGATGAGACAGGTTTCCAGTCTCGTTGAGGCGCCTTTCGGTGACGCATTCCTCGCAGGCCTTGGAGTTGGGCTCATAGATAAACCCGAAAGAATCAAAGACTGGGTCAAATTCAGAGATCCGATTAGCCCCGACCCAAACCATAGGGAGATCTACGAGAAACAGTATTCTCTTTTCCGGGAGCTGTACGAGAAAACCAAGGAGACTATGTGGAAAATGGTCTAAGCGGTGAGAATGGATACCAGCGATAAGAGTTGAGACGGGAAACGATCTTTTGAGGAAACTTGAAGCTCGAAGCAAGTAGTTGAAAGTCATCGGCCGTTGCACAGAGGCTTTTTAGAGAGGTCGTTATCGATCTATCGCTGAGTGGTCTCCGTCTGGCTGGTCGCAGAGCTTCAAAGATACTCTGGATCCGTTTGTTCGGAACTGTCAAGTTCTTATGAAGCGCACTAAGACATTGAAGAGTTTAAGACGGCCGAGTTCGTTGAAGCCTATTGACTCTAGGTAAGGAGACTAGCTTCATGTTAGGTTGATGGGGTTTCACCGGGCAACGTATCAGTTTATTATACTGTTTCGCCCTATGCGATTGAGAAGTCAAGGTGTTCAAAAACCTCTCTGAACTGTCTAAGAGAAGTATGAGCAGATGTGCATGAGATTTGTTCGTCTCAGCTTCTAGAACACTAGAAGAAATGGGAATCATGAATCCCCTAGACAGATTCGAGAACCTGGTTCCAAAGCCAGGTGAAAGAGTTATGAGACGGTTTGATTGATTTCGGAAACAAGGTGTTGGCTGAGTTAAGAGGTGCAGAATCATTCATGCTTGACGAAACTAAATCCATAGGTTACGACAAAGCATTGAAATCTCGAAAGCCATCAATCTGTCTTGGTCTCAAGCGCTCCAAAAATCTACCGTTATTTGTAGTCTTAAAGCTTCAATGTTTTTTGGATAAACATGGGTGACCAATCTCTTTGCGAAAAGGAGGACTGATTATCATCAGCACAGATAGCTATGAAGTTTGGTTTTTGACGGGAAGTCAAGAGCTATATGGTAAAGAAGTTTTAAGAAAGGTCGAAGAGAACTCTAAAAAGCTAGTGAACGCTCTCAATGAGAAGATAACTGCCCCAGCAAAAATCATGTGGAAACCCGTGCTAAAAGATGCAATTCAGATAAAAGCAACAATTGATGAGGCGAATTCCAACAACAGATGCATCGGTTTGATCGCATGGATGCATACGTTTTCACCGGCGAAGATGTGGATCGCCGGTCTGAAATCCGTTCACAAACCCTTTCTTCATCTCCATACCCAGTTCGATCAGAAGATACCGTGGGATACCATAGATATGGATTACATGAATACGAACCAATCTGCTCACGGGGGAAGGGAGTTCGGATTCATCTCCACAAGGCTAGAAATGAAGCGCAAGGTAATTGCCGGGCACTGGACGGACAAGACTGTCATTTCAAAGCTTGAAGATTGGCTTAGGGCGGCTCTAGGCTGGAACGAAGCGCATAGACTCAAGGTCGCAAGATTGGGAGACAATATGCGGGACGTTGCCGTTACCGAAGGAAACAAGGTAGACGCCCAGATCGACTTCGGTTACGAAATCCATGGCTTTGCGGTCGGAGATTACATAGAAGGATACTTCAAGAAAGTGAAAAGAAGTGAAGCCGAGGAACTAGTTAAGGAATACTTGAAAGAGTATCCCGTTGTGAAATCGACGGTCTCTGAAGAAGAATTTCAGTCTTCAGTTCGCGAAGCCGCAAGGATAGAAATCTCTTTGAGAAGGTTTCTGGAAGATGGTGGTTTCAAGGCGTTCACAACTACATTTGAAGATCTTCACGGAATGAAACAACTTCCGGGGATTGCAGTCCAAAGACTTATGAGAGACGGTTACGGCTTCGGAGGAGAGGGAGACTGGAAATCGGCTGCCCTTGTAAGAATCATGAAGGTAATGGCCGAAGGCATCGATAAAGGAACATCATTTATCGAAGACTACGTATATCACTTTGAACCGGGAAACGTGAAAGAGTTAGGGGCACACATGCTCGAGGTATGTGAATCGATAGCCGATGGTACTCCTTCTTTAGAAGTTCATCCTCTATCGATAGGAGGAAAGGAACCTCCGACAAGGCTAGTGTTCAATGCGAAAGCGGGACCCGCTGTTCAGGCCTGTATCGTCGAATTCGGAGATAGATTCAGAATGATCGTAAATGAGCTGGATGTTGTTAAGCAAGAGGTAGCGATGCCCAAGCTGCCTGTAGCAAGGGTCCTATGGATTCCGAAACCAGATTTATCAACTGCCGCAACAGCCTGGATTCTGGCCGGTGGGGCACATCATTCAAGCATGAGTTACACGGTCACCACAGAACAGCTTGAAGATCTTTGTGAAATGTTCGGAATTGAAATCGTCGTGATAGATGAAAATACAGACATTAGGGAGTTCAAAAAGGAACTTAGATACAATGAAATATACTACAAACTGAAGAAGCTTTGATCTTAGCTTTGTCATGGAAATTGCTCACGCTGAATGTGAAAGGAAGAGAATATGCTAAATAAGCTTAAGGAGGAAGTCTACAAGGCTAATATCGCTATCGATGAGTATGGACTGGTAAAACTTACCTGGGGAAATGCCAGCGCAATATCTAGAGAAGAAGGTCTAGTTGTTATTAAACCTAGTGGGGTAGACTATTCCATGCTTTCGCCGGACGACATGGTGGTTGTCGATCTCGAAGAAAGAGTAGTGGAAGGTCGTCTTAAACCTTCTTCAGATACACCGACTCACATCTTTCTCTACAGATCCTTCCGTGAAATAGGCGGAATAGTTCACACCCATTCAACTTGGGCAACAGCTTGGGCGCAGGCTTGTAAGAGTATTCCATGCTTTGGTACGACCCATGCAGACCACTTCTACAAAGAAGTGCCCTGCACGAGATTTCTGAAAACTGAAGAAGTCGAAAACGATTACGAACTAAATACGGGTAAGATAATAGGAGAGACCTTTTCCACTAGAGATTACCAAAGAACTCCCGGAGTACTGGTAGCCGGTCACGCACCTTTTACCTGGGGAAAAGATGTGAAGGATGCCGTTAAGAACAGCATAATTCTAGAGGAAATTGCAAAGATGGCATGCCTGACGCTTTTGATCGAAGGGGAAACGGAAGCGCTTCCTGAGTATATAATGAACAAACACTATTTCCGGAAGCACGGAAAAGATGCTTATTACGGACAGAAATAGAACTGAAGAAGGCAGTTCTACTCCAGAAAGAACTGATAGAACGACTCGATAAACAGGGCTTTAAACTGCCTCTGTTTGATGATTCAGTAAAGACAACCTCTGGCAGTGTCGGAAATTTCTCGAGAACAGGCGGGAGTTACAAAATGGAATTACTCTCTTGCCCGGGGTCGGATCTTCGTGTTCTTTTGACCCCGTGGATTTTATCAAGAAGCAGATGTAGACAGTAGCCGCTTGAACCGGCAATACCCAGAAAGATTGTCTCCGTATGATTCATTGAACCGCCAAACGACTCCAGTCTGAAAACCACAACACTTTCGATTACCAGCCCATATAGAAGGCTTCCCCATACTGTATGAAAAAAGCCTCTGTGACTGAGAAGGTTTGTCAGTTTGGATACAACCAGTCCGGAAATAATGGCAAGTGAAAAGGAAAGTGTAACTGCCACAGGCAGTGAAGGAAGCCTGGAAAGCAGGAATGGCTGAACCCTGGGCGAAATTATGGAAATGTATAGAGCAGAAGCAACATAACTTGCGATTAGTATTTCGATAATTCTCTTTATCAACGCGCTTTTCGAATCTATGTCAGGCAGATCGCTTCCGAGTACATATAAAAGATATCCGGAACCTATCAGTCTGCTATCCTGAAGTTGCTGAACGGGCAAGAGTTCAATAGCACTCAGTGAAAGTAAGATGAATATCGGATAGGAAGCGATACCCCAGCATATGTGTGTCTTAAAGTCAGCCATCTTCCTCACTGCCGAACTTCGTCCCCCGACTCGAAATATCGACATAGAGAAGCACATCTTTCAGCGATATACTCATACCGCATTCTACTTCCTCGGGAACGGGTTCATTCAAATCGACCGGATATAGAGATGTCCGATTGCATAGAGAGAGGTTGACTCTTGAGAAACGTTTGTACAAGGCCGTTATTTCCTCGTCCTCGACATTGAGCCCAACGGTCGCCGTTATGCCCGACATAAAGAGATACTCAAGATCATCGAGATCAATCTTCACTAAATCTGAGCTGAGTCCTCCCTCTGATGGAGTACAGAAAAGAATGAGCTCTCTCGAAAGATTGTAAAACGGTGTACCTTCCAGTCTCTCGTATGTTCTATATTTGTCGACAGTAGTTTCATCTGCAAGAAGAACTTGACCAGTATATTCGATCAAGTCTCCGGCCTTCAACTTCCGAATATTCTTTATCGATATCGGATAGAACATCTTAAGCGTTTGCCTTGCCAAATCACACCACCTATTTGCTCAGCGGAAAATCAGTATGAATGAATCTCAACATGCTTTCTATCGTTTCAGATACGAATTTCGAGTAGTATTTGTAGAATGATTCAAGCCTTTCGTATACTGGTTTTGAGTCTACTAGATCTATCTCGAAAACAGTTGCAACCGGTCTCGAGATATTCATGTCGGGAGTTACACTCGAGTTTCTGAGAACGTCACACTGTTTTGTTACCTCGATCCTGAACAACCTTGAAAGCTCCATAATTATAGAACGGTCGATGTTTTCATTTATCTTTGGTAGACCAAAGGCGATTTTTAGAATGTTTTGAAAGGGAAAAACTAGGACTTCTCCGTCGTCGAACTCAATCCACTTTCTATAATTTTCTCTGCAAATAGAAAACAGCGTATCATCGATAACTTCCGACAACCTGAAGTAATCCTTTCCTCGCAGGGAGTCCTTCAGAATCTCTTTACGTAGAAGCCTTTCATTACCATAGTAAGCAAGGAAGTAAAGCTTCAAAGGACTTTGAAAGATCGCTCGATGGTACATCAGTTCCGTTTCGTCCCCAAAGAAACCGGCGAATACTTCCATGTACGGGTTCTCAACTTCGTTTGGGAACCGGTACAAAGCGCTTGCTGTCTCAAATGGAGATGAGTTTGAAAGACCCACGTAACCTCTGCCTTCGCTGTCCACAAAGACCGAAAGAACGGGAGCGTTCCCTTTTGAAGTTTGAACTACCAGTGTCATGAAGTGGCCAAAAGCATTGTCCAGTCGATCAGAGTGGTCTTTGACAAGTTTTGCCCACGAGACGAAGCTGTCTTCAACTTTTTCGTAGACTCTCCTGAGAATTTCCCTGTAGCTTTCGGGGCCGGAATAGTAAGTCACTTAAGAAACACCACCGACGAACGTCCGTATATTGATTTTGCTTCTTCAGCAAATTCTGAATTGTGGCTTTTTGGTAGAACGAACAATACTCTTCTCGAAACTGTAGGCAAATCCGTGAACCCGTCGGTGAAGAGGAGGAGACCTTCAGGTCTCAGCTTTTCCTGAGCGTAATCGACGGCCGGCTGAAGATCAGTCTCTCCTCTTCCCATGAGCTTAAGGTCTCTCCACATACCCTTTCCATATTTCATCACACTCTGAACCGTCTCATCAACCTGCACAAGCCAGACCCTGGAATCTGTCACTCTTGTAACTTCGTCTATCTCACTGAAGAAAGAGTTGAACTCCTCTTCGATAATGCTCCCACTGGTATCGACAACTACCACCAGTTTCGCCGCATAGTCGTTTCTCCATCCCGGTTGATCATCATATCTTCGGTTGGGCCTCATCGGAGTTCTGTACCTTCCAACCTGCATGGAGGAACCAAAGAAACGTCGAATCATATTTCTCCAGTCCAGAACGGGATTGTCGAGAACCAGCTTCATAACTCCCTCGAGACCTTCTGGCATGCCGGTCTTGGCCTTTTCCATAGTCTCAGAGATCACCTGCTTCAGTAGATCCTCTACAAACTCCTTGGGAAGCTCGAATTTGCCAAAGTCCTCATGTGAATCCGGCCTGGAGATGTTTGAATTGAGTAGTTCGAGATCAATGGTCTTGTTCTTCTTCATGAAGTCAAGTCCCCAGTCGTGATAGAACTCTGCCGTCATTCCCGGATACTGCATTGGAGGTCCAACGAAAAACCTCTCGTTGTCGGTCCCGCAGCCTTCTTTCAAAATCGAATCCATTGGGAGGCTGAACGCATCGAGTTCCCGTATGAACTGATTCACGGCCGCGTCCATCGACAGATCCCACAGCGTTTTTTCTCTGGACTTGCTTACCGGTATCAGTATGTGACCATTTACTATGTGGAGACACTCATGCTTTAGTAATGCCTTTGTAAACGTCAAAGGTCTGTTTCGAAGAGTATCTGGATTGTATAGGAGCTGAAACCTTCCTCTTGAACTAACTCGGAGTTTCAACGTTCTTACCGCAACCGAGGGGATTCTATCTATGAAGAGGAGCAGGAAATTGTAGAAGGGGCTGTCTTTTCCCAGTTCAAAGACTGCCCGTTCCATCAATTCCTCATTTTTCATCCTTTTCGCTCCTTTGAAGGAATTTCAGAACGTCGTGATCCATTGCCAGTTCCTCAAGAAGATTCTCATAAAAAGCCCGCTTCAGTCCCTTCTCTCCCTCTACCTGATGAACAATGTGCCTTATCACCGAGAAGAATGAGTCTTTTGGAATCACTTTCCCAATTCTGAGAAGATTACCGGCGATTACCGGAACGTTCTGAAAGTATTCCTGAACTTGCAAATCATCTAGCTCAGAAAGATGCTTCGTAACACGGAGCACCGAGGCACTGGTCCATGAGATGTCCCCCTCCGAAAGCCTCCCTAAAATGTTCTCGTCAAGATCGAGAAGGAGAGCTCTTGGAGAAGGGAGAAGTTCGCTACCTTGAATCTTGCTCATGAAAGTCCTGGCCGCCTCGGGACCAACAATGCCTGCAGCTATTACATAACCGTATCTCTCGATCTCTTCGCTTGAAAGGTCAGCGAATACTCTTCCGAGCTTATACCAGCTACGAGGGCTCGGCCTCAGCTCGAGACGCATCGAAACTATTGTATCCCTCGAAAGAAACTCTGGATACTCCCTAATAAAATTCGTCACGTTGCTCGGCATCCCCTGAATTTCAGCCCATTTAAGCCACTCATCGGGATCTGGAGTGAGCTCTATGTGGAAAAACCTTGACATAAAGGCGGGATCAGTTATTAGCTCTACCTGATCATATTCCTCATCCGGCGGGTTAGCAGCTGCCATTATCCAGCTTCCTTCCGGAAGAAAGTGATTGTGTATTCTTCTATCTATCAAGAGCTGCATTATTGCATTTCTTATCGATCTGTGAGCTCTGTTCACTTCATCTATCATCAATATGACATTTCCTTCGGTTGGCCACCAGTCAGGCCTTAAGAACAGTGTCCGCTCTCCATCCCTTGAAGGCATTCCGATGAGATCACCGGGCTCCATCTGTGAAATCACTAGAATTATCAGTTCTCTGCCCGTCTCGGATGCGATCTCCCTAGCGAGATCTGTCTTTCCAACCCCAAAGTGGCCCCAGAGAAGCGGGATCTCTCCAGACTCCATAATTATTTTACTCAAGTGTTTTGCATCTTGAACCTTCAAGCGTATCCCTCCAAAATCCTCATTCAGACAAAATTATAGCACAGTGATCTGAACGATGCCCAGGCTATAGAGACCCAGAGAGAAACCGGCAAAACGAGTCCTAAGAGCCAGGTAAAAGGTGAAACTATAGGGATATTCATGAAATTAAGAAAAAGACCGATATTTCCGGAAATATACAGGGTCATTGGAAGCGTTGAAAAAACAGGGAGAAGTGTTGATAGAAGGAAGGATAGAATCGCACCCGAAAGACTTAGTGCCTTAAAAACGTTCTTCGAATCCTTCGTTCCAAAGCTCTTCTCGAGAAATCCCCCTAACAATGAAAGAACGAAGATCGTAGGAATCATAAATAGAATGAAATTCATCATGAAAGCCCTGTACTGTGAAGTGTTGTTGGAGACGTACAGACCTACAAGCAAAATGACGAAAGAATACAGAGAGGTGATAACGAACGATTTCGATAAGATCGTCTTGCCCCGCCTGATGGGAAACAACCACGAAGTATCGCCAAGTTGCCTCTCAAAAGCAAAAAGTGCGGTCGAAGAGACAGTTGTGTAGTTACTGAAGAGGAAAACTATAAGACCCAACAGCTGTAAAATACCAAAGCTGCTTAGAAGACCCGGGTTGACAAGAACAACCACAGGGACGAACAGTGAAGGATACAGAATTGCAAACATTAGTTTGGGCTCTCGAAGAAGCAACAATGAATCCTTTATCAGCAGACCCAAAAACAATCCATGAACTTTGAAATCTCCATTTGATTTCGTGGACACATTCCCGATTGGTCTAGTCATAAGCTTCTGGAGAACCTTGCTGTAAAGGAAGATTTCTAGCAGTGCTAGAGAAGAAAAGATACCTATCGAGGATACTATGAACACGGCAAGATCCCTTGTATCTCCCGTAATTGCTCTTACAAAGGGCGACCAGGGAAGATAGGGGGAAGTGACAACGCTCTGAAGCCCGCCGAATTGTTCTGCAACCTGATCAGGTTTTGCTAGATCAATTGCGGAAAAGTCCATGAATCTCAATGTGAAAATGAAAACGAAAAGCGTAACCATGGTCATCATAGCCGAAAGCGTCTTAAGAAAGCGCCCCTTGGATAGAAAGACAATCACGAATGAGATTATCGCAGTTATCGCCAGAGTGTTGAGCACGAAGACAAAGAGCAAGACGAGGGCCATCCAGAATCTCCCGTCCGAGTACCCCAAGCCTCTTAATGCGGCCATGAAGACCGGCGCAAAAAGAAGTATGGGCAATCCTCCCGCAGCCAGAACTTCAAGCAACTGAACGTTTGCAATAGTGGCTGTCCTTACCGGCAAATTCAGCAGCATTTCAACCCGTTCAGAAAAGAAAAGGTTTGAGACTACTATTGGAAGGTCGCTCCCAAGGAGTATTGAGAATATTATCGCCGAAAAGAATGAAATGACTATCAGTTTTAGATCGATTCCCGTCAGCTCCCTTAACTGATCGGAAAGATCGGCGACCCTGGAGAAATTCGGCACGAGGTAACCTCTCAAGTAGAAGGCAATCGGTACAGCGATCATTATCACGAATGCGACAGCAAGAAAAGAAGCAACAAACGCTCTCTTTCCCTGACGGGTCAGCATTCTCAACCCTTCGACGCCTCGCCACTTAAGAATCAACAAGAAATCTCTCATGAAACTATTTTGCCACACTCTACAAGTCTTTAGCCAAAAGGCCTTCTGCGAAATTTACGAACCTCTTTCAATGAAAGCCAGGGTCGAAGTTGTAAAAGCTTCGTCACGACAAATCTTCATTAACTCAGAAAATTTCTTTTTCAGTCGACAATACCCGGTTATGCATCGTGGCGCAGAAAGAAGTGCCTTCATCCAGGCAGATTACCAATAACAGTGCAATATCATTTAGGAAGCGTGAGACATTTAAACAGCCAGCTAAACGGTCCATCGTTCTTTTGAGAAGGAGCGAGTACAAACGCAAACAGTTTCCTCCCGGAATAAAAGTATCCAAAAGAGCTTTCGGAAAAGACTGGAGAATACCAATAACCAGTCACCACTGAACCACTGTTTTGAACCCTAAGTTCCCGAAAAGTCTAACGATGAAAACCATTTAAAGCGTTGAAAAGACTGAGTTGGGGGTTACTTTCTCTAGGTTTGTTACTCGTTATATATTATAATGCATGTAACGAGGTGAAGAGATGGGGATTGTCTATCAGAAGAACAAGAAAACTGGAATCACATATGTCTACAAAAACGAAGCCTATTGGGACA
>Ga0209096_1000560_pt1 | contig 49105 bp, 37 predicted proteins | sample AD_UKC034_MetaG_FD_184407 | JGI IMG/M metagenome (GOLD analysis project Ga0209096, IMG submission 184407) | Active sludge microbial communities of municipal wastewater-treating anaerobic digesters from USA - AD_UKC034_MetaG (SPAdes) (version 2) | ecosystem: Engineered > Bioreactor > Anaerobic >...
AGTAATGAAATTATTAAAAAAACTTCTTTGGATCATTTGCCTCGTTTTTGTGTCAACAGGTGTAATGGCTCAGAGCAGCAGCGCCACTAAAGCTCAGCGAAAAGCCGATAAGAAGAAAGAACTCCTGAAAAAGAAAGCCGAAAAAGCCGACAGGAAAGCTATTAAGAAGCATAAGAAAATTCAGACCAAGGACGTACGTAAACGAATGAAAAAGCACAGACGCAAATCAGACCGCGAAACGTACAGAAGGGGTTAAAGAAAATGTAATTCTGCTCTTTCGTTAAACTGCATCAGCATATTCTCTCAAATCTACTGGAACAACTGCTGTCACTCCAGGCTCATTCATGGTTATTCCATAAATAATATCTGTAGCAGCCATCGTTTTTTTGTTGTGAGTGATTACAATAAACTGCGACTCATTAGAGAATTTCTTAATGATGTTGTTGAATTTATCAATATTGTTGTCGTCCAGCGGAGCATCCACCTCATCAAATATACAAAACGGTGCCGGCTTCACCAGATAAAGTCCGAACAGCAATGCTGTTGCAGTAAGTGTTCGTTCTCCTCCTGATAACTGTTGTATGGAGAGCGGCTTTTTGCCTTTAGGCTGAGCAATAATTTCAATATCCGATTCCAAAGCATTATTGCTGTCTGCCAATATCATATCACAATTGTCGTCCTGAGTGAACAGGGAGCGGAACACAGTGATGAAGTTATTACGTACCTGATTAAATACTTCTGAGAATTTTTCCTGAGCAGTAGTGTCAATTTCTGCGATTGTTTGCAACAATGCTTCTTTGGCTTTTTTCAGGTCATCCTGTTCTTTGATAATGAAATCATATCGTTCCTTTATTTCTTTGAAGGAATCAAGAGCCATTGGATTAATGGGTCCAAAATTTTTCAGCTGATTGCCTAATTTTTCATTTCTGGTCTTAAGATCTTCTTCATTCCACTCAGGATTTTGCTCTTGATTAACAACATCATCCACTTCAATCGAAAATTCAACGCTGAGTCTTTCTTTCAGAGATGCTACTTTCAGATTCACATCGCTTGCTTCATTGTGTAGTGTATGCATCAACTCATCAGCTACTTCTTTCTTCCTTCTGGTTTCAGTAATTTGTTTTTCTAACTGATCAATCTGTCCTTTAGAGTCAAAATAATTTTTTTCACTCTCTGTGAGCTGATGCTCTAAGGCCACTTTTTCTTCAACGTGTTGTTTTAATCCTGTTTCTGACGTGTTGCCTATTTGCGCAGTTTCTTCTATTTGTTCCGAAATTGCTTCAGATTCTTTTTGAAGATTTTCTATGGAAGTATTCAGATTAGCCTGTTGGGTGGTTTTATAACCTGTTTCTCTGATGATATTCTGAATACGGTTTTGCTGTTGCAGAAAACTAATGTTTTTCTGATTGTAAATATTCGATGCGTCCTGCGAAATTTTTTGCGCTTTATTGGATACATCCTGTTTCTCGCGTTGCTGTTCTGTGAGTTTCTGAAGATTTATTTTCATCTCTTCCAGAGAGAGATTACCCAAGCCGGGAGCATTATTTTTCTGTTCATTAATCTGAACGAGTTCATCCTGCAGTTTTTGAAGATTGCGCTCATTACTTTCGCAATTGGAAGTAATAAAATCTTTTTTACTGGTTTGTGTATTCACTGTCAGAACAGCCTTGCTCAGTTCATTATCTAATTGATAAATGGCTTTTTGAGTTTCGGAAAGATTGTTTTTTGCCAGACCCAGGTGATTTTCTGTTTCCTGTAATTCGGTTTTTGTTTTTTCAACCTCTGACTGATGCATCTGAATTTCGGAAGCGAGTTTCTCAAGATGCTTCAGCCTTCCTGTACGTTTGCCATCATAAGAACCAACAGAACCTCCACTGATTGAATAACTGTTTCTGTTGAATTTTCCACTCACCGATAAAATTACAGCACCATTGATATTCTCTGAATTCAGTTGCTGAAATAATGAATCATCTCTCAAAACAAATACATCAGCAAGTAAATAATTTAATAGTGGCTGATATGTATGATGTGGTTCAACTACATTAATGGCGGGAATGCATCCTTCAATCTCATGAGGTGATAAATGATTGAACTTTTGCAGCGAATCGAGAATAAAAAAGTGTGCTCTTCCTTTGCCTTCTGAATGTAATAAGTCAAGACCTTTCCATGCATCATCAGTTCGCTCTACAATAAAATGATTAAGAAAAGGTTCCAGATAATTTTCAATAGACACTTTATATTTTTCATCGCAGTTAATAATATCACTGAGTAAAGGAGTGTCTTTGAACGATTGATTATTCTTTTTCAGATATTTAATTGACTCAGGAAACCCTTCCATTTTTTCAACTAAATTCTTAGTAAGCTGATACTCGTTGTTTTTTACTTCGTAATTTCTCCGTTCATCAGAGAGTTTATCCCGCAGTTCATGTACCTGCTGTTCGTACTTGCGAATATCTTCTTCTAACTGCAAACGCCACTGTTTTTTGTCGTGAGCTTCTTTTTCTGAAGATTCACGTTTTTGCAACAGGTCTTTTAGTTCAGAGTCTATATGCTGTAAAGTAGCACGGTCTTTTTCAATTTGTTCCTTAAGCCTTACAGCCTGTTCGTTAATGCTGGTAACACGTGCTTGTCTTACGGCAATAAAAGTTTCATGGTCATTTACGGATTGGCGTACCTGCAAAACATGCAGATTTAACTGGCGTAATTCGTCCACCGACTGATCATACTGAACCCTTGCAGCATCAACTTCCGCTTTGAGTTTTTGCACTTCCTCATCTAGGGTTTTCAGTTTCAGTTCTTCTTCTGCTTTGTCGTTATTTAATTGCTCAATCTGTTGTTGAAGTTGTATTACCTGATTACCTTCATTTTCGCTTTGTTTTTGTATCTGCGATTTTTTTTCATTGAGATAGTTCAGTTTTTCAATACGGCTTTTATGCTCATTCTCAAAACGGTTTATGATAAACAGTTTTTCATTCAATGCTTTTTGTGATGAAGAAAGATGTTGTTGTTTTTCATCACTAATAACTTTCAGGTCAGCCAGTTTTTGCTCAAGTTCTTCCAACTGCGCCTGCAACTGATTTTTTTCATTGAGCTGTGTTTGTTCACGCTCCGACAGATTTTTGATTGACGCAGTAAAGTCGCGCATCAAAAACCACGCAAGTGCTGTAGAAACAATTTTATATTCGTCCTTCAAACGATAATATTTCTCAGTTTTCTTCGCCTGATATTCTAATTGCTTTAAACTTTTTTCAATTTCAAACAACAAATCATTTACGCGGTTCAAATCTGCATCCGTTTCTTCTAATTTCTGAAGAGTTTGTTTTTTACGCACTTTATATTTGGAAATACCTGCAGCTTCTTCGAGCAACATTTTTATGGTATTATGCCTGTCGTTGATGATATCATCCACCATCTTAAGTTCAATGATGGAGTAGGTATCACTGCCAATACCTGTATCTAAGAAAAGGTCGGTTATATCTTTAAGACGACACGTTACACCATTGAGCAAATACTCACTGTCACCTGAACGATAAAGTCTCCGTGTTATACATACAGTAGAAAATTCAGTTGGTAAAATGCCTTTGTCGTTAATAAAAGTAAGGCTTACTTCAGCAAGGTTGGCAGGTTTGCGTGTTTTGGTTCCGTTGAAAATAATGTTTTCCATTTTTTCTGACCGCAACATGCGCATTTTCTGCTCACCAAGTACCCAACGCATGGCATCCACCACATTCGATTTGCCTGATCCGTTAGGACCTACAACAGAAGTAACACCCTTATCGAAATGAATGATAACACGATCGCCAAAACTCTTAAAGCCTTTTATTTCCAAGCTTGAAAGACGCATAGATTTTTTTGATTTAAAATGGTTCTCTGAGAATCTGCGAAAGTAACCAAAATGACTTTTTAATCAGATAAAACTTATTAACTGGCTGTTAGAAAATACAGCCACTTTTTTATTTTAAGATAACTTGTATTTTTGACCTCATGGAATTTAAGATCATCATCTATTTTTTAATAGCCATTGGCTGGTACGTAATGAATAATTACAAAAAACTGGCTCAGGAAAACCGTAAACGCACTTTTGGTAAACCGGTAGATTATCCTCCTGTTAGTGAAATTCCAAAGCCTGCTCCGGCACCCGTAGTTAAGACCAAAAAAGTGTTCGATAAATCAGAAACCAACGATTCAAAAGTTGTGAAAATGCTCGACAGGAAACCGGAAAAGTACCGTAAGCAACGTCCTGATTTGGTAACACCGGAATTTCAGTTTTTTGATTCGGTATTTAACTCCAAAAAAGAAGAGAAGCAATCAAATTCTGAAGAAAATGTTAAACAACATAAAGCAGCAGTTTTTGATGATGAAAATGTTTTAAGAAATGCAATTATTTACGGTGAAATTATCAATCAGCCTCGTTGGTCAATATATTGAGTATAAAACAAGTATATCATATTAATGTCAAAATTTTCAAACCGATTTGGAAGTTAATTTTTTTTATTCATACTTTTACGCGGTATAATTTTTAACAAAATCTTCACTTTTTTTAGACAATAATCAGAAATTTAATAGGTCAACCTATGCTTCGAAACATTTACTTAACATGCATTATTACCTTACTATTCGGAAGTGCAGCATGGGCACAATCAGGTTCCATCAAAGGTAAAGTACTGGACAAAACCACCAATGAGCCGCTGCCTTTTGCAAGTGTAGTTGCAGAGTTGAATGGTCAACAAATGGGTGGTGCACAAACCGATTTTGATGGTAACTTTACCATCAAACCATTAGGTCCCGGTACCTATAACCTGAAAGCCACTTTTGTGGGTTATACCACTGCTGAAATAACAGGTATAATTGTATCAATTGATAAAATAACCTTTGCTGATGTTAAGCTGGGTAAAGGAGCTGTGGATATTACAGCAGTTGATGTTACTGCATATAAAGTACCTCTGATTGACAAAGGTAATCCTGCAGTGCAAACCACTATTACGCAGGAAGACATAAAAGCGATACCTTCACGCGATGTGAACTCAGTGGCAGCAACAGCAGCAGGTGTTTATCAGAGAGATGAAGGTGATGCACTTAACATACGTGGATCTCGTTCAGATGGTACAGATTATTATGTGGATGGAGTAAAGGTAAGAGGAAGCGCTCAGGTTCCACAATCAGCCATTGAGCAGGTTACGGTAATTACAGGTGGTGTTCCGGCTCAGTACGGTGATGCTACCGGAGGTATTATCAGTATTACTACCAGAGGTCCATCTAAAGACTTCAGCGGAGGAGTGGAGTTGGCTACTTCTGAACTTACAGACAGCTATGGATACAATCTTGCAAGTGCCAATGTTTCAGGTCCGATTTACAGTAAGAAAGATAAAGAGGGAAATAAATCACCATTGATTGGTTTCTTTTTGTCGGCAGAAGGAGAATGGATGAAGGATCCAAACCCATCTGCTATAGGTAGTTACAGAGTGAAAGGAAGTGTATTGGATGACCTGGAAAAAAATCCGTTAAAACCCAACGAAGTTAATGGTGTGATTCAGGGTACACTTCGCAGATCGGAGTTTATACATAGGTCAGATATTGAAAATCTTAAATATAAACCAAACACCAGATCTGGTGATTATAAATTCAGTGGAAATCTTGATTTTCAGCCTGCTCCAAATTTTAATATCAAAATAGGAGGAACCTATAATCATCAGGATTACAGAGATTACACCTATACTTATTCTCTGTTCAACTATAAGAACTATAGTAACCACGTTGCAAATACTTACCGGGGTTATGTACGATTTACACAGCGATTTAATACTGATACAAAGGATGGCAACAACAAATCTTTACTGAAGAATATTTATTATAGCATTCAGTTTGATTATACCAAGACATTTGAATTAGTTCAGTCTAATCAACATAAAGACAGATTATTTGATTATGGTTACTGGGGACGTTTTAATACCTTGAGAAGACCTGTATTTACTCAGGGTGATAACGAATTATTGGGTTACTTGCCATATATTACAATTTTTACCCCAAGTGGCAACAATCCTAACACCGAGGCTTATACAAATCAATACTTGTCTTTCTTTGATGAAAATTATGCAGCCCATGTGGACGAGTATTATCAAACCGGTAATACAAGCCAGTTTACCAATACACCATATTACAGCAACCCATTCGTGATTCGTGCCGGAGGAGGATTGATAAATGGCCAGCGTGCAAGCACTGTGTACAGTATGTGGTATAACACAGGCAGAACCATTGATGGGTATAACTTTATTGATAATGATCAATACCGTGCTTCTGCTACTTTTTCGGCTGACTTGAAAAACCATGCTATATCTCTTGGTTTTGAGTACGAGCAAAGAGTAGATCGCCAGTTTAATATCGCACCTACTGGCTTGTGGACTGCAATGAATAACCTCGCTAACTTTTGGTTGACTGAAGCCAACCCTGAAGCAGGATCATATGTAATTAATGATACAATTTATCACCCAAACACGTATGTTAACGAGCAAGGAACAATAGGTTTTTATGAAAATGTACGTAAGAAACTCGGATTGTCAAATACCGATTATGTTGACATTTTCAATTATGACCCTTCCAATTTCAGTTTATCCATGTTTACTGCTGATGAATTAGTGTTATCAGGCAGTACAGGATTGCTTTACTATGGTTACGATTATAAAGGAAATAAGCAGAAGGTATTAAGTCCTTCAGCAACATTCGATAATTTCTTCAGAAAAGATCAGAATGGGAATTATCAGCGAAATGTCGCGGCTTTCCAGCCAATTTATATGGCAGGATATATTCAGGATAACTTTGCAATCAACGATCTTATTTTCAACGTTGGATTACGTGTTGACCGTTTTGATGCCAATCAGCGTGTGATGAAGGATAAGTACTTGCTGTATCAGGCTTATACTGCAGGAGAATTAAATATTGACCGTCCTGAAAATATCGGATCAGATTATGTTGTGTATGTATCTGACTTAAGCATTGACAAAAATTCAATGACTGCCAATGACATATTAGGTTACAGAAGTGGTGACCGCTGGTTCGACAAAAACGGAACAGAATTAACTGACCCGCGTATCCTCGAAAGACAAAGCTCTTCTGCACGTGTACTTCCATTACTCGTAAATAAAGACGATGATATAAAAGGTGGAAATTATGACGCCAGTAAAACTTTTAAGGATTATGATCCTCAGATAACTTTTATGCCAAGGGTGGCATTTCAGTTTGATATCAATGATCAGGCACAGTTTTTTGCCAACTACTCCATATTGACACAACGCCCTCCCGGGGCATTACGAATTGATCCTTGGTCATATTATTCATTTGAGCAGGGTGTAACTATAGCCAATCCTGATTTGAAACCTGAGAAGAGTATTAACTATGAGTTAGGTTTCCGTCAGATATTAAGCCGTAGCTCTGTATTAACAATTTCGGCATTCTACAGAGAATTGAAACAGTTACTTCAGTTACGTGCAATCTATTTCTCTTATCCGGGAACAGGTTATTCAACTTATGATAACATTGACTTCGGAACCGTAAAAGGTCTTACTCTTGGATATGATATGAGACGTACAGGCAATGTGAAGTTAAGTGCCAGTTATACTCTTCAGTATGCTGATGGTACAGGATCTAATGCATCATCTGCTTCTGATTTGTTAAGCACAGGCCAACCAAACCTGAGGGTAATTCAACCATTAGACTTTGACCAAAGACATAACCTGTTGTTGTCATTTGACTATCGTTATCAGGATGGTAAAAATTATAACGGTCCTGTACTTTTCGGTAAACAGATTTTTGCCAATACCGGAGCACGTCTGGAGTTCAGAGCGGGTTCAGGTACACCATATTCTAAACAATATCTTCCAACTTTTGAAGGTAACAACATCGGTGTAAAAACAGCAGGAATTTCTAAAATCAAAGGAGATATCAATTCAGCCCGTTTGCCATGGAACAGTCGTTTTGATTTGAAAGTGGATAAAGATTTTGCACTGAATTTTAAAGATCAGAAAGCCAAATATTATCTGAATGTTTATGTACAGGTACAAAACCTTTTGAATCAGAAAAACATTATCAGTGTTTATCGCTATACCGGAAATCCGGATGATGATGGTTACTTAGGTTCCAGTTTAGGCAGAGATTATCTTGCTAATCTGGAAGCTGCAGGTGGAGATGCAGAAGCATTTTCTGATTTGTACAACATAAAGATTAACAATCCTGATAATTACTCACGTCCGCGAACAATTCGGGTAGGTTTATCATTTAATTTCTAAAAAAAAGTAAAAGAATAATATTTAAAAAATAGCACAAATGGTTAATAAGCGTTATTTATCCGCCTTTCTGGCTCTTACCATCGCTTCTGGTTCCTCAATAGCCAGAGAAAATATAGGTCAGAAACCGAAAAATACAGCCAAGGTCATCACGAATTCTTCTTTGAGGGTAACAGCTCCCTGTAATGAGCCAACTGCTCAAACAGATTTGCAAATTAATAATGTAAGAGCCCGAATTTTTTCTGCAGGTGATATGTGGTGGGACCTGAATGAGAGTGCCGGAACAGCTCAGTATGAAATTCCAAAAGGTACAGGTAAAACTTCTCTTTTTGCCGGTTCAGTTTGGATTGGAGGTTATGATGCAACTGGAAATTTAAAGGTTGCAGGACAAACGTATCGACAGCAGGATGCCAATGACTTCTTCACCGGTCCGATTGGTGTACAGGGCGGTAACATGACTACAGATGTTGCTATTTGTAATCAGTATGACAGGTTGTGGTCTGTAACCAAACAACAGGTACGTGATTTTATTGCAACAGGAGTAGCAACACGTGATATCAGAGAATGGCCTGGTAATGGAGACCAATCAAGAGGCGAGTTACCGGTACTGGCTCCTTACGAAGACGTTAATGGTGATGGAGTTTACATTCCCGACAGTGGCGATTATCCTCGTTACTTATTGTCGGGTGATTATGCACCGGACCCTAATGACCCAAATAAATTGAGTTGTGATGACTACATTTTCGGAGATCAAACACTTTGGTGGATATTTAACGATATAGGTAACGTAAAAAAAGAAACGAATAGCGCAGCCATCGGACTGGAATTTCATGCACAGGCATTTGCTTTTAATACTGATGATGAAATTAATAACATGACGTTTTACAAATACAAAATCATCAATCGCAGCAATATTGCTTTTGACAGCACATATTTTGGTTGGTGGGTTGACCCTGATTTGGGAGATGCTTTTGATGACTATGTAGGTTGTGATGTAGGATTAGGATTAGGTTATTGCTACAATGGAGATCCAGATGACGGAAGTGGAACTGTAGATGGTTATGGATTGAATCCTCCTGCAGTAGGTGCTGACTTTTTCCAGGGACCACTTGCTGATGCAAATGACGGAGTAGATAATGACAGAGATGGAGTAGTAGATGAACCGGGAGAGCAGATTATTATGAGCCAGTTTTGCTATTACAACAATGATTTTACACCTTTTGGCAATCCAGAAACTTTTGATGACTATTATCAATATCTAACAGGAAGCTGGAAAACGGGAGTTCGCTGGTCACGTGATGGACAAAGCGGACAGACACCTCCTACTTCAACCAATCCTCCAACAAATTATATGTTTCCGGGGACTACTGATCCTGCATTTCCGGGAAGCAATTGGACAGAAGCAACTGCCAATAACACACCTTACGACAGACGATTTTTACAATCAGCCGGAGAGTTTACTTTACAGGCCGGTGCTGTAAACTATATCACTGTGGGAATGGTTTGGGCAAGAACAACTAATGGTGGCCCCTTGGCATCTGTTGATTTATTGAAGTTAAGTGATAATAAATCTCAGAGTTTATTTGATGCATGTTTCAAAACTTTGGATGGACCTGATGCTCCCGATGTGCAGATTACTGAATTGAGTAATAAAATAATTCTTTCTTTGAAGAATTTTAATAATGAGAGAATTGAGAAATATTCACAATTAGATCCTTCAATTCCTACCTTAGTGCAGCCCGATGAGGAACTTCGTAAGTTCAAGTTTCAGGGTTATCTAATTTTCCAGGTTAAAGATGCCAGTGTAAATACGGCTGACATATTTGACCCTTCTAAGACAACTGCTACAAATATTTTGTCAGGTGATAAATATAAGTTGATTAAGCAAATCGATTTGAAAGATACTGTTGAAGCACTTACCAATTATTACTGGAGTCCTGACTTACAAGGTTATCGTCCGTTAACAGTTGCATTTAGCGGTGCACAAGTGGTGGGAGCCAACAGCGGTTTGACTCATAGCTTTATTATTACTGATGACGCTTTCACAAACAAACCATTAGTGAATCATAAGTCGTACTATTACATAGTAGTAAGTTATGCTTACAATAACTTCAAACCATTTGAATACATTGTTCCAAATTCATCCAACTTTACACAGCAAAAACCTATGAAAGTTGGACGTAACAACATAAAAGTTATGTCAGCCATTCCTCACGATCCTGCTGTTGAATACACCGGATTGTCATTCAACTCAGAGGTTGGAGATGGTGTTGAGGTAACCCGATTGGAAGGCTCTGGAAACGGAGGTTTAATTATTGACATGAAAGATGCATCTGTGCAGGAAGCACTCAACCCTCCTTATGTGGTAGCCAATCCGGTTTACGAAATGGGTAAAGGTCCGTTAAATGTTACGGTTTATGATCCATTGTATGCTAAGCATGGACATTTTGAAATAAAGTTAAACGGAGTATCAGGCGATAGTTACTGGAATGTAAAAGAAACTGAAACAAATTCAGTTGACACAGCTACTTATCCAATTTCGCAACCTAACAGTCAGATTCTTCAAACACGTGATCTTAATGACTTAAATAAAGTTTATGAATGGGGCCTTACAGCAGATATCAGTAACTCAGTAATTGAAGCGGGAGATGCAGGTGCCATCAATAACGGATTGTTAGATCAAAGTATTACATTTACTAATCCCGATGCTGCCTGGCTTACCGGAGTTGCTGACCGTGATACCACACCACCTGATGCCAGAGATTGGATAAGAAGTGGTGTAGATCCAAACGACATTGGAGGAGCTGATCCCAACCAGGTTTATGAGGGATTGATTGGTGGAACATGGTCGCCATATAAATTAGCTAACAAAACAGATGCTCAGTTTGGTCCTCGCTCTTCAACAAATCAGGATAATCAGTTAACGTTGAGCGGCCCTAAAGGTATTACCAGTGTTGATGTGGTATTTACCAGCGATAAATCCAAATGGACGCGTGCAGTTGTTTTGGAAATGGGTCAGCCTACAAGTGCAACAATAGGTAACGCACCAAGATTCCAAAAGAGAAGATCAGCTTCAATCAATAAAGATGGATCTAATAATCCCGCAGGACCGGTTTCTACAGATCCAAACGATCCAAACTATATTGACAATGAGGGTATGGGATGGTTCCCGGGTTATGCTATCAATATTGAAACAGGTGAAAGATTAAATATTGCTTATGGAGAAAATTCTGTATTTACTGATCAGAATAGTCAGGATATGCAATGGAACCCAACATCTACAATGCTGGATGCAAATGGAAATCCTGTTTTTGGCGGAATGCATTATATATGGATTTTCGGATCCAGAAATACACAGGGAGCCCGCGATATTGGAGTATACGATGCATGTGAAAAATTCAATACTTTGATAAAAAGTACAACAGCCACAGAGAGAAGAGATGCTCTTGCCAATATTATTTGGACAAGTATACCGTTATTGGCAAATGGAAGAAGTCTGTTGGAAACAGATGCTAAAGTGCGGTTACGTGTAGCACGCCAATATCGTGTATTCAATACCAACTTTGATTCTAACAGTTACATTAACTTAACAGGTACAGGCTCACCACTTACAAGAGGTCAAACTTACTATATAGTGAACGGAACAGTAACTGCAGCGTTCAATAATAACGCTATTACATATTCTCCGGGCCAAACAATTACTATTCCAACAGATGCAAATACATTCCCTGATCCATCCATTACTTCGACTAATGGAGTTGTACTTGCTCCAACATTAAATGGTGCAAATCCATATTATAATTTTATATCAGGCGAAAATGTGGCACCTACACTCGACAATAAAGATGTAGCTAAGAATGCATTAAGTTTAATCAACGTAGTGCCTAATCCATATTATGCTTATTCAAGTTATGACAAGAACACCAATTTGATGTGGGTTAAGATTACCAACCTTCCGGCTAAGTGTACAGTATCTATTTATACTATGAACGGAACTTTGGTTAGAAGGTATAAGAGAGATGCAGCACCTACCATCACAGGTGAAGCTGTTGGACTAAGTCAGGGCACAGAAGCAGGTAGTGGAAATTATGACACCTCAATAGACTGGGATTTGAAAAACAGTTCGAATGTACCTATCAGCAGCGGAGTATATCTTATCAATGTGCAGGCACCTGGTTTGGGCGAACGCACTTTGAAATGGTTTGGTGTGATGCGTCCAATCAGTTTAGATAGTTATTAATTGAAATCCTGAACTTAATTATAAATGAATATGATAAATAAAATCAGCATATCAGCAATAGCAGCAGCAACATTCTTTTCTGTTCAGGTATGGGCAGGCAATGAAGATCGTGTAGGTCAATCCGGTGCCAACGAGTTAATCATTAATCCTTGGGCACGAAGTGCAGGTTGGATGAACTGTAATACTTCAACCGTAAGAGGAATGGAAGCACAGTATCTCAACGTTGCAGGAACTGCATTTACCCGAAAAACAGAAATAGGGTTTAGCCATACTACCTGGTTGAAAGGAACTGGAATCAGCATAAACTCCTTTGGTATATCACAAAAAGTAGGTGAGTCCGGAGCAATTACTTTAGGAATTATGTCAATGGATTTTGGTAAGATTGACATAACTACACCTGATCTTCCTGAAGGTGGAATTGGTACATTTAAGCCTCAGTTTCTGAATGTCGGATTGTCTTATGCCAAAGCGTTTTCAAACAGCATATACGGAGGACTTACAATAAAAGTCATCTCCGAAAGCGTTGCTGATGTGAGAGCATCAGGAATTGCTTTTGATGCAGGTATCCAATACGTGACAGGGTTTAACAAAGAAAAAGACAATCTTCGTTTCGGTATATCTTTGAAGAATGTTGGAGCTCCATTAACTTTCAAAGGAGATGGATTGGCATCAAAAGGATTTACTTCAGACAATGTTTCTTTAACAATTTCTCAGCGTGCTGAAAGATTTGAATTGCCTTCATTAGTGAATATTGGCGGTTCTTACGATTTCAAGCTTGCTGAAATGCACAGAATTACTCTTTCTGCAGCATTTACATCCAATTCGTTTTCGCGTGATCAGACAGCTGTTGGATTAGAGTATGGATTCAAGAATTTGTTTATGCTTCGTGCAGGTTATGCTTATGAAAGAAAAGGTGCCAGCGAAGATGAAACTATCAATGTTTACAGAGGATTTGGTGCCGGGGTAACCGTAGAAGCTCCAATTGGAAAAAGCGGTAAATCTATCGGATTGGATTATTCTTATCGTCCTACTTATACCTTTGACGGAACTCACAGTTTTGGAGTTCTGTTGAAACTCTAAGCAAAAATTATCCTTAAATAAAATTATATGAAAGGAGGCCTGAAAAGGCCTTCTTTAATTTTTTATATCAACACCAACATATTATGGCAATAACATACCTTACAGAAGAAGGATTGAAAAAGCTTCAGGAAGAGCTGAATTATCTTAAAACAGTGCAGCGCCCACTGATATCTAAACAAATTGCTGAAGCCAGAGACAAAGGAGATTTGTCTGAAAATGCAGAATACGATGCAGCTAAGGATGCACAGGGAATGCTGGAATTAAAAATCAGCAAAATGGAAGAGTTACTTAGTAATTCACGTGTGGTTGATGAATCAAAAATTGATACATCAAAAGTCTCAATCTTATCTAAAATAAAGATTCGGAATCTCAGCAATAAGCAAGTAGTTACTTATACATTGGTTGCTGAAAATGAGGCAGACCTGAAAGCAGGGAAGATATCCGTAACCTCTCCAATAGGTAAAGGATTGTTGGGAAAGAAAATAGGTGAAACAGCAGAAATTACCGTGCCTTCAGGAAAAATGACATTTGAAATTATTTCAATAGAAAGATAATATGGCTTCTATATTTACCCGTATTGTGAATGGTGAAATACCATGCAACAAAATTGCTGAAACTGCCACTTGTTTTGCTTTCTTAGATATTAATCCATTGGCAACAGGGCATGTCTTGGTTATTCCCAAACGCGAAGTGGATTATATTTTTGATTTGGAAGATCATGAACTGGCAGAACTCATGTCATTCACAAAAGTTATTGCAGCTGCGCTAAAAGCCACTGTGCCATGCAAGAGAATTGGTATGACAGTCATTGGACTTGAGGTACCTCATACCCACATCCATCTGATTCCTATTAATCAGGTGGACGATATGAATTTTGGTAAGCCTAAACTTAAGTTTACAGCAGAAGAACTGGAACTTATAGCAATAAAAATACGTTCCAACCTGAAATAAATTTTTGTAATCCAAAATATTTCACGTATTTCGCATATCAACTTTAACCTGTATAAAATATAACATGAATAATATTAAATTTCTATCAATGATGGCTGGTGCATTGGTCTTAACTTTTGCATCATGTAAAAAGGATGACCTGACAAAAGATTTTACATCTTCGGAAACACAGCAAAACGGAAATGCTAAAATTCGTTTTATACATGTTGCACCTGATTTAGCCGGTGTGTCAGTTAAATTTAATGACATCAGTGTAGTGGGTGATTCCATTCGTTATAGCGAAAAATCAGGTTATACTGATGTGGCGATAGGTTCATCAGAAAGCAATTTTAAGCTGGATATGATTCCCGTTTTGGATTCAGTATCACCGGGAGGAGATGTCAAATATTATACACCTAATGAAACAGGTTTAATTGCTTCTTATCAGCAGGCCAATTATATGCTTCAAAAGGATAAATCATATACCTGTTTTATTATCGACACTATGCAAGTATTGCCCGTTTTGACTCCATCTTATAGCGGATACAGCAAAATTATCACGGATAATTTTGTAACCCCGGGAACAGACTCTTTGCTTGTCCGATTTTATAATGCTTCACATACTGCAGGCATGGTTGACATAACATTTACTAATAATTCCACAGGAGCTATTACCAGTATTTCTAACGTTGCATTTCTGCAAAACCCAACATTTAATTCAATGACTTCAGGAGATTATAATATTGAAGTTAAAAAGGTGGGTGCAACTTTGGCTACTGCCAATAACATTAATCTCGAGACAGGAAAATCATATACCTTTATGCTTAGGGGCATTATGAATGCATCCGGTGATAAAGAACTGAAGATTGATTTTGTCACAAACGAGAATTAAGAGATTAAATTAAGCTTAGGTAAGGCTGCCGGAAAAGGCAGCCTTTTTTTATGACTTTAATCAAAAACTAATAAATCTTTTTGCAGGTTAACGAAATCTTATTTAATTTTCATACCGCTATTTAAAACGTTATTTTATGAAGGCATATGACGAAAAACACATCAAGAATATCGCTTTGGTAGGATCGGCAAAAAGCGGTAAAACCACCCTTGCAGAAACAATGCTTTTCGAAGCAGGTATCATCACAAAACGTGGGACAATTGAAGAAAAAAATACAGTGTCGGATTATCACGATATTGAACATGAAAGACAAGGCTCAGTTTATGCCACTACTTTGCATACTGAATGGAGAGATTATAAAATAAATATTATTGACACACCCGGTATTGATGATTTTATTGGAGAAGTGATTTCAGCAGTGCGTGTGTGTGATACAGCTGTTATGTTGCTTAATGCACAATATGGAGTTGAAGCAAGCAGCGAAGTGATTTGGGACTATGTGGATAAATATCGCAAGCCAACCATTTTTGCAGTTAATCAGTTAGATCAGGAGCATGCCAATTTTAATGAAACAGTGGAGAAAGCAAAACAGAAATTCGGCAGTGCAATTACCATCATGCAATATCCGCTGAATCAGGGTACAGGATTTAATGCCATAATAGATTTACTGAAAATGACTATGTACCGTTTTCCTGTTAATGGTGGCAAGCCGGAGAAATTGCCAATACCCGCAGAAGAAGAAGAAAGAGCAAAGCAGTTGCATAATCAATTGGTAGAAAAAGCTGCGGAGAATGATGAGTCATTAATGGAATTATACTTTGAAAAAGGAAGCCTTGACGAAGATGAACTGCGTAAAGGCCTTAATGCCGGGATGATGAATCATCAGGTATTCCCGGTGTTTTGTTTATCTGCTAAACGCAATATGGGAAGTGGGCGAATGATGGGATTTATAGACAATGTGGCGCCTTGTGCAGTAGAAATGCCTGCTGAAATAACGGATGATGGTACAGAAGTAAAATGCAAACCAACCGGACCCGTTGTGCTTTTTGTTTATAAAACTCTTATTGAACCACATCTTGGTAAATTGGTTTTTTTCAAAGTGCTCTCAGGTGAGGTAACCACGGGAATGGAGTTGTTAAATACCAAGACAAATGTTTCTGAACGGCCAACGCAATTATTTATAATGGATGGTAAAAACAGAAATACAATAGATAAGCTTAAAGCCGGTGATTTAGGTTGTACACTTAAATTAAAAAATACTTCTACCAATCATACTTTATGTGGAAAAGGAATTCAGGCAAGTATTGATCCGATAAAATTTCCTGAACCTAAATTGCGTGTTGCAATTGTAGCTAAGAATAAAGCTGATGATGAAAAACTGAGTGAAGTTCTTTCAGAAATCAATATGCAGGATCCTACTTTGAAGGTTGAATACTCTCGTGAATTGAAACAGGTATTACTTCACGGTCAGGGAGAGTTGCATCTGGCCGTAACTAAATGGCGAATAGAAAATGTCTATAAAATGCCGGTTGAGTTTATCAAGCCTAAAATATCTTTCAGAGAAACGATTCAAAAAGCTGCAATGGCTAATTATCGCCATAAAAAACAGTCGGGTGGAGCAGGGCAGTTTGGCGAAGTTTATATTAAAATTGAACCATACTATGAAGGAATGCCTGAAATTACGGAGTTCCCTGTGAGAGATAAAGAAGAGCATAAACTTCCGTGGGGAGGAAAACTGGTGTTTAATAATTGCATAACCGGTGGAGCAATAGATACACGTTTTCTGCCTTCCATTTTAAAGGGCATTATGGAAAAAATGCAGGAAGGTCCTCTGACAGGATCTTTTGTGCGTGACATACGTGTGTCAGTTTATGATGGCAAAATGCATCCTGTTGACTCCAACGATATATCTTTCAAAATTGCCGGAATGATGGCTTTTCGAGAAGCATTTCATAATGCCCAGCCGCAACTGTTAGAGCCGGTATATGATGTGGAAGTGGAAACACCTGATGAGATGATGGGCGATGTAATGAGTGACCTGCAATCGCGCAGAAGTCTGATTATGGGAATGGATTCGAGAGACGGAAAGCAGGTAATTAAAGCACGCACCCCATTACTGGAACTGGATGGATACAGCACTACATTAAAATCAATTACTCAGGGTAAGGCGAAAATTAAAACTTCGTTTGCCGAGTATGTGCCGGTGCCCGGTGATTTACAGAAAAAGTTGCACGAAGAGTATAAGAAGACTGAAACATTGCAGTCGTAAAAACAGCGAGCGCCTCTTGTGAGGCGCTCGCTGTTTATTATAATTCCTTTATAAATATTATTAATTGTGTATCGGTAAAAACGAGAACTCCTTGCCAAACTCAAGCATCTGTGGAAGGAAATCATTGTTGTATTCAACTTTTACATCTGTAATACTGTCACCATTCATTACAGGAACTAATTTTGGTTGTATAAAACCACTGTATGGTGCAATGTTCAAGGTCTCATACCGCTTATGTACTTCCGTTAATAAATCCTGATCAACTTTTACTCCAAAATTTTCAACCAGATTTTTTCCTGAAGTAAAATCGCCTTCAGATTTTATACGTTGAATTTCTTTAAGCAACTCTCCGAAAAGTACTCTTAATTTATCGTAATCATTTATTTTGAAATAAGTCTTGTTGTTTCTTGTAATTCTTTCTATTACTTTATCTGCTTTGCCTTTTTCATAAACCCATGATGCTACCAATTGTCTGTTTCGCATGTGCGATTCTTCTAAATTGTTTCCGGGTTTAATGCGATATAGCTGTGTCATCAATCCGTTGAGAATATAAGAATCATATTCAGCTTTCCCTACATCTATTGTAGGCATTACTCCAATTTCAACCAGTTTTTTATCCAAAATGTAGTAGAGTGCCACTAAATCTGCGCGAGCTTCTTCTAAGGTACTTGCATAATTTTTCAGTGTAACATCAGGACCGCTTACGCCTTCATTTATCTGACCTGATGCATGGCCAATTACTTCATGCATATCGGTATGCAAATCTCCTGCAAGTGCTCCATATTTTTTAGCTCTTTCAATTACTTCCGGATTTTCACCGAATTCATCAATCATCGGACTTTTAGATTTTGCATAATTATAAGATGCTACAATATTTCCAAGTGATACAGATTTAGAACCTACATTCTCACGTATCCATTCCTGATTGGGAAGGTTGATGCCAATTGGTGTTGATGGAGCAGCATCTCCACATTCATTAATTACTGTAATAACTTTAGCTGAAATTCCTTTTACACTTTTCTTTTTATGTTCAGGCATTATAGGAGAATTATCTTCAAACCACTGTGCTTCTTTTGCAATGGCTGCAATTCGTTTGGTTGCTTCAAGATCTTTCATGCTCAATACCGATTCATACGCACCTTTGCGATGCATAGGATCTAAATATACTTCAATAAAACCGTTGGCAATGTCAATGCGGCTGGCAGTATCTTTTACCCATGAAACACAATAATTGTCATAGTCTTTTAAATCACCTGTTTTGTAAAATTTGATTAATGCCTCAAGTGTTTGCTTCTGAACATCGTTTTCTGCAACAGTAGCGGCTTTCTCCAGCCAGTAAATAATTTTGTCTATAGCGGCACCATACATGCCTCCTGATTTCCATACATGCTCTTCAATTTTTCCGTTTTCTTTCACAACCTTTGAATTAAGTCCCCACGAAGGTTGTTCTTTTACTCCCGGTAAAGTTTTGCTTTTGTAATATGCTTCCACTTCTTTTTGTGTAACACCATCATACAAATTGCTTGCTGATGCTTTTACATTATCTACGTCAGCAGCTAATGAAACACATTTGCCATCAATATTCGGGTCAAACAAAATGGGTTTAAGAAAAGCAATATACTCTTCTAAACTTTTTCCGTCAGCAGGAACTTTACTGAAGTCGCTTTTTGAAAGAAGCGTGTTGAGATAATCTTCTGAAAATTCAGGAATGATTTTATCAGCAGAATAATGATGGTGAATACCATTGCTGAAGAAAAATCTTTTGGCATATACTTCAAACTTTTTATAGTCATCGGTAGTCTTATCGCCTTGGAATGTTTCGAATATAGTTTCCAAAGTCTTTCTGATTTGCAGATTATGACGATATTTCTGATCGTAGAAAATATCACGGCCACTCATTCCTGCCATGTAAAGATAATAAGCAAGCTTTTTTTGCTGTAAGTTTAAGTCTTGCCATCCCGGAATGGTATATCGAAGCATTTGAATATCTGCAAAGCGATCTGCCATGATCTCAGTTTCAGTAGTTGTATCTTTAACTTCGGTTTTTTCCTGTTGCTTAGGTGATTGACTACATGATGCTATTGCCATAATTCCTCCTGCAAATACCAATTGTAAAAGCGTTTTGCGCATGGTTATAAATTTTAATTTTTTAAGGACTGCAAAGTTGTTAAAAAATCAATGCCTTCTCTTAAAATAATGTTAAAATCCTGAACAGACAGAACAATGGTTCATTTCTCCCTCACAAAACGAGCATTTGCCGGGAAGAGTTCAGGCATGTTACAGGTGATACTATCGTCTTTAAGTCTAATTACTGCGCCAGTGAAACTCACTTCCTGAAGGGTGGGTTTTAATTTCACTTCGAAATAAGTATTGGCGTTTAATTCGTCTTTTATCAATGTAGCTTCATCAGGAAACAGTTCGTGCTGCAGAAAAATTTTTTCACAGTTTTTTGTGTTGATATCAATTATACCTTCTTCGTTTGCTTCGTATATTTTCTTTAACTCCCCGAAGTATGTTATAGCAATAACCTTTTGCGTAAGAAAAGCATTTTCATCACGCACAACCACCTTGTAAGTTTTCCCTTTTATACTTTGTTCAATAATTTCAAAATCATCTCCCGGTTTTTTATTGCTGTAAAGCAGCAATGTGTCATCTTTTACAGAATAAGTACCATTCGCAAAACGGTCAACTGCACCATATGAATAAAAGAATTCAAATGTACTATCCGGTTTAAAATTAAATCCGGAAGCCATTTCCGGTACTCCTGTCAGACGGTAAACTCCGTTCATTTGCGGAAATACTTGTATCGTTAAAAAACAAAATAAGAATAACGCAGTGAAAAATTTACGGATTTGGATCATATTTTAAGAAGGCTTTTCTGGTTTATTTAATCACTGCAACGGTTGAAACAGTTTTCAATGAATTATTTTCAAAGGTTACAAAATAGCAGCCTGCACGGTATGACATTAAATTGATTTTATCATTCGGGAAGTAATTATCATTTTTGAAAACCACTCTGCCTTGGCTATCGGTGAGGGTTACTTTAAGTGACTTTGTAAAATCATTGCACTTTATGATTATATAATCTTTGGCCGGATTGGGATATACCATAATTTCTGAATTGTTTTCGCTGATTTCATGTGTTGATAACACAATACTGTCAGCAGAATATTGCCAGAAGTTATTCATAAAATTAGTTCCATCCCATCCTGTACCGAGGTAAGCATAATTGCCAATAGAAAAACATACAGTTTCTACCACACCATTGTGAGGTAATAATGCTATAGGTGTCCAGGTGTCGGTTTGTGGATCATAACGCCAAAAATCATTTCTGGGCAGTGGGCCATATCCTCCTCCCATAAAACCAAATCCTCCTACACTGAAGGCAGTTCCTTCGTAACGCTGACCACCCGGGAAACTGCTTTTTTGTGTCCATGTATCGCTTATGGCATCGTACTCCCAAAAGTCACTCAGAGTACCGCTACTTGAAGAGCCTGTTCCTATATAGCCTTTTGAGCCAATAGAAAATGCAGCTGCAAACATTCGCGCTGCTGCAGGAAGATCTGCTTTCTGATTCCATGAGTCTGTTGCAGGGTTATATTCCCACAAATCATTTTTATGTGGATTAGCTGAATTAACTCCACCTAATCCAAAGTATCCTTTATTGTCAATGGTAAAACCAATGGCTCCCTGTCGTTGCAACCCGGGAAAGGTTGCTTTCATTGTCCATGTATTGGTTAATGGGTCATACATGTAAAAGTTATTTCCATTACTGAATGGCAGAAAATACACTTTCCCGATAATTCCTATACAGGTACCTTCAACATTACTGTTACCCATAAAATCTGCTTTTTGTGTCCAGGCATTTGTTAAAGTATCATATTCCCACCAGTCTTTAGAATAACCTGTGGTGTATCCTGTGCCCAAATATCCTTTTCCATTGATTGCACATCCGACTGCATCAGCACGGTTAGGTCCTCCGAAATTGGCTTTGGGTATCCACATGTCGCTAAAACACTGCGTACTGAAGAGTAATAAGGAAATAAAAAGTATATTTTTCATAATCATCAGGTGAATGGTTCAGAACGGATTTATAATGTGCATCAAATATCAGTATATCTTTTGAATTTTTAGGGTAATCTCTTTAAAAAATCTTAATTTTGAAATAAAAGAAAATTAAAATAAAAATATCTGCAAAAGGCTGTAACTTTATAAATACTTGCCCGTCCCATTAATAAACACACTAAACTAAAATTGTGACAGCGAAGGAATACAATAACTGTGTTGATATGTACGCAGATGGTATATACCGTTTTATTCTTCATAATATGAAAGATGAGGACGATGCCAGAGATGTTGTTCAGGATACATTTGAAAAATGCTGGAGGAATCATCAGAATGTGACTTATGAAAAGGCTAAATCTTATTTATTCACCACAGCTCATCACACCATGATTGACAGTTTACGTAAGTCGGGGCGGCAGGAAACTCTCACAGAGTATCACCATGAACCATCTCATAACAGGCAATACAGTGACTTGAAACAAATATTGCACAAGGCGCTCGATAAGCTTTCTGCAATACAGAAATCTGTAATACTGCTCAGAGATTATGAAGGATATGATTATAAAGAAATAGGTGATATTACAGGCCTGAGTGAGTCGCAGGTAAAAGTGTATATTTATCGCGGTCGTGTGGCACTGAAAGAATATATTGGCAGTATGAGTAATGTACTTTAGAAATGATAAACAGAGAGAATTACGAAATTTGGTTTATTGATTATTTTGACGGTAAACTTTCACCGGAACAAACAGCAGAATTATTATTGTTTCTGGAAGAAAATGGCGACCTGAAATTGGAGTTCGACAGTTTTTCAAATATTACACTGCCTGAGCAGGATGTGAAATTTGAAAACAAAATGAGCCTGAAAAAAAATGTTGTTGGCGCAGAAAATTTTGAAGAGTTTGCAATTGGTTATCTGGAGAACACATTGACTGAAGAACAGAAGGAGTCTTATCTGAATTTTATTCAGGAGAACCCGGCTTACAAAAAAGAACATGACTTATTTGCACAAACAAGATTCTCTTCAGAAGATAAAGTAGTGTTTGCTCATAAGAATTTGTTAAAACACGAAACAGGAAAGATAAGAACACTCAGTGCATGGTGGTATGCTTCAGCAGCTGCATGCATCACTGCAGTTGTTTTTGTATATTTAAATCAACAACCTGATACACAGATTGCAGAAGTTCCGGTTAATGTGACAAAGGAAATTCCGGTTAATACTACGCAAACAGATACACAGCCGGTCAATATTCATGAGAACATGAAAAGTGCAGAAAAAGATTTGGCATCGGCAGCTACAAATTCTAAGCCTGAAAGGAAAAAGGCAGTAAGAAATAAGCTACATTCATCTTCACATGTTGAATCGCAAAGTATCGAAACAATAAATAATGTTCAGGAACTTGCTATGCTGAAAGCTGAGATTGATGTTCCTGAGTCAGAACTTTCCATCATACCATTTAATGGCAATTTAGAAAATGCAATGGCAGTAGTTGAACCTGAAAAGACTGAAAAAGTAACAGAGATATTAAGAGAAATGGCTGTAAAGAGATTAAATACTTTAGCCATGAATCAGGAGATTGATTTGCCGGAAAACACGAAAAGAGTGAAAGTGCTGGCACTTTTTGGAAGAATAGTTAAGCGTGTAACTTTTCAAAAAGTGAATATTGAAACTACTTATTCACCCGAAGGAAAACTTATGGCCTATCAGGTTACAGCAGGCAAATTAAGTTTTGAAAAGCAGATTGAAAAGCAATAGTGGGGAGTAATTTCTTAGCTTGATTTGTTTCACCATTGTGATTAAATCAAACTTTTAATCCTAATATTTCTGCAGAATTTTTTCTGACAATACGTGATAATTCAGGATTCGAAGAAAGTGATTGTCCATAGGCAGGAATCATTTCTTTAAGATGGTTTTGCCATTTGTTGCTTTTCATTTTTTCCGGGAAACATTTATTTAATACATCCAGCATAATATAAACTGAAGTAGATGCACCCGGAGATGCACCCAGGAGCGCTGCCACCGTATTATCACTGTTATGTACCACTTCAGTTCCAAACTCCAATAGCCCTCCGTTCTTCCCATCCTTTTTGATGATTTGCACACGCTGCCCAGCATAGGCAAGTTCCCAGTCTTCCAATTTTACATCCGGAATAAATTGTTTAAGGGATTCTATTCTTTCTTCAGGGGTAAGCATTACCTGTTCTATCAGATATTTGGTCAAATCGAGATTATGCATTCCTGCTGAAAGAATAGGAAGAATATTGTGAGAAGTAAGTGACTCGGGAAGATCAAGATATGAACCATGTTTTAAAAACTTTGTGGAGAATCCTGCATAAGGACCAAATAGGAGACATTTTTGTCCGTTGATAATTCTGGTATCAAGATGTGGAACCGACATGGGAGGTGATCCTATCGCAGCCTTCCCATAAACTTTTGCATGATGTTTTTCTATCAACTTTTTATTCTTGCATATCAGCCATTGTCCACTCACAGGAAAGCCACCATATCCTTCGCCTTCTGCAATATCAGTTTTTTCGAGTAGTCTGACAGCCATTCCTCCTGCACCGATAAAAACAAATCGTGCCTTTGCTGATTTACGCTCATTGTTTTTAATGTCTTTAATTTCAAGATACCAATTACCATCAGGTTCTTTATCAATATCACGAACTTCATGGAGTAAGTTCAGTTGCACATCCGGTTGAGAGGATAGCCATTTAAAAAGTGTTTTTGTAAGTTCTTCAAAATTCACATCAGAGCCTGCATCCATTTTAGTTGCAGCCAGTTTTTCTGAAGTTGGTCTGTTATCCATAATTAATGGAATCCACTCCTTCAGTTTTTTCGGGTCGTCAGAAAATTGCATGTTTTCAAACAAGCTGTGTGCAGTTAATGCAGCATGTCGTTTTTTCAGGTAAGCAATATCTTCTTCGCCATGTACTAAACTCATGTGAGGAATGCTGTGAATAAAATCCTGAGCAACTGCAATTTTTTTACTCACAAGAAATGACCAAAACTGTTTTGAAGTTTCAAACTCTTCAGCCACTTTTAATGCTTTAGAAGTATCAATGGTGCCGTCAGCTTTTTGAGGCGTATAATTAAGTTCACAAAATCCTGAATGGCCTGTACCTGCATTATTCCATGCAGCTGAACTTTCCTGCGCCACCATATCCAATCTTTCATAAACAGCAATGCGCATTTCAGGTTCAAGCATTTTTAGTAATACTCCAAGCGTTGCACTCATTATACCTCCTCCGATGAGTACAGCATCAAAGGATGTTTTGTCGTAGCCGGTATTCATAATATTAGATTATTCAATGTTTCTTTTTGTAACATCTGAATTAAACAGAAGGTTTGCCGGTATATGATGAGCAGATGATTATTATCTGGTGATTGGACAAAGTCATTTTATTTTTATTATGAAAAACCGGCCTGCATCACCTGCTGCGAGTGCTATTGAATCATTCAAAAGTTTTACTGCATTAACACGATTTTGATTGAGTGAATAACCCGTATCAAAAGATTCACCGGCATTGGTACTCATAGATACAATTCCTGAAAGGCCGCAGGCAATAATATTTTCATTTCGCGCATCTATACACAAAAAGTGTTCTCGCGATGAAATGACATTATTAGGTTTATGATGAGTTTTTATTAGAGTTGCTTTTCTGTCCATTTCATAAAGCCCTCCGTTGTAAGAGCAGGCAAAAACTTTATCCGGATTTACGATTGTCAATCCTGTATAAAAATCATTTTCTCCGTCAATTAAACTGAAAGTGGTGGATGAAAATGCTGTAAGCAATGCACCATATCCTGCTGAAATAAACCCTTCTTTGGTTTGACAAATAGCCCTCAGTTCATGTTCAAAACCTTGAGTGTGCCAGTTGACACCGCCATCGGTAGTGTAATAAATAATTCCTCTGTCAAAAAAATGACCACCTGCAAAAAATCCGGTATCGGCATTTGCGAAGTAAACATTTCTCAGAGGACAATGATATTGAAAAGGGATTCCCGTCCAGTCAAAATAGAGTGACCAGGTTAGTCCACCATCAGTTGTTGTATATACATGAGATGAATCAGCTCCCGCATAGCCCGAACCATTGGGAAATATAATGATACTGTAAAGATTATAGTTGAATGAATTGCTTAATATATTCCATGACCGGCCACCGTCAACTGATTTCAGAACAACACCTTTACCTTGCTTGCCGCCACAGGCATAAATGGTATCAGAGGACGTGCAACAGAGGTTATTAATGTTAACAGAAGCATCTGTTTGAATAACTTCGTATGGTAAATCTAATTTTTCTTTTTTGCAGGAAAAACACAACAGAGCAACTAAAAATAAAACCGTGCAGCGGTTCATTTAGAAAGAAAAAAGAAAAAGCAAAAATAAGGCTAACCAACTGAAATTATTGTAGTGGCAAAGTATGGTTGCACTGTTCAGCTTCTGAAAAATGTTGCTGTCACTAAAAAACAACAACGAATCAACCATGTCCTGCGAACGGTGATAAGCTTTATACGTAAGATAAATAAGATAGGTAGTTATTAAGATAACATGAGTCAGATGAAAGGCAGTCAGACTTGTAAAGTATAACGAATTAAATGGCATACTTTGAAAATAACCAGTCTTGTAAATCGCATGAAGTCCTACAACCTGCGTAAGAATGAACAAAGTCGAAATAACTGCAGTTGTGATAGTGGATTGAAGCAAAAGGTCAAACGAATCTTTTTTGAAAGCTGCTATTGTTTTAGAAATAGAATAACTGCTGAACAAAAGCATAATGGTACTAAGTGTAAACACTTTGGGGAGTAAAGGAGGCTTGGTGTTATTTTCCGAAAGTGTTGTAAGAAAAAGAAATGTTAGAGTGAGCAAAATTAAAGTACTCACAAGAATCCCAAAAAACAAAATCGTTTTATACGGATGAATATTTTCTATCCGTGAAATGCTGATGGTTCTTTCCTTCGACCTGGTTTTATCTGTTGACATAGCCTACACTAATCCGACTCTTCAAAGGTACAACCTACAAACAGAAAAGCAAAAAATAAGTTTTAGAAAAATTGAGTTCGATGAAAGCGGTTGCTTCCTCAGGTATTCGGAAAGTTACCTGCCGGCCTTAAATGCAGGAAATATTCTTCTTAAATACTGCAGCCGTGATTCTCCGGTTTTCATAGGGAAAATGCCTTGCTCAGCAGTAAGTATGTCTTCTATGGTAAAGAAGGAACTTCCGTGCAGTTCATTCACCAAACTAAGTACTTTGCCTATATCTTTACGCTTGGCAACTACCAGTAATATTTTTACCGGTCCCTGTGAACCTATGGCATCTAATTCAGTAACTCCCAGATTTGAAGCTCGTAGGGCTTCAATTAATTTCTGACTTTGCTTATTGGTTATTATTCTGATGAGTTGTGTGCCCAAGGCCAACCTTTTCTCTATACTTACACCAAGTAATATTCCTGTTGAATAACCTCCGGCAAAGGCAATATAACACATGAAGTTATTCAGATTCTTAATTATAGAACTCACTGCCAGTAACCATATTAGAACTTCAAAAAATCCTATCACCGGAACAATTTTGCGGATACCGCGTGCAATAAAAATATTTCTTAAAGTGGCTAGAGTTACATCACTCATCCTGCCAACATAAATGAGTAATGGCAATACAACCCAGTTGTATAAATCGGTTTGCAAAAATTCTGCACTAAACATGAGATTCAATTAATTTTTTTACCAATTCGGGAACGGCATGAACAGCTGTTTTCTTAATGATGGTAAGATTTTCTACACCTTTGATTTCTTTAGCATGTGGATCAATAAGATATTTTTCTGACTGCTCCGGAGCGTATTGCACCAAACCTGCAGCAGGATATACTTCAAGTGATGAGCCAATGATGATGAATATATCCGCTTTCATAGTCATAAAAACAGCTTCATCCATTTTAGGTACCATCTCACCAAACCAAACAATATGAGGTCTTAAATTGTGCCCACTCTCATTCAGAGCATCAGCAGCAACTTCCCAATCACTCAATGAATAAATTAAAGATGGGTCCTGAACACTCCTCAGTTTCATTATTTCGCCATGCAGATGTATTACTTCTGTTGAACCACCTCTCTCATGCAGGTCGTCAACATTTTGGGTGATGACGGTTACTCTAAAATGTTTTTCAAGTTCAGAAAGCGCTTTATGGGCATCATTAGGATTGGCCAGCATCACCTGTTTTCTGCGTTCATTATAAAAGTTGGTAACCAAAACCGGATTTTTCTGCCATGCCTCAGGGGTTGCCACATCTTCAATGCGGTATTCTTCCCACAATCCATTGCTATCACGGAAAGTACGGATACCACTTTCAGCACTTATGCCTGCTCCTGTAAAAACTACTACGTGTTTCATTTCTGTTTCAGCAAAGGTCAGAAGGGTTTGCTTTGGCAGATGTTAATGGTATAATTATTTTTTAACAATATAATCTTTAAAGTTGAACCCCCTCAGAAACTCCTGAATATTCATTTTGCGCTTGCCTTCTAACTGTACTTCGGTAATTTCAATATTTCCATTAGCACACCCAATCCTTACATAATTTTTTTGATCGGATGTAATTTCGCCAGGAGTGGTTTTTATATCGGACTCAGTTTTGACAGATTTAAAAATCTTCAATCCTGTTTCTTTTCCTTCTTTTGAAATAAGGGTTGTATGTGCTCCCGGATAGGGCGAAAGACCTCTGATTTGATTGAATATTTCATGAGCTGATTTATTCCAGTCAATACGGCAATCGTCTTTAAAAATTTTTGGTGCTGTTTTCAAACGTGTGTCCGGTTGTTGCGGATGAGTAGAAGCTTTTCCTGATTCTATCAACTCAACAGTTTTTAAAACCAGATTTGCACCAATATGCATAAGTTTATCATGCAATTCACCTGCGTTCTCATTTTCACTTATGTCTACTTTTTCTGATAATATAATATCTCCGGTATCAATTTCATGTCGCAGAAAAAAAGTTGTTACCCCTGTTTCTTTTTCACCGTTCATGATAGCACGGTTAATAGGTGCTGCACCTCTGTACTGGGGCAACAATGATGCATGGAGGTTAAAGGTGCCCATGGGTGTCATGCTCCACAATTCTTCAGGCATCATCCTGAATGCAACTACTATATGCAAATCAGCATGCAACTTTCTAACTGATTCAAGAAAGCCGGTGTCTTTGAGTTTAGCTGGCTGAAGAATATTAAGTCCGTGTTTTAGTGCAAATTCTTTTACTGCAGAATGACGCAAATGCATGCCTCTGCCCGCAGGTTTGTCAGGTGCAGTAATTACTGCGACAATGTCATAACCGTTATCAACCAGTTTTTTCAAAGGTTCAACTGCAAATTCGGGTGTGCCGGAATAAATTATTTTCAACTTACTCATTTCTGTTTATTTGATTTTTTTAACAGATGTCAGTGTAATCATTTCACCGGCCATACATACAGAGAATTTATTTACTTTCTTATAAGTAATACAAAGTTTCGTTCCATCTACTCGATATTTTGTTTCCAGATTGTCAGGCTCCAGATAAGATTGATTTTCTGTTTCGAGCAAATAGCCGCAACCATCAAGACCAGTTTTGTTAACTACTTTCACCTCCAGACAGGTTGTGGGGGATTGTGCCGTTGGTTTGCACGATGCAAACAAGATGATAATTATTATAATGGTTTTGAATTTCTCCATCTGTTACTGCGTAAATAATACCATGCACAAACACCCATGGTTATCCAGTATAACACTTCTACATACCATACTACTTCCAGTTTGGTTTTGAATACAATGGCTGTTAAGTAAGCATAAGACAAATAAATGAAAATATTTGCTGTTTCAATCATTAATGCGACCTGAGTTTTACCGGTTCCGCTGATAGAACTTAATAAAACAATACTTATACTGAAAAGGAACATGCCGCACCAGATTACATAATATGGATGAATCGAGTCTTCAATCAGACGTTTATCCGAAGTCATAATTTCAAGCAGAAAGCGAATGTCAATAAGATTGAGCAGAAAAATTCCTGCAATAGAAAGCAAACTTAGAGTTACTATCTTCTTAATCAACCTGAATACTTCATCAGGTTTGTTTTGCCCGATAAGGTTACTCACCATGCTGTTTGCGGCAGATGAATAACCCCATACAGGTGTCATCAGAACCATGTAGGCACTTCTCACAATATTTGAAATGGCAAGTTGATGTTCGCCTAACTGTTCAATAAACACAAAAAACAAAAACCATGCACCCATGGATAACAGGTTTTGAAAAAAGATGGGTGCTGATATGAGGAGTATCTGATTAATTTGTGCAAATGAAATTTTTTGAAAACGGAATAAACCAAATGATTTGATGTCTTTTTTCAAAGCAGTAATCACTATGAGAAAAATGCAGGTAATGACTTCGGCAATTGCAGATGCTTTTCCTGCACCTGCTATTCCCTGTGCTTCAAAACCTAATTTTCCGAAAATTAAAATATAAGCGAGAATAATATTGGTGATAGTCATCACCAGTGAAGTGTAGGTGATGTATCGTGTAGTGCTTATGCTGGTGTAGAATGCGCGAAAACAGTTTACAGGAAGAATAAAAAATATTCCGAAACTTCTGTATTGTATGAATGTGTTGCAGGCATCAGCTATTTCATGTGACTTCAATACCCTGCTGAAAAAAAGTGGAGTGAGGTAATACATCACAGCAAAGAGAATTACTGACAGTGTCATCAGGATGATGATGCTGTGATCAAAAATATTTCCTATTGCCGGACGGTTTCCTTCACCGGCTTTGCGCGACATGAGTATCTGACTTCCGATGGATAAAGCCATGCCAAGCATCACCAGCACAAAATAATATACACCTGCCAGAGCAGAGGCTCCCAGTTCAACTTCGCCAACACGTGCAAGAAATGCAGTATCAGTAAGCCCTAAAATAGTTTGTGCTACAGCACCCAGCATAATAGGGTAGGCTATATGCCAGATATCATGATAGGTTGCTTTTACCTGCATACAATAACATTCGTGTGAGCTATCAGAAATAACTCCTTTTGATAATGAATAACTGAGTTTAACTTAATTTCTTTATTTCATCACTGACAAACAGTGCCAGTTCTGAAATGTTGTTTGCAGAAAAATCAAACTTTATACCTGCAGCTTCATATATTTCGCCAATTGTCTTTGTGTAGCCGAGACTTAAAGCATTTTTATACTGACGTAAAGTTTGTTTCGGATCAGTACGATAATTTTTCCAGATGGCAATGGCTCCTAATTGTGCCATTCCGTATTCAATATAATAAAAGGGTGAGTCAAAAACATGAATTTGTTTTTGCCATAAATTGCCTTTTATTTTTTCTAATCCGTTCCAGTTGGTTATTTTTCCTGAATACTGTGAATGTAATTTTGAGAACATGGCTTCACGCTCAGCAACGGTATGCGATGGGTTTAAATATACCCAGTGCTGAAATGCATCAATCAGTGCAATCCATGGAAGTATATCAATAATACTGCTCAGGTGTTCAAGTTTCGCTCTCTTCAACTCAGCATCATCAGTAAAGAAATGATGCCAGTGTTCCATGGTGATAAGCTCCATTGACATTGATGCCAGTTCTGCAACTTCCGATGGGCATGATTTTAACTCATGATATGGAAGCGTATGAGCGAGTATGGCATGTACAGCATGTCCGCTTTCGTGTACCATTGTCACCAAATCGCGTAACTGACCTGTGCTGTTCATGAAAATAAAAGGCACACCGCTCTCATATAAAGGATAATTATATCCTCCTGGAGATTTACCTTTTCTGGAATCTAAATCGAAACGGTTAAGTTTATTAAGGAGTGAAATACATTGTGCCAGATCTCCATCTATATCATTCAAACACTGAATGGTTTTTTTTACCATTTCGTCAGAGTTCGCAAATGGTTTTAGCGAAGGTTTTCCTGTAGGGTCAACAGCTAAATCCCATGGTCTCAACTCACTGTATCCTAATAAATGTTGGCGTTGTTTTTCCAAATCATTTACAACAGGAAGTATTGCAGTTTCTATAGAATGATGAAAGCGAAAACAATCATCTGCTGTGTAATCAAACCGGTTCATAGCTACAAAAGAGTAGTCACGAAAATTTTTGAAGCCTGCATTCAATGCAATCTGATTGCGCAATGCAGTAAGTTCCGAGAATAAGTTGTCAAGGTTGTCTTTGTCTTTCAGTCTTCTCTCAGTTATCTTCAGGTAAATCTCTTCACGTAATTTTCTGTCAGTACTTTTCAGTAATGCTCCTGCCTGCTGCAAGGTTAATTCCTGGCCGTTGTGTTCAATGGTTTGTGATCCGGTAATCTGTCCAAACTTTTGTTGCTTGTCTGAAAGCTCAGACTGAAGAGGAATATTTTCTTCTCTGAAAATTTCAACACGCTGTTTGATACTGCGTATATAATTCTTGTAATCGGTATCAGCCAATATTTTGTGAAACGGACATTCGAGCAGTTTTTGATTCAATTTGTTTTCTTCAGGTGCAATAAAAGGATCAATTTCCCGAACAAAGGTGGTATAGTCACTCTGCAGCTTTTCATTGGTATTATCGCAACTCATTCTTATATAACGCCATGCAAAGTCTTCCTGCAATGACGATTCCAGCTCACTTCGATCGCTGAGCCACTGCATCATATCTTCCTCCGAATTCAGAACTCTGTTGTTTAACTCTTCATAGTATGGTTTTAAATCATCCCATGAGTTAATACAAAATCCTTTCTTCAGGTATTGATGTTGTACCGTTCCTATTTTTTCAAAGGCTATGGCCATACTTATTCTTCCTTGTCAGTAGCTGATTTTTTTGTTTTCTTTTTTGCAGCAGGTTTTTTATCCGAAGCAGGTTCTTCTGTAGATTCTTCCTTGGATTCTTCAGTCGCTGTCGGTTTTTCTTCTTCCGAAAAATCAACTTCGTTCTTAAGAAGATTATACCATTTGAAAACTTTTTTTATGTCAGAAGGATAAACCCTGTCTTTATCATATTCTGGTAATATTTTTTCAAATGCCTGATAAAGAGTTGCTCCATCTGCTTTCATATCTATATCTGTATCACCTTCAGGCATTGCTTTCATTTTTCTAAATACTTCTGAAAGTTTGATGTCTTCCGATTCAGTAAATATGCTGATATCGGACAACATGCTTACCTGCTGATTACTGTGCACAGGGAAACGTTTTTTGTCAACCAAAGATTCTGCAATAAAACCGTTTTTGGTTTGTGCAACTACTTTGTATAAGCCGGGCATTCCGGAAATGGACATTATTTTTTTAAGACTCATTGATACTGATGTTGTAAGGGCGGCAAAAATAAGAGAATAATGTTCTGAAACAGTTATGGTTTTTCCACAACCTTACAGGGCGCATCTAAGTTTGTGTATATCTTACAAGACTGAAACATATTTGTTTACATGCAGTATAAAGGGTGTTAATAAGGAAAATAGTTCAGAAATGTTCAGAAGAAAAAAGTTACTAAGTCAGGCCCCTTCAACTCGCACCAGATTAAGATTGGCATTGTATGTTGGTGCAGCATCTATATCGGGATTGGTAGTATTGCTGCTGATTGTTTTTAATATAACCAAACGCGAAATGTCAAAGGCTGCTTATGCCGGAATTCAAACCATAAATACAGAAACCTTTCAGACCAGTGATTCTGTATTCAGAGGAAGTATCAATATCCCGGTTATTGGTTTGCTCATAGACGTGAAGGGTGGAAATGCACCGGTAAAACTCAATTCTATTTCCTTTTCGCTTCAGGGAAGTTCAAAACCCTGTTTCAAAAACATGGAGAACATTAAAATATGGTACACCGGCAGCGAGAAAAGTTTTTCACCCGCTAATATGGTTTACAGTGGAATTGCTCCGGCAGAAAATCAACAGCGTGTGGATATTAACAGAACCATTCCTCAGGGGATTAGTTATTTCTGGATTACTTCTGATATAAAATCAGATGCTAATCCCGGTCAAATAATTGATGCGGAAGTTTCAAGTGTAGTAATCAATGGCAATTCATTGTTAACTCTCCTTGCAGCACCTCCCGGAAGTAAAGTTATACGTAATAATAAAGTCATGTATTCCCAGAGTTCAGGTTCATTTAATGATGTTAACATTTGGAATTCAGACAGACAGGGCAAAGGCCAACATGCTGATATTATACCTGCTGCAAATACATGTTATTTTATTCAGAAAGGTAATGAAGTAACCATTTCCGGTGCGTCAGAGATACCTTTTATTTCAGTAGAGCAAAGTGGCAAGCTAACAGCTACAAAGGAATATCACATGAATGAACTTACTGTAAACAGCGGAGGTTTAATTCAGGCTAATGAAGCCAATGCAGGAAATGCTGTTATAAAAAAATTAACACTGGAAGATGGAGCATCCTACATTCATGCATCTTCCGGTGAGTTTGCTCCTGTAAATGCCAACCTTTCTCCAACATCCAATGTGGTGTTTTTGAAATACAGTCAGGCAACATTTCAAAATTCGTTTACATGGGGCAATGTATCCTTTGATGCCCGTGATGCTTCTGATGCAGAAATCGGCAAAGCATTTAAAAGTGTGAAAGGAAATTTTGAAATTCGGAATACAGGCAACGGTTCGCTTTATACCGAAGGAGTTGCTATAATGTCAATCAAAGGAAATTTTGTGATGACTAATGGCAGCTTTGAAGGTGTAAGAAAGGTTAACAGCAAATTGGTGATGAATGTAGGTGGAGAGTTTATGATAACCGGAGGTACGTTTAAAGATGTTGAAAATAATTCTACTGAAAGTGCGCGAACTACTCTGAATCTTTTTGGAGATGTAACATTGACAGGAGGAAAAATTTTACTGAACAATGCCAGGGATGACGGATCCTTTATCAATATGATGGGCATGGAAAACCCACGTGTTCGCTGGACTCAAAGCGACAAAGCTCAGGTTGAACTTTGCAATGTATCAGTCAAACCACAAAAAGAAGTTTTTCTTAAAGGGAATAAGTTAGGAGAAATTGCAGAAGGCAGAATTATGACAGTGGAGCGAAATGCAAAATTGTGGTGTGCTACATTTCAGGTAACAGGACAAGGAAAATTTATGTTATCTGACTATGCCACTTTATGTATCGGACATGTTAAAGGAATTTCTTCAACATCTGATGATGGAAATATCATTACCGGACAGCGTCAGTTCAGTTCAGGAGCCAACTATGTTTATTATATGAATACCACACCGCAGGAAACGGGCAGGTTTTCTACTTTCCCTAAAGAAGGAACAATCCGTAACCTGACAATAAAAAAAGAGAATCCTTCTCAATCGGTAATTTTATCGTCAGATTTTTTTGTGACCGATCAGGTAAAAGTCAGCATGGGCGATTTGGATAAAGGTAATTATAAACTTTCCTTATCCGACATGAGTCAAAAAAACAATTTGGTTAATTAATCAAATTTTTCAACATAAAATTTTAGAAGCCGGTTTCACCCGGCTTTTCCTTTTTATGAAAAACTGATAGTTAATAAAAGAAGGTATTTACGATTAACTCTTTTTTGCGGAATTGTTTTTTATTTAAATTTGCAGCGTAAATCATATATAACAAACAGAAAAAAATGAAAAATGCAGTTTTATTTAAAAGCGCTGTTGCAGCACTTTTAATAACAGGTTTCGGCTATGCTGCCAAAGCGCAGGGTGGCGATCCTCCATTTGTTAAAGGTTCTAATACAATAGGCCTTTCAATAGGTTTTGGAGATTATTACAATTACGCTACTACATACGGTTATGGATGGACAGTTTTACCATCCATTAATCTTTCGTATGACCATGGTTTTTTTGAGGATGTGGGTCCGGGAACTATTGGAATAGGTGGTATAATCGGTATTAAAAACCGCTACTATAAATATGGTAATGGTGATAAATATACTGATAACAGCGTTATTGTTGGTGTACGTGGTACCTACCATCTTACCTTACTTGCTGATAAAAACAATAAGTTCGATCCGTATGGTGGAGTATTTTTAGGTGTGCGTATAAGAAATACCAATGATCGTTATTGGGATGAAACTCACTCTTATGTGAATCCGACTTCAGGATTATTTGTTGGTGCCAAATACAACTTTGTACCAAACTTTGGTGCGTTTGCAGAAGTTGGATATGACATCTCCTTCCTTAAATTAGGATTGAATTTGAATTTTTAAAGAATAAGTTTTTAAAGTTATCAAAGGCTGCCTGTGCTAAGGCAGCCTTTTTTATTCCTGATGTGTTAGAAAGAGGTTTTTTGTGAAAATATTGCTAACACTCCAATACTGAAAAAGGTTGTCAAAGGCATTTGCATAAACCTTTTGGCTTCGTACATTTGCAAACATTGTAAAAATCAACAGAATTACTATCATATTTTCCCGGGATGAAGTTTACGGCACAACAAATTGCAGAGCTGCTGAAAGGCAGTGTAGAGGGTAATCCACAGGTTGAGGTGAGCGGACTTTCTAAAATCGAAGAAGGCAAACCGGGAACTTTATCTTTTCTGGCCAATCCCAAGTACAATGCCTACATCTATACAACAAAGGCTTCGATAGTTATTGTCAATTCTGCTTTTGAAGCGGAAAACCCTGTAGAAGCAACACTGATAAGGGTAGCTGATGCTTATAAAAGTTTTGCATCGCTGCTCGAAATTTACAATCAGATAGTAAATGATAAAAAAGGCATTGAGCAACCATCATTTATTGACCCATCAGCAACCATAGGCAAAGATGTATATATCGGAGCCTTTGCCTACATCGGAAAAAATTCGGTAGTAGGTGATGGCGTAAAAATTTACCCTCAGTGTTATGTGGGCGATAATGTGGTGATAAAAGACAACACTACTTTGTTTGCAGGATGCCGTGTATATTCCTTTTGTCAGATTGGAAAAGAGTGCAACCTGCATGCAGGAGTAATTATTGGAGCAGATGGTTTTGGTTTTGCTCCCAATGAACAGAACAATTACAAAAAAGTGCCTCAGATAGGTAATGTGATTATTGAAGATTATGTAGAGGTAGGTGCAGGAACAACTATAGATAGGGCTACATTAGGTTCTACCATTATTCGCAAAGGAGTAAAATTAGATAACCTTATTCAGATAGCACATAATGTAGAGATTGGTGAGAATACGGTAATTGCTGCACAAACAGGAGTTGCAGGCTCCACCAAAATTGGTAAGAACTGTATGATAGGGGGGCAAGTCGGTATTGTTGGTCATCTGAGCATTGCTGATGGAGTAAAGATTGCTGCTCAGTCAGGTATAGGAACAAGCATCACAACAGAGGGCGAGATAGTGCAGGGTTCACCTGCATTCAACATCAGCGACTACAAACGCACCTATGTTGTATTTAAAAAACTCCCTCAATTAGAAAGAAAAATTAATGAACTTGAAAAAGCGCAGGTCAATAAAACTGCTGAATAAAAAATGAGTGTTAAACAGGTTACTTTAAAACAAGAAATTACAGTAGAAGGCCCAGGTTTGCATACAGGTGTAAATGCACGCCTTACTTTAAAACCGGCACCGGAAAATCATGGTTATAAATTCCAGCGTACAGACGTAAAAGGACAACCGGTGATTGATGCTGATGTGGACAATGTGGTGGATACTTCCAGAGGAACAACCTTAAGTGCCAATGGAGTAAAAGTAAGCACTACCGAACATGTGCTTGCCGCACTGGCAGGAATGGAAATTGATAATGCATTAATTGAAATTGACGGCCCTGAAGTTCCAATTTTGGACGGAAGTTCCTATCAGTTTGTGGATGCCATTTCCAAAGCAGGACTCCGCGAACAGGAAGCCACGCGTACCTATTTCGAAATTAAAGAAAATCTTACCTATGAAGAGCCTGCACGTAATGTGGAAATGCTTGCTGTGCCAAGCCCTGATTACCGCATCACGGTGATGGTGGATTATAATTCGCCTGTGCTGGGAACTCAACATGCACAGATGCATAAGATTACTGAATTTAAGAGTGAAATTGCTAAGTGCAGAACATTTGTATTTCTGCACGAACTGGAAATGCTGCTTAAGCATGATTTGATAAAAGGTGGCGACCTCAATAACGCCATCGTTTTTGTTGACAGAGAAGTGCCGCAAAGTAAATTAGATGAACTTGCTACCCTGTTTAAAAAACCTAAAGTGGAAGTAAAACATTTAGGATTTTTAAATAATGTGGAATTGCATTACCAAAATGAACCTGCACGTCATAAGCTGCTTGATATCATTGGTGATTTTGCATTACTTGGTGTTCACCTGAAAGGACATATTCTTGCAGCCAGACCCGGCCATGCTGCCAATGTAGCATTCGCAAAACAATTCAAGGAAGTTATACGCAAAGATAAAACAAGAGTACGCGCTCCACAGATAGACCCCAATAAACCACCTTTGTTCGACATCAACCGCATTGAATCTTTTCTGCCTCATCGTTTTCCTTTTTTAATGATTGATAAAATCACTGAATTGTCTGAAACAGGTGTTGTAGGTGTAAAAAATGTTACTGCAAGCGAATGGTATTTTCAGGGGCATTTCCCCGGAAATCCTGTAATGCCCGGAGTGCTACTAATTGAAGCAATGGCACAAACAGGAGGTATTTTGGTATTGAATACCGTTCCTGACCCAAGTAATTACTGGACCTATTTCCTGAAAATAGAAACAGCTAGGTTTAAGCAGATGGTTAAACCCGGAGATACAGTTGTATTTAAGTTAGAATTGATATCACCAATCAGAAGAGGCTTATGTCACATGGGTGGTCAGGCCTTTGTAGGTGACAAGGTAGTGATGGAAGCAGAAATGATGGCTCAAATAGTTAAAAAAGGATGATTTCACCATTAGCTGTAATTGACCCCAAGGCACGCATAGGCAGTAACGTAACCATTGAACCTTTTACCATGGTTTATGGCGATGTGGAAATTGGTGATGGAACATGGATTGCTTCTAACGTTACCATTTATGATGGAGCGCGAATAGGAAAAAATTGCAGGATATTTCCGGGAGCAGTTATTTCTGCCATTCCTCAGGATTTGAAATACAAAGGAGAAAAAACAACAGCTGAAATAGGGGATAACACTACCATCCGTGAGTTTGTAACCATGAATAAAGGGACTTCTGATAAAATGAAAACAGTAATCGGAAGCAACTGTCTGGTGATGGCTTATGCACACATAGCGCATGACTGTATCCTGGGAAGCCATATCATTATGGCAAATAATGCTACTCTTGCCGGTCATGTTCAGATTGATGACTGGGCAATTCTGGAAGGTTTGGTAGCTGTGCAACAATTTATTCATATAGGTGCACATAGTTTTATTGCAGGCAGTTCGTTAGTGAGGAAAAATGTTCCTCCTTACGCCAAAGCTGCACGTGAGCCTTTGTCTTATATCGGTGTTAACAGTGTTGGTCTCAAGAGAAGAGGTTTCAGCAATGAGGATATCAATACCATTCAGGATATTTACCGAATCCTTTTTGTGCAGAATAACAACATGAAAAAAGCAATTGCCGAAATTGAGTCCGAAATACCTGATGGCCGCTTCAAGTCAGAAATACTTCAGTTTATTGAACAATCGCCCAAAGGATTAATGAGAGGATTTACTCCTTCTGAGGGTGAAGATGAGTAAATCAAATTCAGGATCAACCTAAAGTGGTTACCATTGATATAGATAAGATTGGTAAAAAATTCAGAAACGAATGGATTTTTAAGAATCTGTCATTGCAATTAAAAACAGGTGATGTTTTAGGTATAACAGGAAGTAATGGTTCCGGTAAATCCACACTGTTACAGGTGCTGTCAGGATTTATGTCGGTAAGTACAGGATCAATATCTTATAGCTATAATCATAAGCACGTTCAACCTGATTCTGTATATGAACTGGTATCACTGGCATCACCCTATCTCGTATTGGTTGAAGATTATACCTTGCGTGAGATGTTGAAATTTTATTTCAGGTTTAAGAAGATTGCAAATGGTATAACAGTTGACAACATTCTCGAAGAATCACTTTTGAAACAACATGCTGACAAACAGTTGAAGGATTTTTCGTCAGGGATGAAACAAAAAGTAAAACTATTACTTGCCATAACTTCAGATACACCTATTTTGCTCCTTGATGAACCATGCACCAACCTTGACAGCCATGTAATAGAATGGTATCAGCAATATCTTCGGAAATTTTCGTCAGATAGGTTGATTATTGTATGTTCCAATCAGGTGAAAGAAGAACTTTTTATGTGTAATAAGTTTCTTTCTATTGAAGATTTTAAAAAATAGGCCGTAAAATGCCATGTAGCTTATTTTTCTTTCAATAAAATTTAAGAAGTTTTTGATTCTTAAATTGTTGTTTTTCTCTCTGAAAACTCATTTTTTGTCATCACAAAACTGCAGTAACTTCATTCAAAACCTTACAAGTATTACAGTTAGCCTGTTTTGTACACTTTTTGCTTTTCTGGGATGATATTTTGCATCCATAATAAAAGGAAGATTATGATGAACAACGACCCAGTAATTACTTATGACCACACTCAGGAAGAGAGGTCTTTAAAAGCTAAATATTTCAGAAAATCATTATTTGGAAAGTATCAGCCCATGCTGATGTTTTTTGCAGAAGAGCTGCTGATACTTGGCTTTATGGCTTATCTGGTATATCTGGTGTTTGTGTAAACACAATATTACACTGTTGATTTGTATAGTAAAGAAAGAGGCTGCTATGAATCAACAAAAAAATTATTGCTGAGATAAATTGTTTCGGCAATTCTAACTGGAATTTTGATTGAAGCAAAGAAGATGAATGTATTCATTCATCTTCTTTTATTTTATCGAAGGAAATCCTTAATAAAAAAAGCAATCAGTATTAGCAAATTGCCAACTGATTATTAAACCAAATTAATTCACTGTAATCGTTCAACTGAAAGCGTCCTTATGTATAAAAGACTGAAATTCTTCTCTCAGGTCTTTGAAAATTTTCTCATATGAAATGAGTTTTTCTCTTTCATTCTGATGCATATTGGCAAGATTCAGCACAGGCTTGGTAGCATGGGCTTCAATTTTGTTTTCATGTTGTTTGAAATCGTGTCTCATAACATCCAGTACATCTTTTTGTAAAATGAACTGATTCTGGAAATGCTCCACATGTGGCATGTTGTACTGATTACTCTCACCCCGAAGAGTTTTCGAGAGCGTTTCTTTCATTCGTTCAATCTCCGAACGGTAGAAATTAATCTTTGCCTGCCACTCATTATGCTCGGCAAGCATGTCTTGCAATTGCTCAATAGTATGCATGATATGAAGAATTTAAATTAAACATCGGAAGGTTGGTTGTGATGAAGAGCCGAATATCTGACATCTCATATTTAAGATAAAAATTCAACTCTTGCCTGAGTTTTAATAAATATAACAACGATGTATATTTACTCATCCGGCTTAACATTTTAAATGTTTCCGAAAGATAGGGAATATTTTTTTAGTCCGGAATAGTTGTTGATAAATTTAGAAAAAAATCACCTGTCGGGGCAAGAGGGCAATGTTACAGCGAAGCAGAAGCATTTAAAAACTCTCAGAAAAGGCTCTTATAACAAAGCCTGGCCACTTTGTAATAGCTTAAATTATATAACTTCAATGAAAGTATAGCCTTCAATAATGGAGTTTTTCTATTCATCGTTATCAATTATAATCCGGAAATGGAATAAATCTGTCATTTTAAATAACCACATTTTTAAGTGGAATCATTGGGTTTACAGAGGAGAAAGGAGAGAATCTCTTGCAACCTTCCTTTAATTTCTTACAGGCGTCACTAATAAGGTTTTTTGAACAGAAATCCGACCAGTTCGGATGGCAAATTGCAAATCAACTGTAAAATAATTTAAACAGTATGAAAAGATTTGCAGAAATTAGTTTAATGATCTTATGTGTGCTTGGAATATTCAAAGCCACATGTGTAAATGCCCAAAGTAATATTGCTGAAAGAAAGTACAGGGTAATAGCTTATAAACAAGGAGCGAATGAAATTACCAGTATGAGCAATGAGGTAACTGTTACGCCTAATATGGCTATTTATGTTCCAAACTCATTTACGCCAAATGGTGATGGTATGAATGAAACTTTTGGAGCTTACAGTGAAGGGGTAAAGGATTTTACCATGCAGGTATATAATCGCTGGGGACAATTGATATTTGAATCTTCAGATATTAATCAGCAGTGGGATGGCAAATTCAGAGGTGAACTTGCTCCGCAGGGAAGTTATGTTTATAAAATTCAGGCCAAGGCAATGAATGGCAGAATTATTACTAAGAAGGGTACTGTAAACCTGGTAATGTAATCAGGAATAAGAATAATAATAAACAGACTAAATAAACAGATCGTGACTATCATGTTACTGACATATCTGGTGGAACGTTTTGATAAAAGCGGACATGTTAAAACCAGAATCAAAAAACTGAAAACAAAAATAGCTATGCTTAATTTTTGATAAGGATATATTTGCTACTTTAGGGCAATATATTCTTAGAGCAAAATGCGAACAGAATTTTCAAAGGCCTGTTTAATCTTACTATCTTGTATTTATTCACTATCAGCTTTCGGGCAGGAAGGTTCGGTTGCTGATTTAACATCACCGGACAAGAAATGGACTGTATCTCTTGTTGCAGGAGCAAGTCTTCCGCTTGGTGATTTTGCTGATAAAAATACTGACAGCTATAAATCGGGATTGGCAAAGACAGGCTTAAGCACCCGATTGAAAGGCAGTTACAGAATAAACAGAGCTTTTTTTACTGAAATAAATTTGTTGTGGTTTTATAATCCATGTGATGCAGACGGGCTTTTAGATTACTTAACTGATGTCAATCCACCGGGACCACAATATAAAGTTACTACATACCCCTGGCAGGTTACAGGTGTTACCGCAGGTATAGGCACATCCTTCGACATGAATGAGAAGACTTTATTTAATTTAAAAGGAATGTTGGGGGTTGTAGGCGGCAAATATTCTAAAACTATTTATCAGAGTTATGATGGCAATAAGACTTTGAGTTTAACAGAAGATGCAGAAACCACTTTTTCAGTTGCCATTAATCTTGGATTTGAAGTTCAATATTCGATATCTGAACATTTTGGAATTAGTTTCGGAGGAGATTATTTTAATACAGAGTTCAAGTACAATGATGTTACTCTTGAAGACTCCAATAACAATAAACAATCCCTTGGTTCCTATACACAACCTTTGTCAGTATTCCAATTTTCAGCCGGAATTTTCGCCAAATTTTAATGGGCGAATGTTTCGTTTTTTTGGGTGAAAGGTCAAAAAACAGAGGCGAAAGTATGGTTATTAACACCTGTTAATAACCTAAATAGCTAAAAATCAATAGGGTATATAGCAACCCTAAAAAAACCTGTTGCAGGGTTAAAATTCGCTCTATATTTGGCCGCGAAAAGCAGTCAACCGAGAATTTTATTTAGTGAAAAAAACACGAAAAAACACAGAGTTTATCGTGAATGGGAATGTATTGTCTAATAATTAATAATTAAATATCATGGTTAAACCATTAATCAAATCACTTCGACTGGCAATGTTTGTATTGTTAGTGTTAGTTCCGGCTATATTATCAGCTCAAAACTATCTTCCTAAATCCTATTATACATTTGAAGGATCGAAGCCCATGAAAGATTCTATGAACCATTTCGATTTGGATCCCAGTTACTACCGGTCAGGATATACCATCAACAGCAATCCGGCTGGTGTAGGAGTTGGAAATTACATGACTCTGGATTCTAATTCAACAATCATCAGAGGCGGAACTCTTTCAATAGATTCAGCAGTAACATTTGAATTCCTGTTTAAGCCGGGATTTTATTTTGGCACAACGGTATTTGCCAAAAGAATGGATGGAGCCATTGAATTACGTTTCAGCTATCCTACTATCAACTTTATGACCTACGTTACTACCAACACAGGTTCAGGGGTGAATGATGATTTTGCAATAGATTTAAATGGTATTGGCCGCAAAAATTATGGATATTATGTTGATGGCAACTGGCATCATATTGTTTTCAAGTATAACGCAAAAGCAGGTATAAAAGAAGTTTGGATTGATGGGCAACTTCCAGCAGGATTTTCAAAAACAATACAGGGTGGAAGTTTTGCTACCAGTGGAAATTTAGAATATATGGTAAACTCCCAGTCTAATTATTATAAATATCAGGGAGGAATTGATGAGTTTGCAGTATATTACAATTCATTGGGTGGAAATTCTATTTATTCCCATTATTTGGATTTTATGGCAGGAAAACATTATTCGTTTGCCAATCCAACAGTAACAGCTCCTACACCTTCACCGGTTACAGCAGGGATCAACATCAATGATTATGCTCCAGGTCATCCATCGCCAACTCTCACACCAATAGAGCAGTTAAAGAATTTTCCTGTTCCTCGTTTTAAACCGGGACATACCCTTTTCCCCAATAATCCTTTTGTAGGGTACTATTATTTATCAGGATATCAGACTTATGAATCATCAACTTCTAAAGCCATAGCCAATAGTGTAACATTGCAAACAGATTTTGCTAAGAATTTCAATTATACTATCATGGCTGCTGAAAATACCGGAGCTTTTGATGATTATAATAACAGTTCTACTTTTTCATATGCATGGATTAATCTGGCGAATCAAAATCCACAATTTAAAGTATCAGCTCTGTCATACTGGCCTCAATTACATCCATCTGATGCAGGTTATAAAAGCAATACTTCGTATGCTACCTGTCAGTGTTTACCGGATAAGTATTATCTGCGTAATAGTTCAGGACAGTATCTGAACCCGAATGGTGGAACAGGATCAACCAAATATCTGAGTCCCGCAGGAGCACCCGATTCTCTGGTAATGGATGGTCAAACACAAAAATATTATTTGCAAAAACTGTTGAATAAACTTACTCGTCCATTGGATTATCTTTTTGATAATGGTGAAGTAATTCCGTATTTATATTATTCAAATGCAATGACCTATGACCCTAATGTAGTTTCAGATAAAAATTCCAGTGGTTTGGATTGGTTTACTTATGAAGGCAAAAGAGCTGCTACAAAAATCAAAGCTTACCGGGATCAGTTTATGGGAATAAGTGGACTATCGAATACAAAGTTTGCATACTACCAACTTGATGGTCAACCTACCTGGAATCTGAAATGGTCAGAAGTAAGAAGTGTGAATACGATGATGAATGGATCGAGTTATGCAACAGGAGATATTTATATGCGCTGGCCATACAACTGGCGTTATTGGTCAGGAGCGTGGAAAGGATGGCAATGGGTAGTTGAGTCACGCAGAGAACAATTGCTTTCAGGTGATAAGTATTATTCACCTGCTGTATCACCGGGTTGGGACAACGATGAAACACAAAATGTACGTCCTGCTCAGTGGCTTGGATTCTTAAAGGCTTTGGCAATGTCGGGTGCAGAATTTTTTACTACCGGCTATTTTGTTACTTCAACTCCATATCAGAATCCTAAGAATTATATCTGGCAAATGGTAATTCCTCCTTATGCACAGGCAATTACTACGAGATACGAAGACTTATTCCGTAATGGTTATCTGATGGAAGGGGATGTACCTAATGATCCGACCAATCCAACTTTTAACGCATATTCATTCCGCACAGGCGACCCAAGAAAGTTAGTGGTTGTACGTAAACATAATTCTTTAAACAAATATGCTATAACCGGTAGCATTCAGCCTATGTCGAATATGGCAGGTGCAGTAGAAGATGAAAGTAATACTACCATAAAACTTGATGGTAATTGGGTGAAATTTAAAGTTAGACGTCAGGGTAGTACTTATTTTTATGATAACACCAATCCGAATGCTCCGATATTTTATCAGTTGGATGGATGGCATGAAAATACTTATCCATATTACTGGACAAAAGACTTTAAAACAGAAGCTGAGTTGTTTGACAATTCCAACAGCAATGTGTATCTGAAAACAACAAGACCATCTGGTGTTGCAACAGGGGACTTTACTAATTTCACCACTTGTGTTGGTTTTAATGCAGTGAGTGATATTAGCTATAATTTCCAACCGAGATCAACAACAAACTACACTTATTATGTTTGGGTACGTGCACGCTCTAAAAATGCACAAACTACCGGAATGACTATTTCATTGGACGGTGCAAACAGTAAGCAGATAGGATGTATTACAGATACCAATTGGCAGTGGTATTGCTACGATGTTTCAAATGGTCAGCCAATTTCATTTTCAAACGTAACATCTTTAAATGATCATGTTTTGAAGATTACACCAACTAACACAAATATTGAAATTGATCAGATTCACTTGTCAACAAGTAGTGGTGCTATATATTCCACACCGGCACCTTGCGCTTCAGGTGTTGTTATTCCAACAATAAGTGCAAGTGGTCCTTTGGCATTTTGTGCTGGAGGCAACGTTAAACTTACTGCCAGTGCAGGTAACTCTTATTTATGGAGTAATGGTGCAACCACACAGGCTATTACAGTAACTTCTTCAGGAACCTATTCTGTAACAGTGAATACATCAACTGGATCAGGAACATCAGCACCTGTTACTGTAACAGTAAATTCATTGCCAACGGCTACAATTTCTGCAAATGGCCCTACAACCTTTGCACAGGGAGGCAGTGTAACACTTACATCATCCAGTGCCGGTTCAGGAGGCTCTTACCTATGGAGTAACGGTTCTACATCGCAGTCAATTGTTGTTACAACAGGTGGAAATTATACAGTAATTGTTACCAATTCAAATGGATGTTCAGCTACATCATCGGCAATGACAGTGACTGTTACTACCACAGTACCAACACCAAAAATTACTGCAAGCGGGCCAACCACATTTTGTCAGGGAGGCAGCGTAACTCTTACATGCAGTGCTGCAAGCTCATACTTGTGGAACACAGGAGCAACAACTCAGTCAATAACTGTTACTACTGCCGGAATGTATAGTTGTACAATTACAACAGCATCAGGTTCCGCAACCTCTCCTCCTGTAAATGTGATAGTAACTGCAGCAACACCGGCTTCAATTTCAGCATCAGGAAGTACCACATTCTGTCAGGGAGGTGCTGTAAATTTAACGGCAAGTGCAGGCTCTTCTTATTTGTGGTCAACAGGAGCTACCACACAGGCAATCACAGCAACAGCTGGCGGTACATATACAGTAACTGTAACAAGCAATGGATGTGCTGCAACAGCTTCTAAGAGTGTAACAGTTTATTCTTTACCTGTTGCTACCATAACAGCAAGCGGTTCAACCAATTTAACGCAAGGCGGCAGTGTAACATTAACTTCAAGTACAGGATCATCTTACCTTTGGTCAACAGGTGCTACAACCAAATCAATCACTGTAACATCAGCAGGCAGTTATGTAGTAACAGTTACCAATAGTAATGGTTGCAGCAAAACATCTGCACCTACTGTTGTTACAGTAAGCAACGGATCATTTGTTCCAACAATTACAGTGAGTGGCAATTTATCTTTCTGCAGCGGTGGAAAAGTAGTACTTACTGCTTCTAAAGGTGCATCTTATTTATGGAGTACAGGAGCAAAAACAAGAAAAATTACAGTTTATTCAGCAGGAACTTATTCTGTAACTGTTACACAATTTAATACAGGAGCAGTTGGCACATCAGCAACAGTTGTTGTTACGGTATTACCTGCACCAACTGCAACAATATCTGCCAGCGGTTCTACAACTATTTGTCAGGGTTCAACTGTGAATCTTACATCAAGTTCAGGAAGTTCATATTTATGGAATACAGGAGCAACTTCACGTACAATTAGTGTAGGTACAGCAGGAAGCTATTCAGTTACTGTAACCGGAAGTAATGGATGTTCTGCCACTTCTGCTGCAACAGCAGTGACAGTAAATAATTGTGGTGGTGGTTCAAATTGTCCGATACCAACAAACCCTCACACGGTAAATATAAATGGAAGTTCTGCTGAACTAAGATGGGACTATGTTGGAGCTCAGAATTACTATTTCAAGGTAGAAAACATGAACAATGGCAGTGTTTATACATCCAATGCGCTAAATAGTGGAGTTACATCAATAACAATAGGAGCATCACCAAATACAACTTATCGCTGGTATGTGAGATCAGGTTGTGGTGGCAGCACTTATTCTGCATGGACCAGTTATGTTCAGTTTACTACACCTTCTGCTCGTTTTGGTGAGGGAAGTAATACAGAAGGAATCATTTCTACAGAAATATCTATATTCCCTAATCCGGCAACCACTTACGTTGAATTCTTGCTTCATTCAAATACGAATACATCAGCAGTGGCAGTTTTATATGATCTGACTGGTCGTGAAGTTTATAAGCAAAGTTTCCGGATAAATGAAGGAGAAAATACGAATACCATTTCAGTTGAAAGTTTTGCAAGAGGAACGTATCTCCTGAAAATTGAAACAGATGGTAACGTGAAAATGGCTAAGATTCAGATACAATAATTTATTTGGTTGTCGCAATTTTTTAGGAGCCGCTACGCTTTAAGCGTAGCGGCTCTTTTATTTCATCAACTATTAATTATTCTCATATTCAATGGTTCATTATATTTGCAGACAATGAAAAGAACAACCATAATCTTATTGTTTTTATCAGTGATTTATTCAACGCGAGCTACAGCTCAGGAAACAGTCATTGACGAGAACGCTAAAGGTTATTACAGTCAGATACTGGGTTATAACGTGCAGAATATTTTTAATTATCAGGTTTTTAATCTGATTGATAGCTGGCTGAATACACCTTATAAATATGGGGGAAAAGATGAGAACGGTATTGATTGTTCAGGGTTTGTAAATGCGATTGTCCGCACATTTACCGGAGCTAACCTGGGTTGTAACTCGTACGATATGTATCACAAACTTCCTCATGTAAATTTTTCGAATCTTAAAGCGGGAGATTTGGTTTTTTTCAGAACAAGAGGAAAAAGAGTTTCACACGTTGGTATGTATTTAGGTCAGGATAAATTTGTTCACTCCAGTACATCAAACGGTGTAATTGTCAGCGATATTAACCAGGCTTATTACAAGAAGCGCTTTGTAAAAGGTGGAAGGCTGAACCTCAATAGTGCAGGAAGTACAGCCAACCACTAAATCATATTTATTTTTATTCTGCATCCATAAATGGATAGCGATAATCTGTTGCCGGCACAAATGTTTCTTTAATTGTGCGTGGTGATACCCAGCGAAGCAAATTAATCATTGCACCTGCCTTGTCATTCGTTCCTGAACCTCTTGCACCACCAAATGGTTGTTGTCCTACTACAGCTCCTGTACATTTATCATTGATGTAGAAGTTACCTGCCGAATGTGTCAGTGCTTTTGTAGCCACATCAAT
>Ga0209096_1000563_pt1 | contig 48842 bp, 37 predicted proteins | sample AD_UKC034_MetaG_FD_184407 | JGI IMG/M metagenome (GOLD analysis project Ga0209096, IMG submission 184407) | Active sludge microbial communities of municipal wastewater-treating anaerobic digesters from USA - AD_UKC034_MetaG (SPAdes) (version 2) | ecosystem: Engineered > Bioreactor > Anaerobic >...
TTCCCCTCGCCGATTCAGGACGGAGCGCAGATTGCCGTCCTCGCGAAGCCGCCTCTCCCGCCCCCCCCAATCGGCGATCCGCCCCGAATCTGTGCGGAAACAACCCCTCGCCGATTCAGGACGGAGCGCAGATTGCCGTCCTCGCGAAGCCGCCTCGCCCGCTTCCCCCAATCGGTGATCCGGCCCGAATCTGTGCGGAACTTCCCCTCGCCGATTCAGGACGGAGCGCAGATTGCCGTCCTCGCGAAGCCGCCTCTCCCGCTTCCCCAATCTGTGATCCGCCCTGAATCTGTGCGGAGACAATCCCTCGCCGATTCAGGACGGAGCGCAGATTGCAGTCCTCGCGGAGCCGGCTCTCCCGCCCCCCCAATCTGTGATCCGCCCCGAATCTGTGCGGAACTTCCCCTCGCCGATTCAGGACGGAGCGCAGATTGCAGTCCTCGCGGAGCCGGCTCTCCCGCTTCCCCAATCGGCGATCCGCCCCGAATCTGTGCGGAACTTCCCCTCGCCGATTCAGGACGGAGCGCAGATTGCCGTCCTCGCGAAGTCGGCTCTCCCGCTTCCCCAATCTGTGATCCGCCCCGAATCTGTGCGGAACATCCCCTCGCCGATTCAGGGCGGAGCGCAGATTGCCGTCCTCGCGAAGCCGCCTCTCCCGCTTCCCCAATCGGTGATCCGCCCCGAATCTGTGCGGAGACAATCCCTCGCCGATTCAGGACGGAGCGCAGATTGCCGTCCTCGCGGAGCCGCCTCTCCCGCTTCCCCAATCGGTGATCCGCCCCGAATCTGTGCGGAACTTCCCCTCCGCCGATTCAGGACGGAGCGCAGATTGCCGTCCTCGCGGAGCCGCCTCTCCCGCTTCCCCAATCGGTGATCCGCCCCGAATCTGTGCGGAACTTCCCCTCCGCCGATTCAGGACGGAGCGCAGATTGCCGTCCTCGCGAAGCCGCCTCTCCCGCTTCCCCAATCGGTGATCCGCCCCGAATCTGTGCGGAACTTCCCCTCGCCGATTCAGGACGGAGCGCAGATCCCGGTCCGCGATGGCGATTGACAGGCCGTCCGGTAGTGGACAAGATCCACTATCAGACAGCGGTTATCTCGCGACGGGAGCCATCATGGGCAGAACGCGGCGGCTTGATCTTGAGCAGTGCCCCTGCAGCGGCAGGAATCTGGACCGGCTGTTGCATGCCGCGATCCTGACCTTGCTCGCCGGGGAATCCCTGCACGGCTATGAGCTGATCCACCGTCTGGCCGGGCTGCGGATGTTCCGGGGCCGGAAACCGGATCCTGCCGGGGTCTACCGGCTGCTGCGGCAGATGGAAGTGGCGGGGCTGATTCGAGGGACGGTGGAACGTTCCACGGCGGGCCCGGCGCGGCGCTCGCACGGGCTTACCGCCCAGGGCCGGCGCTGTCTCGAACGCTGGCAGGTGACCCTTAGGGGCCTGCGCGAAGCGATCAATGAATTGTTGGTGCAAGAATCAAACCCCTGACCCTGCTGATGCGTGCATGAGCAAACGGACACCCCTCACCCCGCCCCCTCTCCAACCCTCGGAAGCGAAGCCACGCGGCAGGGTTGGGGAGAGGGAGACAGGGAGAGGGATGCCAGCTTGCCTTCGGTTCGTACAATAGCATCCCTATGAAGCTCGGTTACCTTGGCTTATGTACCCTCGCGAGCGTTCTATCGCTGGGAGGCGAGAGTGTTTCTCCCGGTGCGGCCGGTGCGGCCGGTGCGGCAGCCCCATCCGACCCGCCGAAAGCCACCGTCGCTGCCGCCAAGGCAGCCCGCGCGCAGCCGCCGGCGGAGCGGTGGGAGGCGCCGTTCAAGAACATCCCGCTCGGGCCCGGGAAACTGGACGTGGGCTTCGATCTGCGGCTGCGTTATGAGCTCTCGGACAACTTCGATGTCCGCCGCTACGGCACCGAGGCCACGGACAACCTGCTGCTCCTGCGCACGCGGCTCAGCCTGGACTACAAGCTGCCGGAGCATGCCCATGTCTTCGTGGAATTCCAGGATGCCCGTTACGAGCTAAGCGACCTCGAGCGGGGCCTGTGGCCGGTCAACTGTCCCTTCTACGACGAGCTGGAATTGCGCCAGGCGTACGCCGAATGGCTGAACATCGGCGGTTCCCCGCTGGGTTTCAAAGCGGGCCGGCAGGTGATCACGTATGCGGACAAGCGGGTGTTTGGGCCGGGCGAATGGGGCAATGTCGGGCGCTACTGGTGGGATGCCGCCAAGGTATGCCTGAGCACTGAGGTTGCGCAGGTGGACCTGCTCTACGGCCAGCGGGTAATCAGCGAGCCCACGACCTTCAACAACGAGCATTTTCCGTATCAGATGCTGGGCGCCTACGCGCAGTTCAAGGAGGTCGCCTGCGGCACGTTCGCCCTGAAACCCGATCTGTTCTACATCGTGCAATACGACGACCACGGCAACATCGCCGGCGAGAGCGGCGTGGGCGATCAAGAGACCCACTCGGTGGGGTTCTACTTCAAGGGCCGGCAGGGGAAGCACTGGGACTTCGCCGGCACGCTGGCGGGCCAGATGGGCAAGTACGGCCGCGATGACATCGAGGCCTTCGGCGCGAACGCCCTTGTGGGCTACACCCTGGACACGGCGTGGACGCCCCGGATCAGCTTCGAGTTCAGCTATGCGAGCGGCGATGACAATCCCGGCGACGGTGTCCACGGGACGTTCGACGGGATCTTCGGGGCGGTGGACTTGTACTACTACGGTTCCATGAACGTGGTGTCGTGGATGAACCTCGAGGATTACCAGCTCACGTTCAGCGTCAAGCCGGCCAAGACCCTGACGCTGCGGCTCGATCATCATGTCTACCGCCTCGCGGAATCGCGCGACGCCTGGTACTGGAGCTCGGGAAGGCCGGCGCGACGCGACGCCACCGGCCGGGCCGGCAGCGACCTGGGCCAGGAGATCAACCTGGCAGCCCAATGGAAGCTGGGCCGGAACTTCGAGCTGTTCGGCGGCTACGGCCATTTGTTCGCGGGCGAGTACGTCTCGAGCACCCCCGGGAGCCATCGCGATGCGGACTGGTTCTTTCTGCAGAGCACTTTCAAGTTCTGATCGTCCACGGCAACTTCCCATGAAACTCTCTGCACTCCTCCGGGTTCTTCTCGGGATCGGTGGCTTCGGCGGGCTGCCCGTGGCGCTTGGGGCGGAAACAGGCGCTCCGCCGGCCGCGGAGGTGCCGACCCTCCGCATCGGGCATGTGGGGCACGATCATCATCTGGCCCTTTACGTGGCGGCGCTCGAGAGCGAATCGCGCAAGGCGGCCTGGAGAATCCACCTCGAGACCCTCAAGCCCCGGGAGGTGTACGCACTGGTCGCGGGCGACCGCGTTCTGGCGCGCCTGCACCTGATCCCCACCGAGGGCGGTTCGGGCATGCCCGCCGCGCTGAGCCGGGGCGAATTCGACTTGGGACTCGGCTCGACGATCGCCGTGGCGAAACTCGCGGACAGCGGGCAGCCGTTGAAGATCATCGCGCCGCTGCAGACGGACGGCGACGAGCTTGTCGTCAGGAAGGGATCGCCCATCACGACGTGGCAGGCGCTGGTGACAGCGGCCCGGGGCGACGGCAGGCCTTTGAAGATTGGCTACAAGGAACCGATGGCGGTCGCCAAGATGATCCTCGAACGGGCGCTCAAGGCGGAGTCCATTCCCTATGGGTACGGCCGCAGCGGGGAGGAACGGGTTGTGCTCGTCAACTTCGGTTCCGAGAAGAGCCCGTTGCCACTGCTCGAGAGCGGCGCGCTGGACGGTTTTGTCATGAACCAGCCCGGCCCCGCGCTGGCGGTCCACAAGGGCCTGGCGCAGGTTGTGGCCGAACTGCGGGATCTGCCCCCCGCGGGCCGTTGGGCGTATCATCCTTGCTGCTGCGTGGCGGCGACGGAGAAGGCGATCGAAGCCCATGGCGACCGGATCCAGTGGGTCTTGAAGCTGTTGATGCTCGCCACGCGGCTCATCCACGAAGACCCGGCGCTGGCGATTGACTGCGCCGTCCGCTGGACCAAGAACCCGGAGGCGGTCGAAGCCCGATCGGTGCCGACGGTCACCTACCTCATGGAACCGACCGATCGTTGGATCGCCGGCATGCGGACCTGGCACGAGATGGCGGGCGAGGTCGGCTTCTTCAAGGGCAAGTACGCGACCCTGTCGCCGGAGGCCTTCGCCCGTGATCTGTGCGCCCTGGACCGGTGCCGGGCCGCGCTTCGGGAAATCGCCGGGGACCGCCGGGATCAACATCCGTGAACCTGCGCGCCTTGAGCGTTATTGATAAGTCGGGGGGATGCACTACACGGTTCCCCTCACCCGCCCTTCGGGCACCCTCTCCCCATCGGATGGGGAGAGGGCAGGGTGAGGGGTCCTGTAGCCCATGCCGGCGACTGCTCAGCAAACTGGGCCGGGGCGCCCTGCTCCCCTTGGCGGTGCTGCTGCTCTGGCATGTGGCGTCGAAGGAGAGCGCGATCGTCCCGTCGATCCCAGCCGTGTTCGAGGTGCTGGCCCATCCGTTGCAGGAACCGGCGAGCCTCGATGCCATCCCGCTGGCGCAGAGCGCGGCGATCAGCATGGTGCGGGTGGGGGTTGGGTTCGGACTGGCGGTGCTGACGGGCGTGCCGCTGGGGTTGCTGGTGGGGCGCAGCGTTTGGGCGAGCGACGTGGTTTCGCCGAGTCTCGGGGCGGCGATGGTGATCAGCCCGGTGGCCTGGATGCCGGTGACGATTCTGGTGTTCGGGCTCTCGAGTCCCGCGACGGCGCTGTATGGCGACGATTCCTGGCAGCACGGGGTGCTGGATCAACTGCGGTTTGCGATCATCGGCGTGATCTGGCTGGGGACCCTGTTTCCGATCGTGCTGAACACCGCCTCCGGCGCTCGAGCCGTGCGGCAGGCTCACCTCGAGGCGGTTCGGGTGCTGGGGGCCAGCCGGTGGCAGGTGCTCTCGAAGGTCGTGCTGCCCGGCGCAGCCCCCGCGATCCTGACCGGGCTGCGGGTTGCCGGCGGCATTGCGTGGCGGGTGATCATCGCCGCCGAGATCTTCCCCGGCACGCGCGGCGGTCTGGGGTACGTCATCACGACCGCCCAAACCCAGGCCGCCTACGAATACGCCTTCGCGAGCATCCTGGTGATCGGGGTCATCGGGCTCGTGTTGGATGGCGGGTTGCGCCTGCTCGCCGTGCCGGTCGGCCATTGGCAGCCGAGGGAACGGTGACATGACTGCGCCCCGTGAAATCGTCCGATGCGTGTCGGTGAGCAAGTGCTACCAGACCGGGGCGCGCGGCGAGGTCTGGGCGTTGCGCGACTTCAATCTCAGCTGCGCGGAGGGGGAGTTGGTCTGCCTGCTGGGGCCTTCGGGATGCGGCAAGACGACGCTGCTTCGGTTGGTGGCGGGTCTCGAGGAGCCCACAGGGGGCGAGGTGCGATTCGAGGGCGGTCTGTCCGACGGCTCGAACTCGAATCTCGGGTTCATCAGCCAGGAGGGCGACTTGCTGCCCTGGCGCACGGCGATCGACAACGTGGCCCTGGGCCTCGAGATCCGGGGTCTGCCCCGGCGCGAACGCCACCAGCGAGCGCTGGCGGTCATCCGCCGGATGCGGCTTCCCGAGAGCGTGGCGGGCAGCTACGCGCATGAACTGTCCGGCGGCATGCGGCAGCGGATCGCGCTGGCCCGGGCGTGGTGTGTGCATCCGGCGCTGTTGCTCATGGACGAGCCTTTTGGCCGGCTGGATGAGCCAACCCGGCATGAGCTCCAGCACGAGCTGCTCGATCTCTGGATGGCCAACCGCGGGACGATCCTCTTCGTCACCCACAGTCTCGAGGAGGCGGTGTTCCTGGCGGATCGCGTGGTGGTGATGACGTTCGGCGCCGAGGTGACGACCTGGCGGGTGCCGCTGGCGCATCCGCGCGACCGGTATTCCCCCGCCTTTCTCGACATCTTGCGCCAGGTTCGCCGGAGCCTGGCCGGGCGCGCCTCCGACGCAACTCCATGAGTGAGGGTTCCCATGAATGAAACGATCACGGTGACGGTTCTCGTCGAGAACTCGGCGCATGCCCGCGGCCTGATGGGCGAGCACGGCCTGGCGTACCACGTCCAGGCCGGGGCTCGCAGCGTGCTCTTCGACACCGGGCAGACCGACCTTGTGGTTCGGAACGCCCGGCGTTTGGGGGTGGATCTCTCCCGTCTCGAGGCGGTGGCGCTGAGCCACGGTCATTTTGACCACTCCGGCGGCGTGGCGGCTGTCTGGGCGCAGGCACCCGACGCGGTCCTGTACGCGCATCCTGCCGCACGGGGTCCGCACTTCGCCCGCAATCCGGATGGCAGCACCCGGTCCGTCGGCATGGAGAGCGAGATCCTCGAGGCGATCGCGACGCCTGGGCGCCGGCGGCAGGAGACGGTGGCGCCGACCCAGCTGATCGAGGGGCTGTTCCTCACGGGCGAGATCCCCCGGACGACGGGTTTCGAGGATGTTGGCGGCCCGTTTGTCCAGGATGCCGCGGGGGTGTGCCCGGATCCGCTGGCGGACGATCAGGCGCTCTTCTTCGACACGCCCGGGGGGATCGTGGTGCTGTTGGGTTGCGCCCATGCCGGCGTTGTGAATACTCTGAGGCACATCCGACACGTGACGGGGGGGCGTCCCTTCCACACGGTGTTGGGGGGGATGCACCTGGTGTCGGCCGGAGCGGAGCGGATGGCGAGGACGGTCGAGGCGTTGCGGGACGCGAGCCTGCGACGGCTTGGGCCTGCTCACTGCACGGGGGCGGCGGCCACGGCCCGGCTGTGGCACGAGTTTCCCGAAGCGTGCACGGTCTGCTCCGTGGGCAGCCGCTTTGTGTTTGAACGATGAGGTGCAGGGCGCAGGCAAACGAATCCCGAAGGAGAACCCATGCCATCCCCACAACCTTCTGCGCGGGATCGCGCGCTGGCCGATGTTTGCCGCCGCTGCCCGGTCTGCCGGGCGGCGCGCCGGCGGCCGGGCGGCGCGGCGCATTGGCTGGTCCGACGCGTCGAGTCGCGAGTCTGTCCGTTCTGTCGCGCCTATGAGAGAGTGTATGGCCGGAAGGCGCATGAACCGTGCCCGTGAAGCCGGGGTCAAGGAGGGATTGGCATGAGCGTTTTCATCATTGGCGTAGTCCTGCTGGCGGCCGGCTACTTGTTCTACGGCCGTCTGACGGCGGCGACGGTCGAGCCGGATCCGCGGCGCGTCACGCCGGCGGTGGCATTGGCTGACGGGGTGGATTACGTGCCGATGGCGACGTGGCGGGTGTACCTGATCCAGCTCCTCAACATTGCGGGGCTGGGACCGGTGTTCGGGCCGATCCTGGGCGCGCTTTGGGGGCCGCAGGTGTTTCTCTGGGTTGTCCTGGGCTGCATTCTGGGCGGGGCGGTGCATGATCTGCTGATTGGGACGATGTCGATTCGGAACCGCGGGGCGGGCCTGCCGGACCTGATCAGCCACTATCTGGGGAGGGGGACGCGGCATGTGGCGACCTTGTTCATCCTGGTGTTGATGGTGCTGGTGGGGACGGTCTTTGTGAAGGGGCCGGCGCTGCTGCTGGTCGACGTCCTGCCGGCGAAGGTGGTGGGGGGGTGGCTGGGCGGGGAGGCGACGCGCTGGCTCGAGGGGCCGTTCCGGGGCCAATCGATCTGGCTGTGGGTCGTGATGCTGGTCATCTACGGCTACTATCTGGGGGCGACTCTCCTGCCGATCGACAAGATCATCGGGCGCATTTATCCCTTCTTTGCGATGGCGTTGCTGGTCATGGTCGGCGGCTTGGGGTTGGCGCTGATCACGGGGCGGATCCCGCTGCCGGAGTTCACGCTCAAGAACCTGCACCCATCGCAGCTGCCGGCCTGGCCGTTGATCTTCATCACCGTCAGTTGCGGCGCGGTGAGCGGCTTTCACGCGACGCAGAGCCCGCTGATGGCCCGCTGCCTGAAGAGCGAGAAACACCTGCGCCTGGTTTTCTACGGGGCGATGATTGCCGAGGGTTTGATTGCGTTGGTCTGGGCTTCGGTGGCGCAGGGGTACTACGGCAGTCACGAGGGGCTGGCGGCGGTGCTCAAGCCGGGCGGCGGCGGACCCGGCGCGGTCGTGCACGACTCCTGTCTGGCGACCATGGGGAAGTTCGGCGGGGTGCTGGCGATCCTGGGGGTGGTCGTGTTGCCGATCACGTCCGGCGACACCGCCTTTCGGGTCAGCCGACTGATGGTGGCGGATTACCTGGGCATTCCGCAGACGGGCATTCTCCGGCGCTACCTGATCGCAGGGCCGTTGTTTGCGATATCCCTGGCGCTGAACTTCGTCGATTTCGCCGTGATCTGGCGGTATTTTGGCTGGGCCAACCAGACGCTGGCGGCCGTCGCCCTCTGGGCGGGAGCGGTCTTTCTGGCGCGGCGCGGGAACCGATGGTGGCTGGCCTTTCTGCCCGCGGTTTTCATGACCGTGGTGACGACCACCTACATCCTGGTCGAGGACGTCGGATTCGGCATGAACCCGGCTTGGGGAACGGCGCTGGGGGCCGGGGCCGGGGCGGCCGCAGCCCTTTGGTTCTTGATCCGACTGCCCGCCTTGCGGGCTGAACCCGACCCGCCCGCGGATCCCTCGGCTCCATCGGCAGCGGAACGCTCGAGCGATGCGCTGGCTTGCTGAATCCGGAGAACGAAGGCAGGCGCCGGCCCCTGACGTCTCATGATGCCCGCGGACCTACTGGACTATGTGCCGGACGGCGTCTTCACCGTGGACGCCGAGTGGCGGATCACGTCCTTCAACCGGGCGGCTGAGCGGATCACGGGTGTCTTGCGCAAGGACGCGCTGGGCCGGCGCTGCTGTGACATCTTCCGGGCTTCGATCTGCGAGCGTGCCTGCGCCCTGAAGCAGACGCTGGCCACCAAGCGGCCGGTGGCGAACAAGGTGGTCTACATCGTCAATGCCGCGGGCCAGCGGGTGCCCATCAGCATCTGCACCGCGGTGCTCCGGGATCCGGAAGGCCGGGTCATCGGTGGGGTCGAGAGTTTCCGGGACCTTCGGCTGGTCGAGGAGCTCCGGCGCCAGGCGCACGCACAGGCCACCTTCACCCACCTTATCGGGCGCAGCGCCGTCATGCGGAGTCTGTTCGAGCTCCTGCCCATTGTGGCGGCCAGCGACAGCACCGTGCTGATCGAGGGGCCCAGCGGCACGGGCAAGGAACTCGTCGCCCGCGCGCTCCATGAGCTTTCGCCCCGCAAGACACGGCGGTTCGTCGCCGTCAATTGCGGGGCCTTGCCGGACACGCTCCTCGAGTCGGAGCTGTTCGGTTACAAGGCGGGGGCGTTCACGGACGCGCGCAAGGACAAGCCGGGACGGTTTGCGCTGGCCCAGGGCGGCACGATCCTGCTGGACGAGATCGGCGACATCTCCACCGCCCTGCAGGCGAGGCTGCTGCGAGTGTTGCAGGAGCGAGTGTACGAACCCCTGGGCGGCGTTGAATCCGTGAAGTCCGACGCCCGGGTGATCGCCGCCACCAACAAGAACCTCCGCCAACTGGTCCAGGAAGGGCGGTTTCGCGAGGACCTGTTCTACCGCGTCCATGTGGTGCGACTGGAACTCCGTCCCCTGCGGGACCGCCGCGAGGACATCCCCCTGCTGATCGAGCACTTCATCGCGCGCTTCAACCGTCTCCAGGGCCGCGATATCGCCGGCGTTTCGGATCGTGTCCTGGCCCGGCTGATGGAACATGATTTTCCCGGGAACGTCCGCGAGCTCGAGAACGCCATCGAACATGCGTTTGTGCTCTGCCGGGGGTCTTTGATCGAGGAACAACATCTCCCGCCGCACCTGCATGGCGAAGCCACGATCGAGGGCGCCCGCCTGCCCACGGGCCTGACCCTCGCCGCCATGGAGACGCTGCTGCTGCGGGACGCGCTGCGGCGTCACCAGGGCAACCGCGCCGCGGCGGCCCGCGAGCTGGGCATCAACCCGAGCACGCTCTTCCGCAAGATCAAGACCCTGCAGCTCGAGGCCGTCGGCCGGAGCGATGCCGGCCGACGACGCACAACGCGACGGTGAGGGGGTTGGCACCGGGGCAAAACGCCACGACGGGAGCGATCGAACGGCGGCCGGCTCAACCGCGCCGGATTCGAGGGGGGTGCCGTCGGCAGGCCGGTCTGGAGCGGCTTGCGCGATCCGGGGACCGGTCGGGCGCCGAGGGAAGTCCGTCCTGGCATGGCCCTTGCACAGCGTCGTGCTGAATGACGGTGGCCATTCCAGTCTGGCAGGAGCGGGTGTCTCCGGTGTTGGATGCCGCCTCCCGACTGTTGGTGGTCCGGCGCTGGCGGGGCCGCACCGTGGAACGTCAGGAGCTGGTTCTCGGCAGCATGACGAACGAGGCCTTGGTCCAGTGCGTGACGGAGCTGGGCGTTGATGTCCTGCTTTGTGCCGCCATCTCCGAGCCGCTGCGCCGCGCCCTCGAGAACGCCGGCGTCGTGGTCGAGACCCATCTCTGCGGTCCCGTCGAGGCGCTGCTCGAGGCCTTGCATGGCGGGCGCTGGCGCCGGTCCGAGTTTCGGATGCCGGGCTGCCGGGATGCCCACGGGCCGCTGCGGTTGCGTCGCCGCCGGTGTCGGCGGCAATCCGGTCCGTTGGCGGAGAAGATCACACCGGCGGAGGATTGATCCATGCGTGAAGGTTGGCTGCTAACACTCGGAGGCGGGTCGGGCCAGCGGCGTTGCCGCCGCGGCCTGCTGCAGCCGGCGGCCCGCCGCGCGCTGGCGTGGGGCCTGGCTCTCGAGCTGGTGAGGATCGGTCTGCTGGCCCAGGAGACGCCCCCGGCGGATTCTGTTCAACGACTGCAAGAGGAACTGCGTCAGTTACGCCAGCAGTTTGAACAGGTGCAACGGGAGCAGGGCGAGCAGATTCGGGCGCTCGAACGCCAGATCGAGTCGCTCCGGGCCGCCCCGCCCGTCGAATCCGGCGCTCCATCCGAGCCGGGAGCGCCACCGTCGCCCCCGAGGGCCGCCACACCCCCTTCAGCGGAGCCGGCGACTGCCGCGCCGGCTCCGGCGGACTCGAACCTTGGGGTGTCGCCAGTGCCGCCCGCCGCCTCCTGGAGCCCCACGCAGCCCATCCCGGTCATCCAGTCGGGCCAGGCCTACATGAACCTCAGTTTCAAGATGCTGGGCACCGTCGGCGCCTCGACCGCTTCGGACGCCTCGGAGGAGCTCGAGCTGGGGCATCATGACCCGGCCGGACGCGGCTTCACGCTGCAACACGGGGAACTCGCCCTGGACGGCGCGGTCGATCCCTACCTGCGGGGTTTTGCCAACATCGGTATGAGCATTGATCCCGAGGGTGAGACGCACGTGGGTCTGGGCGAGGCCTACTTGCTGACCACCTCACTGCCCGCCAACCTGCAACTGAAAGCGGGCCAGTTTCTCGCCGAGTTTGGCCGACAGAACACCCAGCACGCTTATCAGTGGGATTTCGTGGATCAACCGCTGGTCTTGAATCGTCTCCTGGGGCCGCACAGCCTGCGGAATCCGGGGGCGCGACTCTCATGGCTGGCGCCGACGCCATTTTACACGGAGACCATGCTGGGGGTTTTCAACGGGGAGGGCCATTCCGCGTTCAGCTACCGGGCGCCGGGCGACGAGGCCACGCATGGGCGCACGCCGCTCGACCGCGGCTTGCGAGGGCCGGGCGACCTGCTGTTCGTGCCGCGGGTGGCGACCTCGTTCGACCTCACGGACACGCAGACCCTGGTGACCGGCGTTTCAGCCGCCTTCGGGCCCAACAACTCGGGGGAGCATGCCCGGAGCGAGATCTACGGCCTGGATTGGTACTGGAAGTGGAAGCCGGCTCATGCCGAGCATGGGTTCCCGTTTCTGGCCTGGCAAACCGAGGGGCTGTACCGCCGCTACGAGGCCGGCGCGGATCCCGTGCGAGGATTGCCCGCGGAAGACCTCGAGGATTGGGGTCTCTACTCCCAGGTGTTGTGGGGATTCACCCGGCGGTGGGTGGCGGGATTGCGCGGCGAATGGGTGGATGGCAACGCCGGAGCCCACGATGCCCTCGACCGCTTTCGCGGCGAACGGGTCCGGATCTCGCCCAACCTCACCTTCTACCCGACGGGTTTCTCGAAGGTCCGGCTCCAGTACAACCTCGATGACGGCGATCGTTTCGGCACCGAGCACTCGGTCTGGCTGCAGGGCGAGTTCCTTCTGGGAACCCACGGCGCCCACAAATTCTGAACTGCCTTGGCTATCGCGATGAACCCCTCCAAGCGATCCTTCCTCCGCCGGGCCGGCCACGGTATGGCGCTGCTGGCCGCGGCCGCGGCCTTCGCCTCGCCCCTGGTGAACGCCGCCAAGCTCAAGGTCGTGACCACGACCGCCGATTTCGCGGCGATCGCCCGCGACATCGGCGGCGATCGCATCGAGGTTGCCTCGTTGGCCAAGCCCACCGAGGACTCCCATTTCGTGGATGCGAAGCCGAGCCTGATCCTCAAGCTCAACCGCGCGGACGTGCTGATCGAGGGCGGCGCGGAACTCGAGATCGGCTGGCTCCCGGCGCTCATGGACAGCACCCGCAACCCGCGCATCCATCGGGGTTCCCCGGGCAATGTCCTGGCGAACGAAGGCATCGCGATGTTGGACGTGCCCGCCGTATTGGACCGCTCGATGGGCGGCGTGCATGCGATGGGCAATCCGCACATCATGACCGACCCGGTCAATGCGCGCATCCTGGCCGAGCACCTGGCCCGGGTGTTCAGCCAACTGGACGCCCAATCCAGCGAGTTCTACCGCGCGAACTTCCAGCGGTTCTCGGACGAACTCGACGCCAAGCTGGCCGAATGGCAGCAACGGCTCGCCCCGTTCAAGGGCCGGCGGATCGTCGCCTACCACGATTCCTGGCCTTACTTTGCCCGCCGTTTCGGATTGCGAATCGACCTCTTTCTCGAGCCCAAGCCGGGCATCCCGCCCACGCCGCCGCACCTGGCCCAGGTCATCCAAACCATGCAGCAGGAGAAGATCAACCTGATCTTCGTCGAGCCCCACTTGAACTGGCGGACGGCCGAGACGGTGGCGCGCCAGACCGGCGCCACGGCGGTGCTCGTCTCCCAGTTCCCGGGCGGAGTCAAGGGAACCGAGGGCGGTTACATCCCGTTGATCGAGCACTTGGTGGACACGGTGGCCAAGAACCTGAAGGCCCCTTGAGCCCCGGTTCCACCGCCGCACAAGACCATGGAAGTCGCCTGGAACCTCATGAAGTGGCCGTTGCTGGCCTGCCTGCTGTTGCCCGGCATCCTGGTGTATTACGGCCTGCACATCGTCCGGCGCGAGATCATCTTCGTCGACCTGGCGCTCGCCCAGGTTGCGGCCCTCGGGACCTGCCTGGCGATCCTGATGGGCCACCACGTGCATCAATGGCAGACCTTCGCCTGGGGCATCGCGTTCACCCTGGTGGGCGCCGTTCTCTTCACCGTCACGCGGCGACGCAACCCGCGCGTGCCGCAGGAGGCGCTCATCGGGATCGTCTACGTCGTGGCCGCCGCCGCAGGCTTGCTCCTGCTGAGCCAGAATCCGGAGGGCGACGAACAACTCAAACGCACCCTGGTCGGCGAGGTCCTGCTGGTCCGGCCCCGCGACGTGATCACCGCCTTCGGGCTGTTCACGGGGGTCGGTCTGATCCACTACGCCTGCCGGAAACGGTTTCTCCTGATTTCCTTCGATCCGGACCGTGCCGCCGCGGCGGGCGTGCGGATCGGCTGGTGGGATCTGGCCTTCTACGTCCTGTTTGGCCTGGTGGTGACCCTCTTCGTCCAGATTGGAGGCGTCCTGCTGACGTTCTCGTATCTCATCATCCCGGCGGTGTCCGCCAGTTACCTGGTCCCGAGGAGCCTGGCCGGCAGGCTATGGACCGCCTGGGCGATCGCCGTGCTCGGGGGCGGCCTCGGGGCGGCAGCCTCCTACCGCCTGGACTTGCCGACGGGCGCCGCCATTGTCTGCTCGCTGGGATTGCTCCTGGTGGTGAGCGCAGGCCTGGGAACACTCCGGTCGCGGCGCGGCCAGCGCCCTGCCGCCGGTTCGCCCCGGACGCCGGCGCCCAAGCCGGCGGAGGATCGCGCCCCGGCGGGCAACGATGCCGCCCATCCGCGCCATTGGTACCGCATTACCGGGCTGCGGGGTTGGGAACGGGCGGAGCTCGGAATCCCCGCCTTCGGAGAGCCGCACTGTGTTCCCCAAGCGTCCCCGGGCATCTTCCAGCGGTTACGTCGGGCTCTCCGCCGGTGGCCGGGCCGTCGGCGGACGCCCTCATCAACACCAACGACCGATTGATCCCCTAGACCATGAAAATCGCCATTCCCCTCGTTGCCGGACACTTGTCCGAGCACTTCGGCCACTGCGAAGAATTCGCGCTGATCGAAGCCGATCGCGACGCGAAACAGATCCTCAGCCAGACGCGGGTGGTTCCCCCCCCGCACGAACCCGGTCTTTTGCCGCGCTGGCTGCACGAGCAGGGCGCTCAGGTCATCATCGCCGGCGGCATGGGGCGGCGCGCGCTGGACCTTTTTGCCCAGAACGGGATTGCCGTCTGCGCGGGCGACGCCGGGGCCGCACCCGAAGCGTTGGCGCAAGCCCTGCTCGACGGGACGTTGGGTGGCGGCACCCCGACCTGCGGCCACGGCCGGGGAGGGGGCCAACATCACCATGGTCACCACGGCCACCACGGTCACCATGGCGCTCACACTGACTCCCCACCCCAGGAGTAAGAATGAAACTCGCCGTCTCCACCCAGGGTCCTGAGCCGGGATCGCCGGTGGACACCCACTTCGGCCGCGCGCGGTTCTTCCGGGTGCTGGACACGGAAACCGGACAACAGACGGTGCTGGACAACGCCGACGGCGCGGGCGTCGTGCAGGGAGCCGGACCGCGGGCTGTGCAGAGGTTGTGCCGCCTGGGGGTGCAGGCCGTCCTCACCGGCCATGTCGGCCCCAAGGCGCGGACTGCACTCGAGGCGGCCACGATCGAAGCGTATGCCGTCGAGGGGGGCACTGCCGAGGAGGCCGTCCGAGTTTTCATGGCGGGCCAGCTCCGCGCGATCGTTCCGGCAGCCGGAGGCGGGCAACTTGGCCATGGGCCCAGGATCTCGGTTCGGCAGTGTCTTCATCCGCTGGAGACCCGAGCAGGGCAATCGCGCGAACCGGCGGGTTCCGGTTCCGCCTGAGACGAATGCGGATTGCTGTTGCCAGCGGCAAGGGCGGCACCGGCAAGACCACGGTGGCCGCCAACCTGGCCGTGACGCTCGCGCGTCATGGCCAGACCGTGGCTTATGTGGACTGTGATGTCGAGGCGCCCAACGGGCATCTCTTCTTGAAACCGATCCCGGTGGGCGAAGTCGGCGTCAGCAGACTGGTTCCACGGGTGAACCCCGGGCAGTGCCTGCGGTGTGGGGCGTGCGCCCGGTTCTGCCGTTTCAATGCCATCGTCTGCCTGACCGACCGGACGCTGGTGTATGACGAGTTGTGCCACAGCTGTGGCGGTTGCGTGCGCGTTTGCCCGAGTGAGGCCCTCACCGAGGTGCCGCACCCGATGGGCGTCGTCAAGACCGGCGTCGCCGGAGCGGTTCGGTGCGTCTCCGGCACGCTCGACGTCGGCGAGTCCACCAGCCCGCCCGTCATCCGTGCCGCCAAGCAGGCGGCACCGCCGGCCTCCTGGGTCATCCTGGACGCCCCGCCGGGTACGGCATGTCCCATGGTCGAGACGGTGCGGGATTGCGATTACGTGCTGCTGGTGACGGAGCCGACCCCGTTCGGCCTGCACGATCTGCGACTGGCCGCCGAGGTAATGAGAACGCTGCACTTGAACTTCGGGGTCGTGGTGAACCGGGCGGACCCTGGGGCCCCTGAAACACGGGCGTGGTGCGAACAGGGGCGGGTCCCGATCCTGGCGGAGATTCCCGACTCGGCGGCCATCGCCAGGGCCTATGCGCAGGGCCGGCTGATTGTGGAAGCCCTTCCCGGACTCGAACCCCTCTTCGATCAGTTGATCGCGCGTCTGGGGGCGGAGGTGCACCGCGAGATTCGAGAGGAAGGAGGCGTTCTTGCCTGAAGCAGCGGCTCTCTTCGAGTTGGTGGTGCTCAGCGGCAAGGGCGGCACCGGCAAGACGTGCGTGACGGCCTCGCTCGCCGCCCTGGCCCACGAACCGGTGCTGGCCGATTGCGACGTGGATGCCTCGAACCTGCCGCTGGTCTTGAATCCGCAGCCGCAGCGCCGGGAATCGTTCACCGGCGGCCTGCGCGCCCACATCCAGTCCGATCGCTGCAGCGCCTGCGGCAAGTGCCAGGAGGTGTGCCGCTTCGCTGCGATCGCTCTTGACGGACCGGGTAACGGATGCGTGCCGCGCACTTATCGCGTGGACACAGCCGCTTGCGAAGGGTGCGGGGTCTGCGAGTATTGCTGCGCCGGACACGCGATCGACCTGCGGCCGGCCGACAGCGGCGAGTGGTTTGTCTCGGACACCCGGTATGGTCCGTTGGTGCACGCGGGCCTGCACCCCGGCGAGGGGAACTCGGGCAAGCTCGTCATGCTCGTCCGCGAACAGGCGCGTCAGATCGCCGCGGCCACCGGCCGGCGGCTGATCCTGATGGACGGCCCGCCGGGGATCGGCTGCCCGGTCATCGCCAGCCTGACCGGCGCCACGCGAATGCTGGTTATCACCGAGCCGACGCCCTCCGGCGAACACGATCTGGAACGGATGCTCGCCCTGGGCCGGCACTTTGGCGTCCCCGCATGGGTCTGCGTGAACAAGCATGATTTGAACCCGGCGATGGCCACACACATGGAACGTCACGCCGTCGAGCGGGGCGCGACGGTTGTGGGCCGCATCCCCTACGATCCGGAGGTAACTGCCGCCCAACGCCAGGGCCGGCCGCTTGTCGAGATGAACCGCGGGCCGGCCGCAACCGCGATAGCGGGCCTGTGGCAACGAATTCGTGCGGAGGGTTCAGTCCTGATCAACGTCAACGATTGAATCACGTCACGAGACGGACCTGGCATGCCGATTATCAGAACTGATCCTCCTGTTGCCTATGAACAACACACAAGGCGCGCCGGCAGACCGGCGCGTGGGACGGTTTGTTTTCGGTCCTGTGCCCTCCCGCCGGCTCGGCCGCTCGCTGGGTGTTGACCTGGTCCCCTTCAAGACGTGCACTTACGACTGCATCTACTGCCAGTGCGGGCGGACCACGCGCAAGACCGTCGAGCGCCGGGAGTGGGTGCCCACCGAAGCGGTGCTCGAGGAGCTCGAATGCAAGCTCGACACGCGTCCTGATTACATCACGCTCAGCGGCTCCGGGGAACCGACGTTGCACTCGGCCCTGGGCCGGATCATCCGGCAGATCCGGTCCATGACCCGCATTCCCGTCGCGGTCCTGACCAACGGATCGTTGCTATGGCAGAAAGAGGTGCGCGACGAACTGGCTGCGGCCGACCTGGTCCTGCCCTCGCTCGACGCTCCGGATGCCGAGCAGTTCGCCCGTATCAACCGGCCGCATCCCGAGATCACCTTTGATCGGTTGGTCGAGGGCTTGGATCGGCTGCGGCGGGAATTCCCCGGGCAGTACTGGCTCGAGGTGATGTTGCTCGGCGGCGTCACGACCCTGCGCGCGCGCGCCCGGCAGTTCGCTCGTTGGACCCGGCGCATCAGACCTGACAAAGTCCAGTTGAACACCGCCGTTCGTCCTCCTGCGGAGGAGTATGCGATGGCGGTCCCCGCCGGGCGTCTGGCGGCGCTGGCCGGCCTGTTCGAGCCCAGGGCGGAGGTGATCGCCGATTACACCCGACGCGGCCCGGCCGTCCCTGCCTTGCCCTCCGGTCCGGGCGTCCTGACCTTGCTCGAGCGCCGCCCTTGTACCGTCGAGGATGTCGCGCGCGGCTTGCGTGTCAAGGTCGTCGAGGCCGTGAAGCTCCTGGCCGAACTCGAGGTCCGGGGAGACGTGCGAAAGGTCTGGCGCGGAGGCCGGCTCTTCTACCTGTCGGTGCGATCCGCGCCGGGCAGAGCCCGGCTGGCCGGCGATGAGGATTGACAGGACGCCGGCGGACAGTTGGATTGTCTTGGCCCATGAGAGTTGCCTTCATCACCGCGTTGTGGATCGGGATGAGTGTGTTGGGTGTCCCGGAGGGAACGGCGGCAGCCGAAAACCGCAGCGGGGCCCTCGAGGCTCTGTGCCGCCGGCTCGACATCGGGCCGGGTGCCGTGGTCGCTGATGTCGGCTGTGGCGAGGGCCTTGACTCCGCGGTGTTCGCCCGGGTGGTGGGCGAGCGGGGCACGGTGCTGGCGCAGGAGATCGATGTCGGCAAGCTGAAAGTCGTCTTACAGGTCGCGGACAGGCAGGGGTTGCGCCACGTGGTGCCGGTGCTGGGACAGAGTGATGATCCCCGGTTGCCTGACGGCTTCGCCGATCTCGTCTACATGAATCGTGTGTTCCACCATTTCTCGCAGCCCCGGGCCATGCTCGAGTGCCTGTGGCGGGATCTCAAACCGGGCGGCCGGCTGGTGATTGTCGACCAGGAGAAGGGGCCGCTGACCGATTGGGCCCCGATGGCGAGCCGAGAGGACCAGCATCATTGGACCGGCGAAACCACCGTGGTCCGCCTGGCGCGGGAGACGGGGTTCCGGTTTCACGATGCGCTCGAGGACGTGTGGCACGAGTCAAGGCCGTTCGTGCTCGTGTTTCAGAAACCTGTGGGGCCGGAGTCGCCCGCCGGCGACCCTGACCTGCCGTCAGCGCTCGATGTCGAGGGGCTCGTCCGCGCTCTGCCTCCGCAGGTCTCGACCCAGGCCGCAGCCCTGTTTGTCGGCCTCGACCGCGGACGCGCGGTGATCCCCGCCTTGAGGCGACACGTGCCGGCTCCGACACCCCTCTACGATGTCATCCTGGAAGAGTGGGCCGTCTCGAAAGACGAACTGCCCCCGGAATGCCCGCATCCTGGCAGCGAGGTGTTACGGGGAGTCCAAGGCATCGCGACGCTGCCGGAGCACGTGCGCCTGGGTCTCGTGCTGTGGGTTGACGCCTATCATCGGGTGTGGGAGCCGCAGCCCTTCCTGCTCGAACTCAAGAAGCGGATGGACCCTTCGGGTCTGATCGCCGTGGTCGATCGCGAGGATCCCGAGGGCGAACCCCGGCGTCTGGCAGGACACCGCCGGCGTCTCGCGTCGCAGCAGGTCAGGCAGGAGATGCTCGAAGCAGGCTATCAGTATCGTCAGACCCTGCCCGCGCCGGCTCGAGACCGGTATTTCCTGTTGTTCGGACTCGACTAGAGTCCTCGACTTGTGAAATGTGGGATCAACAGGTCATGTTTGGCCCCTGCCGTTCCAAGCCTCCCCACCTTCCGTCGAGGACTCTACGTTAGCGAGGCGCGGAAGAGGAGTTGGGAGGGACAGCAGGGTCTTCATCAGCCTGAGGACTCGACTGGGTCTGACGCGCCTCGCTAGCTGCCACGCGCGCCAACACCCCGGCGGCGTACTCGATGTCGGCGCGGTTGACGTTGAGATTCGTCACCGCGCGGATGGCATCCGGGCCGGTGGCCAGGACGCGGACGCCGGCTGCCGCGAGGGTCTCGACCCATTCCCGGGCTGATTGCCGCGTGACTTGAAATCGGACGATGTTGGTCTGGACGGCGTCGGGATCGATGCCGACGCCGGGCAGCCGGGCCAGGGCTGCCGCCAGGTACCGGGCGTGGGCGTGATCCTCTGCCAGCCGCTCGCGATGATGCTCGAGGGCGTGCAGGGCCGCTGCCGCCAGGAGACCCGCCTGCCGCATGCCCCCGCCAAACTGCTTCCGGAAACGGCGAGCCCGGGCGATGAACTCCCGGGTCCCCGCCAACGCCGACCCGACCGGCGCGCCGAGCCCCTTCGAGAAACAGACGTTGACCGAATCAAACGGGGCGGCGTAATCGCGCTCGGGGATCCCGGTGGCCACCGCGGCGTTCCAAAGGCGGGCGCCGTCCAGGTGCAATCGCAAGTCGTGCCGCCGCGCCGTAGCGGCCACGTCGAGGATCGCTTCGAGGGGCCAGAGGCTGCCGCCGCCGCGGTTGTGCGTGTTCTCGATGCAGACGAGGCGGGTGCGGGCGAAGTGGACGTCCGGCGGCCGGAGAACCGATTCGAGATCCGTCCCGCGAAACACGCCGCGCCGGCCGGCCACGCAGCGGCACATCACCCCGGACAACGCCGCCGGAGCGCCCCCTTCGTAGTAGTAGATATGCGCCTCGGACTCGACGACGATTTCGTCGCCGGGCTCGGTGTGGGCGCGGAGCGCGATCTGGTTGCCCATCGTGCCAGAGGGCACGAACACCGCCGCCTCTTTGCCCAGCAGGTCGGCGGTCCGGGCTTCGAGGCGCTGCACTGTCGGGTCGTCGCCAAAGACGTCGTCGCCCACCTCGGCTTCCGCCATGGCGCGCCGCATCGCCGCGGTGGGCAGCGTGACGGTGTCGCTGCGCAGGTCGACCACTCGGGGAACGGACAGGTTCGGGTTCATTGCGTAGACTGCTGGTTGGTCGGTAAGATACAGCACACGGACCCCTCACCCTGGCCGGCACCCATCCGAAGGGAGAGGGTGCCCGAAGGGCGGGTGAGGCTCGAGTGCATCACGGGGCTGCCTTTGCAGGGTCTGTGAAGACCCTCACTTGACCAGCTCGAGGATCTGTTTGAACTCGGGTGTTCCAGCGCGCTCGAGCCATTCGAAGAGCACCATTTCCGTCGAGACCAACACGGCGCCCGCCTGCCGCATCCGCTCGACGCCCAACCGGTGGTTCTCCGGCGTGCGGGAGGAGGTCGCGTCGGCGACCAGCACGGGCTGGTATCCCGCCGCTGCCAGGTCCAGGACCGATTGGCAGACACAGACGTGCGCCTCGATCCCGCAGAGGACAACGTCCCGGACGCCGCGGTCCCGGAGTTGATCCAGCAAGCCGGGAGCGCCGCAGGCGCTGAAGGTGATCTTGTCGATGGGCAGGATGCCGGCGGCGGCCTGCGCCACCTCCGGGACGGTCGGGCCGATCCCTTTGCGGTACTGCTCGGTGATCCAGGTTGGGACGCCGAGCACTTGCGCGCCGCGGACCAGCCGGACCGCTTTCTCGAGCACGCGTTCCTTCTCGTGTATCGCCGGCAGGAGCCGTTCCTGGATGTCCACGACCAGCAGCGCGCTGGTTCCTCGGTTCATGCGATGGTGTGCGGTCACGGCAGTCATGGGTTGCGCCGCCCCCGACCCTGCGGACGACCGCGCGGATCGTCAAGACCCGTCGGCCGCCTCGCCCATCACCTGCCGTTCAGCAACCGGTTGCGGCGTTCCTCCGGCAGCGGCGATTGCGCGATATAGGCGCGCGCGGCGCCCGCGTCCACTTTCATCCAGCTTCGCGCCACGGACTCGATCCGGCTCAGTCGCAGTGGCTCGTCGGCAATGGACTCTGCCCACTGGACTGCGGGCTCGGGGTGCGAGCTGGCGAGCGCATTGGCAAAGGCGCCCACGGCTTGGTCGCGGGATTGGCCGGCCGGCAGTCCGTCAAGCCAGGCGGCGGCGCTGGCCGGATCGTGGTTCCCCCACTGGCGGGCAACGCTCTGAAACGCCTGTCCCCGGAGATCCCCCTCCGGCAGGGAGGAAACCCAGTCGGCGACCGCTTGCGGATCCGATCGCGACCACTGCTGGATGACGGAGAGGGCGGCCTTGTTTTGCAGTTCACCGGCCGGCAGATTGGCGGTGTAGGCGGCCGCCTCCTGGGGGGCGTTGTTGGCCCAACTCGAAGCGACCCGGGCCATGACGCCAGTCCGGAGCGCGCCCTCTTCGAGTCCCTGGGCCCACTGCATGGCGGCCGTGGGATCCGTGGTGCCCCAGCGGGTGCCAAGGGTCTGCAGGAGGCTGTTCCGATCGTCCTGGGGCAGGGTGTTCAAGTAGGCCATGGCGGACTTCGAGTCGGTCTCGATCCAGCGGGACCCGAGTGCGGTCAAGGCGCTCGACCGCTCGCTGCCGTCGGGCAGCTGCTGCATCCAGGCGACCGCCCCGGCGAGGTCTTCCTGCGCCCACCGGCCGGCGATGGTGGCCATGACCTCGTTGCGGGTGCTGCCGACCGGCAGGGCACCGGCCAATTCCGCCGCCGCCCGCGGATTCGAGTTCAGCAACTGGTTGCTGACGCCTCGGATGGCTTCAACCCGCCCGCGGCCATCGGGGAGACTCCTCGCCCAATCGGCCGCCTGCCCAAGGTCGCTCTGCGCCCAGCGATCCGCCACCGTGCCGAGGGCGTTGTTCTTGACCCGGCCGGTGGGCAGGCCCTCGGCGAAGGCCGCCGCCGCCGCGGGGTCGCTCTGCGCCCACCGGGAGACAATGTTCTGGAGGGCGCTGTCGCGGGCCTGACTGAAGGGCAGGCTCGACGCCCAAGCCGCCGCCGCGGCAGGGTCGCTTTGCGCCCACCCCTGTGCCAGGCCGGAAAGCAACGTCCCCGTCGCCCCACCCGGCGGCAGACCTTGCGCATAGGCAAGGGCGCCGGCGGCATCGCTGCGGGCCCATTGGCCGAGGATCGCGCCGAGCGCGCGTTGCTTGTGCTCGCCGGCCGGCAGCTGCTGCGCCCATGCCAGCATCGGACCCATGGGAGCGTTCCCCGGCTGGCGCCCGGCCGAATTGAGCAGGTGCTGGATGAACTCGGACCGAAGCTGTCCGGCGGGCATGCGATCCGCCAGCGCCAGGAGTTGGGGAATCGACGCCGGATCGATGGAAGCTGCCAGGCGTTGGAGAGCCTGAGCCCGACGGCCGGGATCGCTCTCGGCCATCGCCGCAGCGAACGCACTTGCCGGATCGAGCGGGATGGAACGTCGGCGCCCGGCGAACTCCCGGTTGGCGCCGGAGCGGGCGGGAGGCGGAGTCTCGGCAACCGGCGCCTCGGGTTGTGCCAAGTCCACCAGGCCAGGGCTCTCGACGCGGTCGGCCATAGGCTCGCGATCGAGCCATTGGCGATCGAGCCAGACGCCTGCCGCCAGACCGGCCAGTCCGGCGACTGTCATGGCCACGAGATGGTGACGGGTAAAGCTCATGGTCACTCCCGGATACCCGGAGTGCCCCAGACTATAGCGTCCTCAGCTCGCTTGAGAAGTCCGGAACGCAGGGAGTCCTCGACCTGCGGATGGATAGGGGGACAGGTTCGCAGTCAACCCGAGGCCGGCACCCCTCTCCCGCCTTCGCCAAGGCTTCGGCGTGCAGGCGGCTCCGGGGTCGCAGGGGGAAGGAAGAACCGGCGCGCGGACTCGACTGGGTCTGAGTTGGCGCCTTGCCAGGCTTGAGCTATCGTCGAGGCATGTCGCAGATCGAGGAGGCCGATCTGGAATCGCAGGTCACGGTCCTGCGGGGCGTGGGAGCGGAGCGCGCCGCCCAGCTGGCCCGGCTCGAGATCCGGACCGTTCATGACCTCCTGCGGCACCGGCCGCGGGGCTACGAGGATCGAACCCGGATCCGGCGGATTGCGGAGCTGCAGGAGGGAGAGCTGGCGGTGGTGAGCGGCCGTGTGGCGGCGCAGGGGATCAAGCGGTGGCGGGGCGGAAGCCGCAGCGTATTCGAGCTTGTGCTCGACGATGGAACGGGGCGGCTGCACTGCTGTTGGTGGGATCAACCCTACCACGAAGGGCGGTACCCGGTGGGGTCCGAGCTGATCGTGTGCGGCAAACCGCGTCTTCGTCGGCCCTGGACCGTCGACCATCCGGACGTCGAGGTCGTCGAGCCTGAGGAGGAGGGGGCGGTCTCCGCCCATGTGCACCGGTGGGTGCCCGTGTATCCGTTGACGGAGGGGATGGGCCAGCGCTGGCTACGCGGCTTGATCTGGAGGACCCTCGAGCGCTTTGGCCCGCTCATCCAGGAACCCAAGCCGGCCTTCGACCTCGGCGACCTGCCGGACCGCGCGGCCGCGATCCGGCAACTGCACTTCCCGGAGTCGCCCGCCCAGGGGGAAACGGCCCGCCAGCGGCTGGCCCTTGACGAGTTCCTGGCGCTCCAGCACGACTTGCAACAACGCCGACGCCGATTGCAGGAGAACGCCCGGGGCATCCCCTGCGCCGGAGACAACCGCCTGATGCGCCCCTTCCTGCGCTGCCTCGGGTTCGCGCTCACCGACGCCCAGACGCGCGTGCTGCGCGAGATCCGGTTGGGTCTCGGCGGCCGATGGCCCATGCGCCGCCTGTTGCAGGGGGATGTCGGGTCGGGCAAGACCGTGGTGGCGGGCGCGGCCGCGCTGATGGCGATCGAGAGCGGATGCGACGTCGCGCTGATGGCGCCGACGGAGATTCTTGCCGAACAGCATGCGCTCACATTCCGGCGCTGGCTCGAGCCGCTGGGGTTGCGCGTCGAGCTTCGGACGCATTCGGCGAAACCGGTCGAAGCGGTGCAAGGCGGTCCGCCCGGACCGGGGCTGTGCATCGGGACCCACGCCCTGCTCGAATCCGGGTTCAGCCCGCCAAACCTGGGGCTGGTGATCATCGACGAGCAACACCGGTTTGGCGTGGCCCAGCGGGAGCGCCTTGTGCGCAAGGGCCGGTACCCGCATCTGTTGGTCATGACCGCCACGCCGATCCCCCGCACTCTGGGGCTGACGGTGTACGGGGATCTTGACGTCTCGATCCTCGACGCGGCACCCCCCAGCCGGGGCACGGTGAAGACCTTCGTCCGCTCCGCGGAACGCCTGCCCAAGGTCTGGGCCTTTGTGCGGCAGCAACTGGCCGCCGGCAGGCAGGCGTACGTGGTCTACCCCCGAGTCGAGGAGCAGGACCTCAAGACCGGGCTCAAAGCCGTCACGGCCGAGCAGGCGCGTCTGCGGGAAGCGCTCGCGCCGCATCCCGTGGCGTTGCTCCACGGCCGCCTGCCGACGCCCGAGAAGGACGAGGTGATGGCGGCCTTTCGGGAAGGCAGGGTCAAGGTCCTGATGGCGACCTCGGTGATCGAGGTGGGGATCGATGTGCCGAATGCGACGGTGATGGTGGTCGAGAATGCGGAGCGCTACGGGCTGGCGCAGCTGCACCAGTTGCGCGGCCGCATCGGACGGGGCGGTCACACCGGCCACTGCATCCTGGTGGCCGCGGCGCGGACCCGGGAGGCCCGTCGCCGGCTCGAAGTGCTGGCGCGGACCACGGACGGTTTTCGGATCGCCGAGGAAGACCTGCGCCTGCGCGGCCCGGGAGAGCTGCTGGGCCAAAGCCAGAGCGGGCTGCCCCGGTTCCGGTTCGGGGATCTGGCGGCGGACCTCGACCTGGTGCAGCGGGCCAGGGCGCTCGTGCAGTCCCAGGCTGCCCGCAGCCCGCATGTCTTCCACCCTCCCGGTGGACGCACCGCAGGTGACACCCACGGCTCACCCAATGCGGGCCAGAAGCGCAACACCGCGCCGGATCGATGATCTCAGGAGAAGAGGAGGGGTGGAGTTGCAGCGTCCGGGCTGGACAGGAGCGGACTTGGAGAAGTGGAATCGCAGCGCCCCGGAGAAGTCCGACCCCTTTTCCGAGAGACGCTTGCCTACGCCAAAAACTCCTTGCCGCGAACGTGCCCGTATTTGCGAATTGGACCCCTTAGGTGTCGGTCGGCGTTTCGTCCCAGCGGTTGCCCCGGGCGCGTCCGCACAGCCAGTTGAGGGCGAAATGCCGCTCGACGGTGATCGACGTCACCTCCGCCCACTCCGTCGCCGTAAGATCGCGGTACGGCTTGCCCTTGGCCACGAAATCCTCGTCGAGGACTTCAGCGAGCGTCCCTGATTCGCCGGCCGCCTTGGCGGTGAAGCGCACGATGTCGTCGTAACAACTGAACCGCGGTCCTCCCTCCACGGCCGGCATCTCCGGGAACGGGCGATGCTCCTCGATGAGCTGGCGCGTCCGGCTCCGCCAATGCCACAGCTCGGCCCGGTCGCGTTCGCGTTCGAGCTCCTCGACCGAACGGAGGCCGAGGCCGTCGATGAACTCACCGAGGCCATCGGTGGGGATCGTGGTGGCGATCTCGGCTGTGAACTGCTGGTCGAAGGGCGGCAGCCAGGGAACCAGTTTCAGCGCCCAGAGAAGGGTGCCCAAGGCCTCGAGGCGCCAGGAGGCGTTGATGATGGACTGCGGGGGGAGCGCCGCCGAGGTGTCCCGCAGCAGGCCCCGTTCTTTCGGCGAAAACGATCTCCAGAGCCCAGCCGAGCGGGCAACGGCCCGCAATCGAGCCCCGCCTCCGCTGTCGGCGACGCCCTGGCCCCGGACCATGGCATAGGTGATGACCATTCTGAGCACCACCGCCCGCCGTGCGACCTCGCGGGTCTCGGGCGGCCTGGGTTGTGAGCCCCAAAAGGATCTGAGCCGTTCGAGCATACGATGTTACGGGGTGCGATGCGATAGTGCTCCGACAGGGTCGCATCGAAATAGTCGACAAGTCACGCTTGGGCTCCGCAACCGGCGCCCGCGTTCCTGCGTTCCTGGTCATCGGCCAGCCTTTGCGCGAAACGCTCCGCCAACGCCGTCGCCGCACCCGCAATCCTGCGCCAATCCGCATCGTCCAGGAGCACCGCTCCTCCTCGAGGCCCCGAATCAGCACAGGATGCCCCGCGCCTGCAACGTCCATGCGCAACGACCTCGCCATGCGCCCGGCACACCACACGGCCAAGGTGCATCTGTCAACAATCGAGATGGGCCCGCTGGAAAGCGGTGCCGCTTCGAGGGCGGCACCGCACTCCACGACGCTGAGGCGCGGATCGCGGGGCCATGGCGCGGACGCCAGTTCTTGAGTGCGGCAGCCCCCTGCCGCTTTTTCTCGACGGGTGGGTGGATTCAGCTCGCGGCGACATGGCGATAGGCTCAGATTCGGCTGGCGCCGGCTCACTCCGGCGTGGCGTCCATGGCGACGAGCGCGTGGGCGGCCGATTCCCAATCGGCGGTGTGCTGGGCGAGTTGGGCGGTGAGGGCTTTGAGCTCCTGGTTGAGGAGCGCGGCGCGGGGGGGGTCGTCGTAGGTCTCGGGCTGCTGGAGCGCGGTGGTCAGCTCGTGCTGGCGACGTTCCATGTCGGCGATTGCAGACTCGAGCGCGTGGACCCTGGCTTCCGCGGCGCGCCGGAGTCGGGAGCGCTCCTGGCGTTCCTCGGCGGCGCGGCGGCGCTCCTCACGGCGTCTTTGGGCGGGCGAGGGCGCAGACGGCGCGGCTGGTGGGGGCGGTTCAAGCGCGGCGTCAGCCGCCAGGCCGGCGGTGGCGGTTTTCTGCTCGTAGTAATCGTAGCCTCCCGGGAAGGGGGTGAGCCGGCCATTCTGGACATGGACGACGTGGTTGGCGAGGGACCGGATGAAGTAGAGGTCGTGGCTGATGAAGACGAGGGTGCCCTGGAACTGGGTGAGGGCGTAGAGCAGGGCGTCGACGCTGGCGAGGTCGAGGTGGGTGGTCGGCTCGTCCATGAGCAGGAGGTTGGGGGGATCGAGGAGGAGCTTCACCAGCGCCAGGCGGCTCTTCTCACCGCCGCTGAGAACCCGCACCGGCTTGAAGACGTCGTCCCCGCGGAACAGGAAGGCGCCCAGGACCGTCCGGACGAAGGTCTCGGTGAGGCGCTGCGGGGTGGTGAACGCCTCCTCGAGCACGGTGAAGTCGGGATGCAACGTCTCGGCGCGGTACTGCGCGTAGTACCCGGCCTTGACGTGATGGCCAAGCCGACGTTCGCCAGCTTGGGGCGTGATGACGCCGGCCAGGAGTTTCAGCAGGGTGGATTTGCCGGCCCCGTTGGGACCGACCAAAACGATCCGCTGGCCGCGTTCCGCCTGGAAGTCGAGGGCATCGTAGAGGGGCGTGGCTTCATGGTACCGGAACCGGACGCGGTCGAGGGAGACGACGCGATGCCCGCTGCGGGGGGGCTGCGGGAACTGGAAGTCGACCGTCGCTTCCTCGCCCGGGGGCGCTTCGATCACATCGAGGCGTTCGATCTGTTTGCGTTTGCTCTGGGCCTGGGTCGCCTTGGTGTTCTTGGCGCCGAAGCGGTCGACGAACCGCTGGAGCCGGGCGATTTCCCGCTGCTGGTTCTTCCAGGCGGCCATCCATTGCTCGTCGCTGGCCTCCCGCTGCCGGAGGTAGGCGTCGTAGTCGCCGCGATACCGGGCGGCGCGGCCCTGGCGGATTTCGAGGATCGAGGTGGCGAGGGCGTTGAGGAAACTCCGGTCGTGGGAGATGAGAACCAGCGCGCCCGGGTAGTTGAGAAGCCACGCCTGGAACCAGAGGAGCGCTTCGAGGTCGAGGTGATTCGTCGGCTCGTCGAGCAGCAGCAGGTCGGGCTCCTGGACCAGCAAACGGGCCAGATGCGCCCGCATGACCCAACCGCCGCTCAGCTCCGCGAGGGGGCGGGCATGGTCCCTCTCCCGGAAAGCGAGCCCCTTGAGGATCTTGAGGGCGCGCGGGACCGGGGCGTCGCCCCCCAGGGCTTCAAACCGGCCATGCCAGAGGGCGACGTCGGCGGGATCGGGATCGGCGGCCGATTCGAGGGCGCGCCATCGGTCGCGCGCCTCGGTGTACTCGGGGGAGATGGCGGTTGCCAGATCGAGCACCGTGGCGTCTCCGGCGGGGGCGGTCTCCTGCGGCAGATGGCCGACAGTGACGCCGCGCTGGAGCGCGACGCGGCCCGTGTCCGGCGCGGCGAGACCGAGGATCAGGGAAAGGAGCGTGGACTTGCCGGCGCCGTTGGGGCCGACCAGGCCGAGGCGGTCGCCGCGATCCAGCTGCAGGGAGAGGTCAGCGAAGAGCGGCCGGCCGGCGTAGGCCTTGCTGACTGCGGAGATGGTCAGCATGGGGGGGAGGGAGGATCCTGGGGTCAGCGGTCGCGGCGTCGGGCGACGACGAACGCGTTGAACAGGACCCAGCGCAGGGGCGTGAGGTTCAAGGCCCAATCCAACGGACCGGCAACGTAGCGGTCGGTGCAAGCCACCCGCTCGATCTGACAGCCGGCGCGGTCGAGGAAGAAAGCGATCTCGAACCCGTTGGTGGCCACGATGGCGTCGTCGTCGGGCGAGAACGGTTCCTTGACGATCGGCGTCATGCGGTCGAACCGGACGGTATCGGGCGCCTTCCGCGCCTGGCGACGCTTTTCGAGAAGCCGCCGCAGGTTGCGCCATTTGTTGCCGAGGCCGCGCATGTGGGGGTGGTAATCGCGCCAACCGAGCGCGCGAAAGAAGTTCGGGCTCGAGACCACGAGCCGGGCGCCGGGCCGCGCCACCCGCACGAGTTCGGCGAGGAATCCCTCCGGGTCCTCGACATGCTCGAGGACATTCAGCGCCCCGACGGCGCCAAAGTAGGCGTCGGGGAACGGCAGCCGCCGGCCATCGTAGAGGGAACAGTTCAAGCCGGCCTGACGGGCGCGGATCACGTTGGGCTCCGAGACCTCGACCCCGTGCGCGTCCGCGCCTGCCGCCTTCAGGCGGCGCACCACCTGACCAACCCCGCAGCCGACATCGAGCACCCGCTCGCCCGGAACGGACGGCTGGAGGGTGTCGGCGTATTTCGCGTAGAAAGCCGGATCCCATGAGGCGAGAAACTCGGCGTACGCCTCATTGTGACGGTAGGTATCCTGATGACCCATGAGCGGGGCGATGTTGCCCGAACCCCCAAGGGGGCGCAAGAGGAGCACAACCGGCGGGATTGACTCGGGCGGTTCCTCGACTAAGCTGGCGGCACGAAGCAGGAAGGAGCGATGCATGCCACCGAAAGCCACCGAGAAACCGGCCGAGAAACCGGCCGAGAAACCCGCTGAGAAACCCGTCGAGAAGCCGTCCGGCGACGCTGCGCGCCTCACCGCGGCGCGGCAGCGGGATCTGGACACGGCGATCTCGACGATCACCAAGGCGTACGGCGATGGGAGCATCATGCGGCTGGGGGACTCGCGGGCGCAGGTGCGCATCGAGGTGATTCCGACCGGGGCGCTGGCGATGGACCTGGCCCTGGGTGTGGGGGGGATTCCGCGAGGCCGCGTCGTCGAGATCTACGGGCCGGAATCCTCCGGGAAGACGACGGTGATGCTCCATGTGATTGCGAACGCGCAAAAGGCCGGGGGCCTGGCCGCGTTCATCGACGTGGAGCATGCCCTGGACCCGGGGTATGCGAAGCGATTGGGGGTGAACCTGGACGACCTGCTGGTGGCGCAGCCGGACAGCGGCGAAGAGGCGCTGAGCATATGCGAGACGCTGGCCCGATCGAACGCGCTGGATGTGATCGTGATCGATTCGGTCGCGGCCTTGGTGCCGAAGGCGGAGCTCGAGGGCGAGATGGGGATGGCGACGATGGGCATGCAGGCCCGGCTGATGAGCCAGGCGCTGCGCAAGCTGACGGCGATTCTCGCCAAGGCCAAGACGAGCTGTCTGTTCACCAACCAGATGCGGGAGAAGGTGGGCGTCCTGTTCGGCAATCCGGAAACCACGCCCGGCGGCAAGGCGCTCAAGTTCTACGCCAGCGTCCGCATCGACATCCGGCGCAAGGAGAGCATCAAGGACGCCGCCGGCACCGCGATTGGCAGTCACGTCAAGGTCAAGATCGTCAAGAACAAGCTCGCCCCGCCGTTCGCCGAGGCCGAGTTTGACATCCTGTTCAACCACGGGATCAACCAGGAGGGGAGCATCCTCGATGTCGGGGTGGACACCGGGGCGGTCGAGAAGAAGGGCGCGTGGCTGCAGTTCAACGGCGAGCTGATCGGCCAGGGCCGGGACGCCGCCCAGCGGGCGCTGGCGGAGAAGCCGGAGCTGGCCCGGAAGATCGTCGAGGCCATCCTGGCCCGGCGGGCGGCAGCGGCGCCGCCGGCTTGAGCCCGATCCCGCGCCTGCCGCGGCCCGACCCCCATGCCCGCCCGTCGCCTGGAATGGTCCCGGGGCCAGTACACGGTCACCACGGACCGGCGGCGCATGGAGCTGTCCATGATCCATGCATTCCTCGCCGGCACGGACTGGTCGCCGGGGGTGCCGCGGTCCACCGTGGCGCGGTCCCTTCGCCACTCCCTCTGCTTCGGCCTGTTCCATCGGGCCCGGCAGGTGGGGTTCGCGCGGGTCATCACGGATCGCGCGACGTTCGGTTATGTGGCTGATGTGTTCATTCTCGAGGGACACCGGGGGCGGGGCTTGGCGCGGTGGCTGATGGAATGCGTGGTCGAGCATCCCGACCTGCGGCGGTGCCGGCGTCTTCTGCTGGCCACCCGAGACGCTCACGGGCTCTATGCGAAAACGGGGTTCCGCCCGCTCCGCCGGCCGGACGATCATCTCGAACGGCGGGCGGCGCCCTGAACCGGGTTTACTTTGGCCAGCCGAACCGGCAGAGTCGGACAGGATCGTTCATGAGCCAACACGCTGCTGTTGTCGCCCGCTCCGGGCGTTTTGCACAAGGGCCCGCGGCCGAGGTCGCGGCGTTCACCGAGTCCGTCTCCTTCGACTGGCGGCTGTGGCGCCAGGACATTCTGGGCTCGATGGCGCATGCGGCAATGCTCCACCACGTTGGACTCCTGTCGCAGCGGGAGCTTCGCCAGATCCTCGGGGGCCTGGCCGCCATCGGCCGGGAGATTGCCGAGGCGAAGTTCCGGTGGCGTCCCGATCTCGAGGACGTGCACATGAACATCGAGGCGGCGTTGACGCAGCGGGTGCCGGCGGGGGCCAAGCTGCACACGGGACGATCCCGCAACGACCAGATCGCGCTCGATCTGCGGTTGTGGCTCCGGGATGAGATTGGGACGCTGTCCGGCGAGGTGCGCGGGCTTCAGGGGTCGCTGGTCGGGCTGGCGAGCCGGCACGTCGAGGTTCTGGCGCCGGGATACACCCATCTGCAGCGGGCGCAGCCGGTGGCCCTCGCGCATCATGGGCTCGCCTACGTCGAAATGCTCGAGCGGGACCAAGGGCGGCTTCGCGACGCCTTCGCGCGATGCAATGTCTGCCCGCTGGGGTGCGGCGCCCTCGCCGGCTCGACCCTGCCGCTGGACCGGGCGTTCGTCGCCCGGCAGCTCGGGTTCGTCGATGCCCGCGGCCGGGTCCGGCTCGCCGAAAACTCGATGGACGCCGTGAGCGACCGCGATTTCGTGGTCGAGTTCTGCGCCGCCGCGGCGTTGATCGCAGTCCATCTCAGCCGGCTGGCCGAGGACCTGATCCTCTGGTCGAGCACGGAATTCGGTTTCGTCCGGATGGCGGATGCGTTCACGACGGGCTCCTCGCTCATGCCGCAGAAAAAGAACCCGGATGTGGCGGAGCTGATCCGCGGCAAGAGCGGCCGGGTCGTGGGGAATCTGACGGCCCTTCTGACTCTCCTGAAGGGACTGCCCATGACCTACAACCGCGATCTGCAGGAGGACAAGGAGCGGTTGTTCGACACCGCCGACACCGTGGGAGCGTGCGTCCGCCTGATGGCGGGACTGCTGGATCACACGACGCCGAACGCCGCCGTCTGCCGGGCCGCCGCTGCGGATCCCCAACTCCTCGCGACCGATGTCGCGGAAGCCCTCGTCCGGTGCGGTGTCCCATTCCGGCAGGCCCACCACGCCGTCGGCGCCGCCGTGGCCCTCGCCGAGCGGACAGGGCGCCGGCTCGACCAGCTCACACCCGCGGAATGGCAGGACCTCGCACCCGCCGCGGCGATCGATCCCGCCGTGATCTTCGATCTCGACCGGGCGATGCGGCGGCGGACCCTGCCCGGCTCCCCCGGGCCCCGGGAGGTCCGGCGCCAATTGGCTCGGTGGCGGCGCCGGCTGTCGGCCGGGGCCGCACCCGGATCCCGGAAAGCCGGATCCCGATGAACCCGGAGCACCCCGAATCCGACCACCGGCAGTGGTGGGTCGCCCACACCCGTCCCCGGTGCGAGAAGAAGCTCGCCGCGCACTGTGAGCGGGAAGGGCTGCCCTCGACGCTCCCCTGCTATCGGAGCGTGCGCAAGTACCGGGGCAAGACGCTGGTCTTCTGGAAGCCCTTGTTCCCCGGCTATCTGTTTCTGCAGCTGCAGCAGAACGAGCGGCAGACGGTCTACCAGAGCGATTACGTCGCAAACCTGCTCGAGGTGCCTGACCAGGCCGAGTTCAGCCAGCAGCTCGAGGACATCCTCGCGGCGCTCGAGACCGAGGTCGAGGTGAGGCTCGCCCCGACGATCGGCCCCGGTTCCCGGGTGCGAATCCGGTCGGGCCCGTTACAGGGGATGGAGGCGTGGGTCGAGAATCGGTCGGGAATGCGCGAGGTGTTGCTCCGCCTGGATTTCATCGGACAAGCCGCCGCCGTCCGCGTCGACGCCGACCAGCTCGAACCGGCTTAGGGTCTGTCGTGGCGAGCACGCCCTTGTTCACCAAGCCTGGATCGGCGCTGACTGCCAGGTCGCAAGCCCGGGCAACGGCAGCACGTCAGCGCGGCTCTGACGGCCGCGGCTACGGACAGGGACGGCGTAGCCGCCGGCGGCTACCGCGTGCGGTTGCGCACCGGGCAGCCCTTTGCGCTTGTCAGTCTCCCGAATCGGCACCTAGAGTGCGCGAACGGTCCGGTGAGCGTGGCGCGGTGTGGCGCCGGCCGGGGTGGTCCGATGTCCGGAGAGACTCCTCGCATGCTGTGAAAAACTACGTCCTCGACACCAACGTCCTGCTCCACGACCCGCATTCCCTGCTGAATTTCCAGGAGAACCACGTGTTGATCCCGATCGAAGTGATCGAGGAGATTGACCGCTTCAAGCGCGAGTCGTCGGAGCTGGGCCAGAACGCGAGGACTGTCTCCCGGCAGCTGGACGCGCTGCGGGCCCAGGGCCGGCTGAGCGAAGGCGTGGCGTTGCCGAACGGGGGCCGGCTGCGGATCGTGTTCCAGGGCCGGACGGCGAGCGGGCCCCCGGTGTTCAACGGCAGCAGCGTGGACAACCGGATTCTGGCCACGGCGCTGGCGGTCCGCGACGCCCAGCCGGACCGCCCAACCATCATCGTCACCAAGGACATCAACCTGCGGATCAAGGCGGACACCCTCGGTCTCGCGGCCGAGGATTACGAGACGGACCGGATCCAGCTGAGCGAGCTTTACTCCGGGATGTTCGAGAGGACGGTGTCGCCGGACCGGATGCTGGCCTTTCGGGCCAACGGGGAGATGGAGCTCGACGAGGGGCGCTACTGTCCGAACGAGTACTGCACCCTGATCGAGGAAGGGAGCCCGAAGCGGACGGCGCTGACCAAGGTCGATCCGACCGGGACCAAGCTGGTGGCGATCATTGACGCGCGGGAGGGCATCTGGGGAATCCGGCCTCGGAACCGGGAGCAGCATTTCGCCTTCGACGCCCTGCTCGACGACCGGATCAAGCTCGTGACGCTCATGGGGAAAGCGGGGACGGGCAAGACCCTGCTCGCCATGGCGGCGGGCCTCAAGCGCACCATGGTCGATCGGGAGTTCCGACGCCTGATCGTCGCCCGCCCCACCATCAGCGTCGGCAAGGAAATCGGGTTCCTCCCCGGCACGCTCGAGGAGAAGCTCAACCCCTGGATGCAGCCGATCCACGACGCGCTCGAGCTCCTGAGCGACCTCAACATGGGCCACGAGAGCCGCCGCGGCGGCGATCTCATGCGCTCGGGAGCCCTCGTCGTCGAGGCCCTGAGCTACATCCGCGGCCGGAGCATTGCGGGCCAGTTCATGGTGATCGACGAGGCTCAGAACCTGACGCCCCTCGAAGCCAAGACCATCATCACCCGCGTCGGCCACGGAACCAAGATCGTCTTCACGGGCGATCCCTACCAGATCGACAATCCGTACGTCGATTCCGCCTCGAACGGCTTCAATTACATCGTCAGCAAGTTCCGCGAGCAGGCGATCGCCGCCCACGTCGAGCTGCAAAAGGGCGAACGCTCGGAGCTCGCCGAGCTGGCGGCTAATCTCCTCTAGAGTCCTCGGATGGGTCCCGAACACGATCCCGACGCGGCGCTGATGCTGCGGGTCAAACGGGGCGACCGCGCGGCGTTCGAGGCGCTGGTCGACAAGTACAAGCAGCCGGTCTTCAATCTCATCTACCGGACGCTGCCGGACGCCGCGGAGGCCGAGGACCTGGCCCAGAACGTCTTCCTCCAGGTCCACCGATTCGCGCATCGGTACAAACCCTCCGCCAAGTTCACCACGTGGCTGTTCACCATCGCCCGAAACCTCTGCCTGAACGAAATCCGCCGACGCGGCCGCCATCCCGCGGAGTCCCTCTCGGAGCCGTCCGGCGACCGTGACGATGAGGCCGACCGGCCCGTGACGGATCGCCAGGCCGTCGCGCCGGATCAGGGATGCCTGGATCGGGAGCTGGCGGCCCTGGTCGACGACGCGCTCCGGGCGCTCCCCGAAAACCAACGGGTCGCCATGCTCTTGTGCCGCGAGGAAGAACAGTCCTACGAGGACATCGCCGCCATCCTCGGCTGCTCGCTGGCCGCCACCAAGTCGCTGATCCACCGCGCCCGCGAGACCCTCAAGCTCCGCCTGAAACGCTACCTCCGGACCGGCGCCTGGACCCCCGACGCCCCGTCCCGACCTCAATCCCCGCCGGAAAAGCCGGCCCCATGACCGCGCCGCCCCGCCATCCCGCCCGCAACTTTCCCGCCGACGCGGGGTTGTATCCCTTCGAGTGAGCGTATGCGTGAACCGATCGACCAGATCCTGCTCGACATCGCGCGGCGACGGCCGCTCACGCCCGCCGAACAGCAGCAGCTGGACGGTTGGCTGGCCGAGCACCCGCAGGACCGCGAGCGCTGGGAGACCGAGGTCGGTCTGACCCGTCTCCTGCAGCGCCTGCCCGACGCCCCGTTGTCGTCCAATTTCACCGCCCGCGTGCTCGCCGCCGCAGACCGCCAGGAGGCGGCCGGGACCGCCCGTGCGGGCGCGATCGAGGCGCTCCTGGCACGCTGGGTGCATCGCTGGCAGCCGGCAGCAGCTTTGGCGGCGGTCCTGCTCCTGGTGGGGATTCCCCTGCATCAGTCCCATCGGCGCGGCGAAGTCGCGCGCAGCGTCGCCGTCCTGCCCGCGGCGGAACTCGCGAACGTCGAGATCTGGCAGAACTTCGATGTCATCAACAGCCTCCCCAGCGGGCCGTTGCCGTCCGTCGAGGAACTGGCCGAGGCCATGCAATGACCTCGTGGTCCCTCACCGGCGTCGCAATGGCCCTGCTCGGCTCCCTGGCCTGGGGAGCCGGTCCGCAAAGCGCCGAGGGCGCGCCGGCGCCCCCCGGCCCGCCGACGCCGACGATCACCATGGCCCCTTTGCCTCCCGCGCCGCCTGCCACCGCGGCCACCCCGGACCCGATCGAGGCGTTCCGGGCGCTGCTCTCGCTCGCGCCTGCCGCCCGGGAAAAGGCGATCGCCAGCCGGTCAGCGTCGCAACAGGAGTACCTTCGGGCGCGGTTCAAGGAATTTGACGCGCTGCCCGCCGCGGAGCGCGAGGTCCGACTGCAATTGATGCAGCTGCGGTATCACCTGGGCGCCTTGATGCGCCTGGATCCTTCGAACCGGGTGGCCCGGCTCCAGCAGATCCCGCCCCTGGATCTCCCCCTCATCGAGCAACGGTTGCGAGCCTGGGACCAGCTCCCCCGGGACGAACAACAGGAACTCCTCCAGCATGAAGGGACGCTGCGGCTCTTTCCCACGGCCACCAGCGAGATCGAGCCCCCTGCGAGCTCGACCCTCGATGGCTATTCGGCCGGACGCCGCCAGCAACTCGAGGCCGACCTCGAACGATGGCGGACCCTGCCGGAAGCCCAGCGCCATCGGGTCGCCCGCCACTTCAACACCTTCTTCTCCCTCAGCGAACGCCAACAGGCCCTGATCCTCGAGCGCCTCGATGCCGACGCGCGCCACCAACTGAAGCCGGCGCTCGCGGCACTGGAACGGCTGGCCCCCGAGGAACGCTTGCGCTGCCTCGATGCCTTCGACCGATTCACACGGATGAGCGCGGCCGAGCAGCAGCGTTTCCTGCGGAACGCGGCCCGTTGGCAGGGGATGAAGCCGGAGGAACGACGCGCCTGGCGCGCGTTTGCCGCCCGCTGGGTCCCGCCCAGCCAGCCTCCGCCCATCCCACCCCCCATGCCTGCGGCGCCCCGGTCGCGCCTCCCGACTCCCACCAACGCGCAGGCAGCCCGGTGACACGGGGCTTGCGAGGCGCGAAGGCAGGATACCTCGGCGAAAGTGACAGGGGGACAGAATCGGCCCCTTAGCGCCCCGACATCACCCCACCTGGAACGACACGCGGCGGATCAAGTCGGGGCCGAAGCTGTGCTGCAGCCGTTCGAGGATCTCGCGTCGCCGGTAGCGCACGATCTCGGCCATCCAGACATGGTTGTCCACCGTCACGAACAGGGTGCCTTGCCGCAGGCCGGTCGGGCGCGCATGGGCGACGACGTTCGGATCGAGCACGCCGTTCCAGACCTTGAGGATCTCGAGGTGCGTCTGCTGGCGGTCCAGCCCCAGCTCCTTGGTCACGCCCGCGAGCACCTTGTCGAGGGGGCGCACCCCGGAGGCCATCGCCGTCTCCTCGGCCGACCAATCGGCTCCGCGCCACTCGGCGAGGGCGACGTCCCTTGCGGATCGGCGGCGGGGGCCGTTGTACCGGGGCGGGCCGGGAGGGCGGGCGGGACGATGCGCTGCCATGAGCGGGATCCAGAGTCTTCTACTTGGCCCGGAAACGTCACAAAAGAACCGGTGCAAGGGTTTCCGGGCTCAGCCGACGGATCATCGGGCCGGGGCGATGCGTTCGTCCAGCACCAAGACCCCGTGAGGCGGCAGGTCATAATTGCCGGTGAAGGTGTTGCCGGTCAGGTAATCATGCATCGGCTTGTAGAACGTGATCCGGACGAGCGACGCCGTGGGGTTCATGAGGAAGTAGATCTTGGCGTCCTCTTTCTGTCGCATGCTGACCTCGATGGTATCCGGCACCTTGAGGAGGGGGAAGAGATTGCACATCTGGCGGAGCCAGGTGACGAGGTCGTAGTAGAACTCCTGCTGGCACATGGTGCCGATGTAGATCGCCTTGCCGAGGCCATAGTTGTTGATCGTCATGGCCGGGCGGCCGGCATAGAAGTCCTTGGCGTAGGTGGCCATCACCTGGCATTCCCGCGGTTCGATCACGTCGCACCAGACCCGGGCGGTGTGCAGATGGCTGGTGGGGAAGGCGCCCTTGAACACCAGGTGATTCTCCTCGCCGGCAGGGATGGGATCGAACTCCTGGACTTCGAGCCCGAACAGGTCGGTCATGTCGTGCGGGAAACCGCTTTCGGGGGCGATATCGTGTTCATCGACCAGGCCGGTGTTGAACGTGCTCACCAGGGTGCCGCCGTTCTGGACATAGAGCTTCAGGAGGTCGGCCTCGCCCCCGGCCAGGAGGTGCAGCGAGGGCGCGAACACGATCTTGTATCGGGAGAGGTCCTCGGTGGGCCGCGCGAAGTCGACTGGGATGTTCCGGTCGTGCAGGGCGTTGTAGAACAGCATGACGTGCTCGCGCAGCTTGAAGAGCCGGGTGTGCTGTTGCGGCTGCTTGAGCTTCCATTCGGTCGGATGACTGTAGAGGATGCACGTCTCCGCCATGACGCGGGTGCCGCGCAGGACCGGTGCGAGCAGCTTGAGCTCCTCGCCGATCTGGCTGATCTCGCGGTAAACGCGGTTGTCGCCCCGCCCGTCGTGGGTCAGAACCCCGCCATAGAATTTCTCGGAGCCGATCCGCGGCGACCGCCAGAAGAAGTAGAGGACGCCCGTCGCGCCCCGGGAGACCAGCTGGTACGTGAACAACCGAACCACCCCCGGCCGAAGCAGCGAGTTGACCTCCTGCCAGTTGACGTTGCCGGCCTTCTCCTCGATCACCCAGAAGCCCTCCTCGCCGTCCGGCGTGCGGATGCCCGTTTTCTTGAGAGACCGCATGATGTCGTGCTCGACCGCATTCTCCGAGGGCCGGTGGCGCAGGGTCGCGTAGCAGTCGAGCGAGACGAAATCGAGGACTTCGGCCATATCGAAGTGATCGTAGTGCCTCGAGAGCGCCCTCAGGTTGGTGGTCACCGGGATCCCCGGCGTCAGCTCGTGCAGCAGATCCACCTGCATCTTGACGAAAGCCACGCAGGTATCGCTGGCGAACCGCATCCAGTCGAGCACCAGGGCGGGGTTGTGCACGGTGGGGGCGGCCATCGGCATGGGGACGTCCTCCCAGCGGGTGACCACCTGCCCCCAGAAGCGCAGGCCGAGGCAGTCATTCAGACGCTCGAGGGTCTCGTACTTGGCCTTGAGCCACGCATGCCAGTCGTTGCGAGCCTCGGGATTGAACGAGAACTCCGTCCGATGGCCGCCGATCCCGTTGTCGACCTGCCAGGCGATGAGCTGGGGGTGGCGCCCCAGGTGCTGGGCGAGGGCGGTGACGATCCTGTTGGCGTACTGCCAGTAGACATTGCTGTTCATGCAGTAGCCGTGGCGCGTGCCGGGATGCAGCGTCAGACCCTGCTCGTCCTGCGGCAGGATCTCGGGGTGTTTCTGGGCCAGCCAGAGCGGCGGAGCCGCCGTCGGCGTGCCCAGCACCACTTGGATGCCGTGCAGCTTCATGACGTCCATCGCCCGCCACATCCAGTCGAAGTCGTACTTCCCCTCCTCCCGCTCGTAGAGCCCCCAACAGAATTCGCCCATCCGCACCACGTTGACCCCGGCCGCCACCATGAGCTGCGCGTCACGCTCCCATCGGGCCTCGGGATGCTCCGGCGTTCCAGCATAAGGGTAGACCCAGTGCTCCGGATGATAATCAACGCCAAAGTACATAGGCTTTACTAGGGGTCTGTGCAAAAATTAATTCCGGTTTTGCTGGAGGGGATTGGGCTCGCCGGCGAGGCGCGACGAAGGAGCATAGCCTTGACCTCTGTGACTGAGGAGCAACGACGCCAGCGAGCCCAAGCCCCCCAGCCCTTCGGGGCGGGGCGGCACCGGGCCCGCTGCATCGTTCCTCGGTCGGTCGAGTATCGCAGAGGATACACTCCCTCCCTCGGGCCTCGCATCGGGCCCGGTGGCGCTCCCGCCAAAATCGGAAGTAATTTTTGCACAGACCCTTGGTTGGGATGACCCCACAATAACCCGCGGGCGCTTTTGCGCAATCGAAAAACCCCGGCGACGCCCGCCTCCTCAGACCCAGCCGAGTCCTCGGGCTGCAGCCCCGGGCGCTGACCGCGGCGGGTGCAGGGGGGGGCAAGCGCGGAGGGCCAACAGCACACAACCTCTCAGCCTGCCGACGCTTCCCGCTTACGGGTCACCGCCGACCGACGCACCGACGCACCCACACCGGCCCCTCCTCTCCCCCCGTTCCCGGCAGGCGGGGGCCGCGGCAGGCGATCGAGGGAATGCCGGCGGGCGCAAAGCTGGTGGCGCATTGGGGACCAAGTCTGGCAACAGGGCCCTCGGGCTGTTGCACGCGGCGGGTCTGGTGCACCGCGATATGAAGCCGGCGGACCCGGGGCCTCCGGGGACTTCAGCGGATCGCCAGGCTCAGACTCGCGTCCGTCATGTCCGCGTCCACCAGGATGGCGCCCGTCAGGACGGCGCTTGCCAGGTTCGCTCCGGCCAGACTGGCCCCTCTGAGATTGGCGCCGCTCAGATTGGCGCTTGTCAGATCGGCTCCCGTCAGGCTCGCACCCGCCAGATCGGCGCCCATCAAGGTCGCCCCCCTCAGATTCGCCTCACTCAGGCTCGCGCGGGCAAACACCGCTCGCGCCATTCTCGCGTCGGCCAATACGGCTCCGTCCAGCCTCACCTCGGTGAGGTCGGCGTCGGCCACGACCGCGCCGCGCAGGTCGGCGGCGCTCAGGTCCGAACCTGCCAGGTTCGCCTGCGTCAGGTTGGCGTCCTTCAGACTCGCATGAGAGAGCAGCGCGCCCGCCATCTGCACGCACCAGAGGATCGCGCCTTCGAGCCTCGCGTCGATGAGGTTCGCACCGTTGAGGACTGCACCGTGCAGATCCGCACCGCTCAAATCCGCCGCGCAAAGTGCCGCCCCTTCCAGGTTCGCCCCGCTCAGCATCGCCACTGTCAAGTCGGCACCGCAAAGATCGGCTTGGGTCAAGAGCGCACCGCGAAGGTCGGCGCCACTAAGCTTCACCGCCCCAAGGCATGCGGACCCGAGGTCCAGGGTGATATCGGGATGACGCGCGCACCAGGCATTGAGCCGGTCGACCCCCGATCTGAACCAACCAGAGCGCAAGAGTCGGAGGTGTGACTTATTCGCCATGGTGCTCCTATGCTGTGGCCCATCATGACTGCGGAGTTAGAGCAATGCAAGTCCGACCCCATACAGGAGGGCTTTTCCGGTTGCCCCACTGCGGCTGTCTGCCATACAGTCGGCGTCATGGACCTACCCAGGCAACCCGGCGCGTGCCATGCGCCGCGTCGCGCTGACCGCGCCGGGTCCGAAGCGCCTCTCGCCCGCTGGGTCCGCTGAACCTCCTGGATTCAACGCTATGTGGTATGTCATCGCCTACTTGAGTCTCGGCCTCGTGGTCCTCGCGGTGGTGTGGTGGACCCAGGCGCAGCGCGCCAAGGCCCGCAAGGCCAAAGCCACCGCGAGCAGAGCCGATCAGCCAAAGCCGGCAGCCACGCCGACCGATGGCAATTCGCTGCAAAAGGAGACCCTCCCTTGGATGAGTGTCCTTCCGCATGCGCGCAAGGGCGATTTCCTCCGGGTCACCCTCCGCCGCGTGGACGGGCGGAATGTGTTTGTCTATCTTCGGGCCGACCAGGATCGGAGCATCGCGTTGCTCCTCGTCCGCTATGGATCGATGTCCAAGGCCTCGCGGACCGGAGGCGAAGACCTCGGTTGCCTGCGTGGCAAGCAGTTCATCACCATGTGCGAGAACAACGTGGGGGCTCTGGCGCTGGATGTCCGGCCCGATGGCGACGCCGAGGCGACACTGAAGGAGACGCCCCACGCCCTCCTCGTCATCCACAACTTCCATAGCCTGCGCGAAGATCCTTCGGTCCGGCTGTTGGGAATGGGGATTGGCCTCGTTGCGGAATGGATCAAGCCTTGGGAAATGCCCACTGATTTCGCTGAGGCCTCCGGCGTTGCCGACGTGGCCTATTCGGTCCAGTCTGCCAGCTCGGCGCGCCTCGATCCCGAGGGCCGCCCCGGCGCCCTGGCCCCTAAAGTCTTCTACCTCCTGGGCTCGGGCAACGGCGAGAAGCTGGATTTTTGGTTCCGTCAGCCGGTCGGCTTAATGGCCATCACCGCCGACCGCGAGACGACCGCCGAAACCGTGTATGGCGAGGTGTTGTTGCGGCGCTTGAACAAGGCCCAGAACCGGGACGCCGCCCTTCGCTGGAGCCGGGACACGGATTCAGTGGGCCCAGGGGTGATTCTCGTTGATTACATCGACGGCTCAAAGGGCACTCCCGCCGTCCAGGACCTGACCAGCGCCAGCGTCGTCATGGCGTTCGGTACGCGCAACAGCAGCCAGGTGGACGTCGCCCACCTCGCCACCCAGAGCCGGGTCACCTCGAATGGCACCGAACACTACGTCGAAGTGCGCATCCTGCCGGCTCAAGGGTTTTCTTTCCTCGTGGTCTGGCTGCTCGAGTAGACCGGGCCATCGGTCTCGTTCCTCGGTCGGTCGCGTATCGCCGCGGATACACTCCCTCGGGCGGCTCGACCAAGCTCGCCGAAATCCTCGCCATCCAGCCCTTCCTGCGAAAGCAGCATCCGTTGGAATTCTAAGATTGGCTCCCGAGGCCCCCGCCTTGGGCTCGCCGGGCGCCCACGCCCTATACCTTAGTATGCACTTCTCTAATGGGAGTTTTCTCTTGCATCACGCTTTGGCATTGGCGAATGCTCAGCCAGACTACAGCAAGGACAATGCACCCCGGCCTCGAAACAGCGCTCCCGCCTTTCCTGCATCTGCTCCCAGCAAATCGCGGCTCAGCCGGTCGATTTTGTAAGGAACTTGTACAACCTCGGTTTATTGAGAGTGAACAAAGGCACATCCCATGCGTACCTCAACCCTAGCGTTTCTCCTCTGCGGCACGGCGCTGTCGCTCGGGCTTCATGTCTCGCGGGCCCAGACCACCAACCTCGTGGCGGCATACGACCTGTCGGTGCTCGAGACGCACTCCGAGTTCACGACGCCCGTCCTAGTGTCGGGCAAGCAGTACTTCTTCCGCGTCTCAGGCCGGTGGGGTGGCGGTCCCCTGGACCGCGGCGACGCGATGGCGGATGCGGGATGGTCCGGGTGCTTTGGCACCGATGGGCATTGGGGGCCGCTCGACGTGAACCGGTATCCGACGTCGCCGTTCAAGGTCAACGGCGAGCCGCTCGGTCGTCCCACCCCGGACGAATACCGGACGGATCACGTCTACATCTACCCTCTCGTTGCACAGGACGCGGCCATCACCGCGTCGTACGACGATAGTCCCGTCTGGGACAATGTGGGCGGCCCAATCCACGTCGAGCTCTATGTTGTCGAGCCCGGGGCCGCGCGGTCGCAGGACGGGTCGCTCGTGTTCAACGGGGTGAACTCGTACGCCACCATCGCGTCTGGCTCATACCTGGGCGGCGCCACCGTCAGCCAGTTCACCATCGAGTTCTGGCTGAAGGCGAACCGCACCGACGCCTGCCAGACGCTCTTCGGCAAGACCGAGTTCTGGAAGGAATGGAGCGTCGGAATGGGCACAGGCGGCGAGGTCGGCTTCTTCCACGCATGGCCCAACACCTACTACCCCTTGCCAGGACCGGACGGGGTCATCGAGGCGGGCCGATGGCAGCACGTGGCCGTGGTCGGCCAGGGGACGACCGGATCGATTTACGTGGACGGTGTCCTAGTCAAGCAGGCCGACACCTTGCGCGGAGAGATTTCGTTCAATGGCGTGGCGACCGGAAGCGCCATCGCACCGATGACGTTCGGCTTTCGCGACAACACGACGCTGCCCGATGATTGCTATTTTCTGGGCGAATTGGCGGACATCCGGATCTGGGACATCGCGCTCACCGCCGGCGAGATCGGCGGGTTGCAGGCATCCGATCCCGCCACCAACGCCCCCGGCCTGCGCCACTGGATCCCTTTCAACGAAGGCTCCGGCTCCACCTTCAGCGACATTGTCGGCGGACTCCAGGGACAAGTCTTCAATACGACTTGGTCAAAGCCCGGGCCCAAGACGCTCCGCGTGCCGCAGGAGTACGCCACAATCCAGTCCGCCGTGAACGCGGCGTCCGAGGGTGACACCGTGCTCATCTCCGATGGCACCTATAATGAACATGACATCGCGGTGAACACGGCGATCACAATCACCTCCGTCAATGGTCCCGGGGTCACCGTGGTCGATAACCAGCACAACGGCAGGGGCTTCATTGTATCGGGCAGTGTAGGGACCAGCGTCCGGATCGCCGGTTTGACGATCCAAAACGCCAGCATCCCCTATTACCAAGGCGGTGGCGCGGTGAAACTCGTCTCGGGCCAGTGCACCGTCAGTCATTGCGTCGTTCAGGGTGTCACCGGCCCGGCCGATTACAGCGGTGGGCCGATCTCGAATGAAACCACCGATGTCGCCAACCTCGTGGTCGAGGACAGTATTGTCCGGAACAACTTCGCCGCAAACTGCGCCGGCATCGGCAATGCGATCGTCCTCCGCTGCCTGATTCACGGGAACACCGGCGGCAACAACGCCATGGCTCTGAGCGGGTGCAACGCGACGAACTGCACCGTGTACGGCAACGGCGGCGGCTTCATCTCCAATCCGTGGACGGTAGGAGGGGGGAGTCAAGGCAACTGGCACAACTGCATTGTTTGGAACAACTTGCCCGCGCACAACGACCAGCAGCTGTTCGAGCCGGTCAGCGTCAACTACTGCATTGTCCAAGGCGGCTACGCCGGCACGGGGAATCTCGATGCCGATCCGCTCTTCGTGGATCCCGCCAACGGGGACTTCCGCCTGCAAGCCGGCTCGCCGGCCATCGACACCGGCGATCCCGCAGCCCAGTACAACGATCCCGATGGCACCCGCTCCGACATCGGCGCGCTACCGTTCTCGCACTCGGACCCCTTCGCCGTCGGCTTGATCGCCTACTACCCGTTCAATGGGAATGCGAATGATGAAAGCGGCAACGGCAACAACGGCTCAGCCCACAACGCGGTTCTCACAGGTGACCGGTTCAACGCAACGGCCAGTGCCTACGCTTTCAACGGAGCAAACGCCTACGTCTCGGCCCCCAACAGAGACTACCTGTCATTCCCGGAAGGGGGCGATTTTTCAATAGGCGTCTGGGCAGCATTCGACAGCGAACCAACGCCCAATATGTACTTCCTTGGGTGCGATAACGGTCCAGGGGATCATCCCAAATGGATTCTCCAGTACGGACAACTGGGGCTTCTGCCCACCCCGCCAGCCGGCAACTTCGTGACCTTCCACATGTCGGGCGGCCCCGGTATCGGTTATGCGCTTGCGTGTACGCCTTACAGTCCATCCCTGGGGAGCTGGCACCACTACCTCGTCTCCAAAGCGGGCACCGTCTACACGCTGTACATCGACGGCGCACCGGCGACTGGTTCGACGAACTACATGAATGACCACGGGGTCTTGAAAGTCATCACAGAGGGCCCTGCAGCAGCCGAGTCTGGCATGACCGCTCCATTGACCATCGGGCAAGCCGAAGGCGGAGGCTTCGTCAACGGAAAGCTCGACGACGTCCGCATCTACAACCGCGCGCTGTCTGCGACCGAGGTGGCAGCGCTCTACGAAATGGAGCGCCCGATGCTGACAGACGGCTTGCTCGCGTACTACCCGTTCAACGGCAATGCGAATGATGAAAGCGGAAACGGGCTCCACGGAACGATCGTTGGTGCCAATCCCGCTCTGGATCGTTTCGGCAGGGGTGGTGCAGCGTACTCTTTCAACGGAACAGTCGGAGGCATCCTCTCTTCAGAGGGGATCATCAATATCGGCCAGCCAGAGTATTCGATCAGCTTCTGGTTTTCGATGCGGGAATACGACATTTGGCTCAATGGCCCCACTGATGGTGTGGCCGGGCTCCTAAACACCCATCCTCACACCGGGATTGGCGTCGGGTTTGACTGGAATCGGGTCGGTCATCTGTGCCTTGGCATTGGGCCGGGCAATGCCTTCTGGACCACGATATATCAAACGGGTACGAAATCAGATTGGGAGACAAACCGATGGTATCATGTTGTGTTCGAGAAGAATGGGACAGAGTACAAGATGTACGTCGACGGCCAAATCGATTTTGCGCTGAACGTGCCCGAAGCCGCTGGCTACGATTATGCGAGCACTCTGACCTTTGGTGGTGATGACCAGAACTTCGTGATCAACGGGTCGATGGACGACATCCGCATCTACAATCGGGCGTTGTCCGCAGCCGAGGTGACGGCGCTCTTTGAGTTAGAGTCGACGCTGCCTGGGGAGGAGGTCCCGGCCCTGGTGAAGGAGCCCGAGGATCTGTCTGTTGTTGTGGGGTGGGCGGCCGTGTTTGATGTATCCGCCACCGGTGCGGAACGCCTTACGTACCAGTGGCGCAAGGATGGCGTCGATCTGCCGGGCGCAACGAACGCAACGTTCACGATCACAAACGTCCAGCCCTGGAATATCGGCGCGTACTCGGTGGTGGTCAGCAACTCATATGGCACCGTCACCAGCGCGGACGCGATGTTGACGATCGAAGGAATCGACCCCGGGCTGTGGCAGGGGTTGCTCGCGTACTATCCGTTCAACGGCAATGCGGCTGATCAAACTGGAAATGAGCACAACGGTACGGTTGCTGGGGCAGTGCTGGCACCGGATCGCTTTGGCCGGTCTGGAAAGGCGTATGCCTTTGATGGGATAAGCAGCTTCATCTCATCCAGCATCCCGTCGATTCCAACGGGAGCCTCGCCAAGAGCCGTGTCTCTCTGGGCGGCAGCGCAGCCAGCGCCGTACGGGGTCAACCTCTTCTTCTGGGGGACCAATACCGTCGACGAGGGCTTCGGTCTGATGAACAACGGCACTCCGTACAATTGGGATGCACAGGCATGGGGTAACGACGTGAGTTCAGGAGTGCGTGTGGACACCGATTGGCATCATGTCGTTGTCGTCTACACGGGTTCGACTCTCTGGATTGCAGTTGACGGGATTCAGAAAGCGGCCGACGCGAGAACACTTAGCACCCCGTGGTCAGTGTTCACAATAGGTTCCGGACTGGATGGGGCGCAATCCTTCTTTCGAGGAACAATCGACGAGGTTCGAGTCTACAATCGTGCGCTCTCTTCCACAGAAGTTGCCATGCTCTACGAAACTGAAAGGACAACCCCTCTGGATGCGCCCCCGGTAATTGTCGAGGGACCCGAGGGTATCGAGGTTGTGGTCGCTGATCAGGCGCAGTTCTCTGTTGTTGCGGAGGCGCATGATGCGATGACCTACCAATGGCGCAAGGACGGCAAGGATCTGTCCGGAGCGACGAGCGCGACGCTGATCCTGCCCAGTGTGTCAGCGAACGACGCCGGGGTGTATTGCGTCGTGGTGAAGAACGCCTTTGGCGAAACGACTAGCGGGCCTGCCCAGCTCACGGTGCTTTTCCCACCGGCGATCGCGGCGCAGCCGGCATCGCAAACAGTGCTCGCGCGCGGCCCGGCCGAATTCATGGTCGGAGCCTCGGGCACCGCGCCGCTCTCGTTCCAGTGGCGCAAGGACGGGCGGGACATTACGGGTGCAACGGGTAACAAGCTCACCCTCGCAGCCGTGCAGCCTGGTGACATCGGGGAGTATTCGGTAAGCGTCAGTAATGCCTACGGCACGGCGGTCAGCGATCCCGCAAAGCTGAGTATCGAGGGCGTGTCCGAACCGTTGTGGCTTGGTCTGGTGGCGCACTATCCGTTCCATGGATCGGTTGGGGACGCGAGCGGGCACGGGCACCACGGGGTGCTGGAGGGCAGCGGGCTCTCGTACGTGAGCGACCGGTTTGGGGTGGGGAGCGCGTCGCTCCAGGCCTCGGGCCAGGGCGGGTACGTGAGTCTGCCGACCCTTGCCGACCGGGGGCCCTCAGCTGGCGGTGGATTCTCGGTCTCGTTCTGGGCGAAGCGGGAAGCGCTGGGGGCGGTGCTCACCAAGTACGTGAGCGGCGCGCCCGGCAGTTCGGACTTTGCGATCTGGCTCTACGGGGGGATGGTGAACGTGGCGGGGAACGGAACGGAGTCCCTGGCCTTCGCGGGTCCTGCCGGGGGCGACTGGACGCATTACTGCGTGGTGCTGGCATCTGGGGAGAACGGGGTCAAGGTGTGGGGGAACGGCTCGTTGCTGGGTCAGGGGACCTTGACGTTCAACCCGGCGGTCAGCAGCACGGGGATGCAGATTGGGCGGTTCGGGGGTTTCCCGGACAGTCCGTTGATCGGGGTGATCGACGATCTACGGCTCTATGGCCGTGCCCTCCGTGCGGAGGACGTGGCGGCGATCTATGCCGCCGACAGCCAGCTGCCAGTGCCCTCGATTCTGGTGCAACCGGCGGACGTGGCGGTGGATCCGGGTGCGGCCGCGCAGTTCGAGGTGGCGGCGTACAGTGCGTCGCCAGTCGAGTATCAGTGGACCGGTCCGCAAGGGGTGCTTCCGGGAGCCACAGCTTCCACACTGACGCTCTCGGCTGTGAGCGCCCAGGACGGAGGCCCGTATGCAGTGGTTGTGGCCAACGCATACGGCTCGGTGACCAGCCAGGTGGCGCGGCTGACGGTGAAGATCCCGCCGGCGATTACGGCAGAGCCGGTGGGGGATTTTGTGGTCGAGGGCACATTCGTGAGCCTGAGTGTGACGGCCACTGGGACCGAGCCGCTCGAGTATCAATGGCAGAAGGACGGCGCCGACATCGCCGGGGCAACCGAGGCCACCCTGGTGTTCAACGCAGCGGAACTGACCG